>Ga0306898_1000808_pt1 | contig 11012 bp, 12 predicted proteins | sample AntRauMFilla1564_FD_190424 | JGI IMG/M metagenome (GOLD analysis project Ga0306898, IMG submission 190424) | Saline lake microbial communities from Rauer Islands, Antarctica - Metagenome Filla 1 #564 (v2) (version 2) | ecosystem: Environmental > Aquatic > Non-marine Saline and Alkaline > Saline ...
CGTCCGCATCTTGTACCTTTTTTATTCAAAGAATTTGAGGGCAAAGAAGCTAGTTATATGGAAACAAAATCAAAGTCGGTTAAAATTTACCCTTTTTCTTCTATTGGAAAATATCTATATACTCAATTAAAAAATCATATAAAAATTGGCAAAAAAGACCAGTATGTTTTATATATGATGATTGAGAAAAACAAAAACATAAGTTATTCTGGCAAACTATATATTTCGATAAATAGCATTTATGAACTTTTAAAAGTTCCTGAAGAGAATGAAAAAAATATAAATAATTTTTTTGAAGATATTTTTAGAATATCCTTTATTTATTGGATAGAAGGATGTTTGGAACATAATAAACAATACAACTTAGTCTCTGCCATTGATGCTTTTATTGATAAGTATGAACTTTTAGAAGCGGGTTTTTCAAACGAAACATTAAGACGCTTATATTATCGCGAAAAAACAAAAGACACAAGACTTTCTCGTCTTCAAAATCAAAGTGCAACTAGGGTTTTAAATTTCAAATCGGTGTCACATAAATAGTCTAATTACTAGTCTATTTTCGTAGTAAATAAAGTGTCATGTTACTAAAAATTATTTACAAATTCATTTCTACACAACTCTTAATAATTCATAAAGGATTAATTACTGCAAAGCTAAAAGCATCTTTTACACTAGGGCTTACATTTTCCCCTTTTGCAATTCTTTATGAAAAAATAACACACTGGACAGTAGAAAATCAAACTTATATTTTGTGGGTTTGTGTTGCTATTATTTTCGATTGGATATTTGGTGTTGTAAAACATTTAAAGCTAAGATCGTTCTCTTGGAAAAAAAACGGTCAAGGTTTATTAATAAAAGTTGGAATGGCTGTAGGTGCCGGAACACTTTATGAAGCACTGCCCTATTTCTTGGGCGAAAAAAACATTGTGTCTGATTCTTTATTAATAATAATGAGAATGTCTGTATTTATGTATCCAGCAGGTTCTTGTTGGATGAATATATATGTAGTTACAAATGGAGCCTTTCCTCCTATTGGTTGGATAGACAGAATAAAAGCATTTAATAAAAACCTAAAAATAAAAGACTTAACAGATGGTAACGAGAGCGAAAGATATTAAGTACATAGTTGTGCATTGCCAAGCAGGAACAGGAACATTAGAATCAATGCAAAATTATTGGAAAAACAATTTAAAATGGAAATCGCCAGGTTATGCAACTTGGGTAGATTTTGATGGCACACGCCAATATTTGGCTCCTTACGATTCTATTACAAATGGAGTTGCTGGTTTTAACAAACAATGCTTACATCTATCCTACCGAGGTGGTGTCGAAAATAAAGGCACAGCAAAAAACCCTATTTGGAAAGGAAAAGATACCCGCACACAGGCGCAAAAAGACGCAATATTAAAAGAAATTCTTTTAATGATACAATGGTTGCAAGAAAACGGAAACGATTTGCAAAATGTAATGATACTTGGGCATTATCAATTTAGTACAGATCAAAACAAAAACGGAGCAATAGAATCGTGGGAGCGCATAAAAGAATGTCCATCTTTTGATGCATATAAAGAGTATGCTTTCTTAATGCAGCCGCTTAATCCTAACTATCACAACTTAAAACTTCCTAAAAATAGATAATATGAAAAATAATCCAATGTTAAAGTTAATGGTTCAAGCAGTATGTTTTTGGCTACTTGTTGTTTTTTTTATTTCATTTTTCACAAGTTGCGGAGCAACTAAACACAAAGAAACTAGAAAAGAAGAAGTTAAAATAGAGTTGTCAGAAAATGACAAGTCCAAAAATGAAACTTCAAAAGATACTGTTTCTAAAAAACAAACAGCGCATAAAAAAGAAGTTGTAGCCAAAACAAAGGCTGTTGTTTACCAGGGTAAAAAAGGGGACTCATTAACAGTAACCGAGGAAAACTTGGTTACTGGAGAAAAGAAAAAAACAACTTACCATGGTTCTGGTACACTTTCAGAAACCATAAAAGAAGAATCTTTAAAAGAAGCTTTAAAAACAACCGAAGAAAACATTGGTAAATCAAGTAGCAAATCTGAAAAGGAAAATAATATAAAATTAAAAGCTTCCACTTCATCGTTAGAAACTATTAAAGAAAAAAAAACCTCCTATTGTTGGTTATGGCTTTTAATAGTAATAGTTGTTGCTGCTTTAGCGTGGTACTTAAACAAAAGGTTTAAGTTATTTTTTCAGTTATCAAACTATGTCACACGAGTATTTAATAGATAATTGCAACTTCGTAAAAATATAAGTCATGAAAATAAATCCATTATTAAACGAAATAGCAAAAGGGCAATGGGCCATGAGTTTTGAGGGTTTTAATTTTTGGGCACCTATTGCACAACAAATTATAAAAGGAACTATTCCTCAGGGAAATTTTGAAGCAGGAAGTTTAATTACCTACTTATTCAATGGCACACAAATTCGCCCTAATGAAGAAGGAATTATAAACGCTCCAAAAGGAACTGTAGCTGTTGTAAACATGATAGGGGCTTTAATTAAATATGGAGACTGGTGTACTTATGGCGCAGATGAAATAGTTAGCGCATTAATGGCAGCAGAAAGAAATCCAAATGTAATTGGAACTGTTTTATATTCTGACGGACCAGGAGGAAGTGTTTCGGCAATTGCTCCTTTTGTAGAATTTGGAAAAATGCGTACAAAACCATTGGTAGGATTATATGACCAGTGTTGCTCTGCAAATTTATATTCTTTGTATGGTTGTCGTCCAGATTATGTAATGGCAGAAAACGACATCTCTGCAACAATAGGATCTATTGGTGTAGTAATTTCATTTGCCGATAATAGAAAGGCACTTTCAGAACAGGGTTTTACGTTACACGAAATTTACGCAGATGAGAGTGGCGATAAAAATTTAGCGTTCAAACTTGCGCTTGAAGGTAAATATGATAAAATTAAAGAAGAAATGTTAAACCCATTAGCGCGTAAATTTCAAGCTGATGTAATGAATTTTCGTCCAAACCTTAAAAAAGATGTTCCTGGTGTATTAACTGGAAAAACATTTTTTACTCCAGAAGCTATTGAAATAGGTTTTGCAGATGGTGTTGGTTCTTTAAACACAGCCATTGATATGGTTATAATGTTGAGTGAAAGTAAATCACTATATAAATCAAATGTTTAATTATTAAAATGAAAAGGTATGAAATTTAAATTTTTAGCCAAAACAGCGACCTTCTTAATGGCCTTATTGGGCGTTAATGAAATTCCGCTAAATGCAGAAAAGTCTGAAGTAGATTTTTCAGCAGAACAAATCACAAAATTACAAGCCCAATTTGGCGACGATTTTGTAGAGAACCTTAAAGCAGGGTTTAACAAAGAACTTGCAGAAATGCACAACGGTAATTTAGAATTAAAAGCAGTTCAGGATGAAGTTGCTGCAATGCTAAAAGAGGCTAATCTTACAGAAGAAGAGCAAAAGAAAATTACTGCTAACGATGGCGGTGTTGAAACATCAGAAGGTTTAAAAGCTATTCAAACAAAAATGAAAGCGCACGAACAAATGATTGCAAAATTAATGCAAGAAGATGCAGGCGATTTAGGAAAAGAAATCGATGCAAAAGGATTAAGCACAATGAAACATTCACAAACACATTTATTTGCTTCAAACAAAGGGTTTGATGCTTTTGAGGGAAGAAACTGGAACAAACGTGCAATTAATGCTTCTGTTTCTGCAACTGACTTTACAAGCCAGCCAACCATTCAAAAGTTAAATGATGACATGGATTTATACTACCGTGAAAATCCTACGGAATTAGTTTCCTTAACTCGCGATACTTTTGGATTACCTACATTCTGGCCAAAGAGAACTAAAGTAGATGATAAAGTAGCAGACGCTACCATTGCAACTGCTGAAATTTCGCAAGCTAGAAAATTAGGATGGTTGCCAAAAAACAAACAAATGATTCAACCAGAAGAAGGACAAATTTTCCCTATTCAAATTGACATCGAATATGTAGGTTATTATCTTCAAAAAATTGAAGCATCTTGGTTAAACATGATGAACAAAGAAGGTTCTCAACCTTACAAAATGTCTTTCGTTAGATTCTTAGTACAAGAAATTGATAAGAAAGCACGTATTGAAGATAGAATTGCTACTATTAAAGGAATTTATGTTGCAACTCCTGATTATGCAACTGAAGGTGGTAGATTTGTTAACAGACAAAATGGTTTGTTTTATCTATTAGAGCAAGCTAGGGATGTTACAAAAAAATATCGTGCCTTTGATTTAGGTTTACCTACAACTTCAAACATTGTAGATTATATAGATGTAATCATTAAAAGATTGCCAGACGAAGTTAGAGAACAACAGGGCTTGGTTTTATACTTATCTGACGAATGGTTGCGTGCATATAAACGTAGAGACGAAGTAATTAGCGGTTCTAATAATAATTATGAAGGTTATCCAATAACGCCAAAAGATTATCCAAACATTAAGTTTGAAAGATTAATTGATGCGGCTGGTTCTGACTTTATGTTTATCACTTTTGACGATAACATTGAATTATTAGAAAACATTCCTGCTGAGAAATCTATGTACAAATTTGAAATGTTATTGCGTAAAATCTATGTAATGGCAGACTATAAAATGGGGGTTCGTCTTAAACATATTGGAAACGTAGTAGATGACAATGATCCAGATGAATTTAAAGTACAAACAGTTTGGTCTAATACTGCTCCAATTTTTGCAGCGGATACTTTTGTTCCATTGCATGAAAACGCAAGCACAAAACTAAAATTAGTACATCCAAATGTTTATGTAACAAAAGATAGAACATCTACAATTACAGAAATTGAAAATGTACTATCTTACAAAGGGCAAGTAGTTAAAATTAAAGGAAACACATCGTTACCTGCAACTTTAAACGTAGTTCATGGTGTTACTAAATTAAAGTTAACTGGTAATGCTAGTTTTGATTTAAAAACAGGAGGTACATTAACTTTATTCGTTCCTGCTGATGGAGGAGTTCCTTTTGAAATTAACAGAACTAGTGCTCCAGCAATTAATGTTGTTGAAAATGTAAAATTTGATACAGCGGTTATCGATGCAAACGAAGGAGATGTTTTTGAATTTAATGGAGCTGCGACAACTGCAGTTACAGAAATTGTAAACGGAGTACCTGGTAAAACAATTTCTATCTATGGAACAGACACTGCAGCTGTAAACGTAACGCTTTCAACAACAGGAAATATAAAAGTAGTTTCTGCTGCAATATTAGATACTGCTGCTGATTATGTTCAATTAACATTGATTAATGGATCATGGACAGAAACTAAAAGGGTAATTGTCTAATTGTATAATCTTTATAATAACAATAAGTTATGTACACAAAAATAAATTTAAATAAGCCAACTGGGATTTCTCCCGGTTCGGCTGCTCCAAAGAGCGAAACGGTAATTGTTGATGTAGAAGATATTTTATTCTTTCCTCCTAGCGATGGAAATGGAGTAAAAATTGCAGGTCAGTTTTTATTAAAAACAGGCGCATCAATGATTAAACTGTATGGAACAAAATCTAAAACGGATGCTCCTTATGAGTCTGATGGAGATGAAGATTCTATTTCAATCAATCAGAAGTTTATGCTTCAACATCCTGGTAATACTTTAGAGGTTAAAGAATTTACACAAAACTGGTTGGGTAGAAATGTAATTGTTTTTCACAAAGCGTGTCAAGACAACTTTCATGAAGTAATGGGAACTCCTTGTGCTCCATTACAAATTAAGCCTGCAAAAACTGACAATAATGATGGAAGATTTCATACATTCTCATTTGAAAGCTTTGCAAAAACTGCATTAGTTCCTAAACATTATGAAGGGGCTTTAGTTTTTGCTGAACCTTTTGCGGTTGCTGCTGTTGCTACAACTGTTGTAAACGAAGCGAATGGAGCATTTTATAAATTACCTTCTTTAGACATTACTGCTGCTGTAACTTTTACAACTGTTGATTTAGCACATGGTAAAATGGTGACTTTAATTGGTGATGGTGGAACGGATCCTGCTACTCTAGCTTCTGCAACTGCTGGAGCTGCAACCGTAGTTTTAGTTAATGGTACACAATGGGTTGGTCTTCGTGATTCTAACATAACGTTAGTAGTTTATAAAGCCGGTGCAACAACTTATTTAATAGAACAATCGCGCTCATAGTGATTTATTTGGTTAGTTATTTTGAAAAAGCCTCTCGTAATGAGAGGCTTTTTGTTTCATGTCACACCTTATAAAGAATGTAATTACAATCTTTGAGTTCAGTAATTACATATTAATAAAAAAACTATGTCTAGACAATTAAAAAATTTAGTAATTGGTTTTTTGGCGCAACTGCCAAAAAGCAAATACGAGCAATTTAACGAGGCGTTTGAATTGTATCGGAAATCCCCAAATAAAAACCTTGGCGTTGAAAGAAGGTTAAACAGTTCTGGCTATTCTGAACAGGGATTAAAGAATCTTTTGTATGATTTACAACAACTGCACGGTATTAAAGATGCAGAAGTTAAATCTTATGTTCTGGAAGTAATTTCTGATGAAGATTTTTCTAAAGAAGGAAATGAAGATAAAAACCTAGAGGATAAAAACCTAGAGGATTCAAATCTTAATTTAAATGAACATTCAGAAAAAACAGATTTGCCAACAGACGAAAAAGTAAAAATTCGAGAAGAGTTTCCTTTTTTAAACGACAAAGAAACTCCAGATGAAATGCATATTGTTGTAGGGCGTAAAATAGCAGCGCACAATAGATATGCTGCCTTACATGCAAATATTACACAAGTTGCTGCTCAAGATGAAAATGATCCAGAGCTTCAAGAATTAGCAAAACTAGCAGAACAAGCATTTGCAGAAAACAGGGCGTTGTATGATGAGTTAAATCATTATAAAGAAAATGGAACTGTTTTAGGAAAGCATCCTTTATTCTTTGAATTAGTAGCTAAAAAAGAAGTAGATACAATGACTAATGAAGACATGGTTAAGTTCAAAACTTCAACAGCTACATACTTATCTCGTAAAAAAGCAGATTTAGAAAAGCACAAAAGCAATATTGAGAAACTTGCTACAATAAGTGAAGCAATTGCTCAAAGAGAATTAAAGTTAAAATTGGTAGATGCTCGTTTAGGTATAAAAAATGAATAAATTTTTTAATCCAAAAAAAACAGAATTAGAAGAAAAAGAAGAACTAAAGCCTTCAGCAATTTGGCAGTCAAAATATGTGGTTAGCCATTTCCAAAAAATATCTAATTTAAGTGAAGACTTAAATAGATTGCCAACTGCTGAAGAGTTTTTCTTTCTACAAAGTGATACCGCGTTTAATGCTTTTACATTTATTCCATTAATTGCTAAGTCGCAATCTGTAAAAGAGTTATATGCGTGTACTTATTCTATTAGTAGAAGAGTAATAGATGCTTTAATTGAAATGCACGACAAAGGAATTATTGAAAAAGTTACTTTATTAATTTCGGATAGTATGATTAAACGAAATCCGGTTACTATTGATAATTTAATGGCAATGAGTTCTACCCGTCCAAATTTCCAAGTGTTATATGCTTGGAGCCATGCAAAAGTATGTTTAATGAAAACAAACGATGCTCATTTTGTAATTGAAGGTTCTGGTAACTGGGCAGAAAACGCACACTATGAACAGTATATTTTAGCTAATAGTAAAGGGTTGTATGATTTTAGATTGCAACTGTTTACAACAATAAATTTAAAAAAGTACTAGAATGAAAGAACTACCCTTATTAATAACAGAAGAAGAAATCCAAATGACAATGGATTTAGCTGCTTGTAATTATTCTCCAGAGAATATTGCCAAGCAATTAGAGTTGCCAAAAAAAGGGTTCATGGCTTTATGGTATGATAAGCGTAGTGATATTAGACAAGCTTTCGATGCAGGAAAACTAAAAGCACAGTTCAATATAATGAACAAACAAAGAGAATTAGCAGAAAGCGGAAACATTACTGCGGCTCAAATTTTTTTAAAAGAAAGCAGGGAAATTGAAATATGTAATGTAAGAGATAGAATTTTATTTGGACATGATGTTGATTGATAAAATAAACATAGACGATATATATGCATTTATTGAAAGCGGAAATCCTAACGATGCACCGCCTGAAATAGTTATGTATTTAGAATTACTTACGCGTGTTCATGGAATGATAATGCGAATTGACGTTTACGGAAGTCGCCAAAAAGTAATTAAGCATTTAATAATTACCGAAAAACTAACGCATTACAAAGCATCACAAGTTTATAACGAAGCAATAGAATATTTCTATACCGATAAAGATGTTTCTAAAAAAGCATGGGGAAATTTCTACGCTAATATTATAGATCAAGAAATAAACTTTGTGCGTCAAATTAAAAAAGACAGTGCTGATAGTAAGCGTGTTGTTGAAATGGTAAAAGTTGCTGCAGAAATGCGTGGCGTATTTGAAGCCGAAAAAGAAGAATTACCAGACGAAATATTCCAACGTCCGTTTATTGTATATTCTACAAAAGCAGAAGAAGTTGGTTTGCCAAAAATGGACAGAAATCGTCTAAAAGAATTTATTGATAAAAAGATTCCAGACCTAAACGAAAAAGAAAAACAACGAATATATCAGGAAGCCGATATTATTCCGTTTGAAATATTCCCAAATGAGCAGAAGGACCCACGTAAATCTTAACGACGATAATGTAAACGTAATGTTTGCGTCTAAAGTTAAAATGCTAGTAGATTTAATAAAACCGCAAGATTTCTATGGAGTTTTAGGGCGTGGTTCTGCGAAGACTTCTGATATTGTTGCAGAACGATCTATGGACATTATTTATGATATGCCTAGAAGTTATCAAATGTTTCTTTCAGATACATATGCAAATGCACTTACAAATGTATTGCCTGCTTTAATTGAAGGTTGGCAACGTAAAGGATGGAAAGAAGGAATTCATTTTATTACCGATAAAAGACCTCCAGCGCATTTTAAGAATCCTTACAAACCACCATTATCTTATAAACACAGTATTTCAATATTTAACGGTTGTCATTTTGTGCTAGGCTCACTAGACCAACCTTCTGGGCTTGCAGGTGCTTCTTATCAGCATAGATATGGCGATGAAGCACGATTATTAAAGAAAAAGAAATTAGACCGCTCTACTCCTGCTTTGCGTGGAGAATATGCTGCCTTTGGTCATTCTGTGTATTATATGGGCAATACTTTTACTACCGATATGCCAAACATTATTTTAAACGATGATGATTGGATTATGAACATGGAAAAGGAAATGGACCAGGAACAAATAGAACTGGCGCTTCATGCTGCTTTGGTTCTAAATGAAATTAAGCAGGAAATTATAGCGCAAAAGCAAATAGGTAACACTAGCGAACTTGCACGATTAAAAAAAAGTTTGCAAGACTGGACATGTCAATGGACGAGAATAAGAAAAGGATCTACGTTTTTTTATGCAGCATCCTCCTTTGTAAATGTTGATATTCTAACAGATGGTTATTTTAGTGCCAATTTAAAAGCACTTGGTCCAGAAGAATTTAAAAGTGCCATTCTTTCCTTTAAAATTGCTATTTCTAAAGGAGAAAAATTCTACGGAGCATTAGGCGATCATCATTTTTATGAGGATGGTGTAAACAATTCATATTACGATAGGTTTTCAATATTAGATACAATTGAGGAAAGTTCGTTAGCACTTCGATACATAGATCATAATGCAAAATTAGAATGTGGTGTCGATTTTGGAGATATGAGTAGTATAATTTCTGGGCAACAAAGAGGTAATTATTTATATGGACTAAAAGAGTTTTATACGCTTGCTCCAGAAAATGAGGTGGAACTAGGCAGAAAGTTTAGGGATTTTTATAAACATCATCCGGTTAAGTTATTGGATATGTATTATGATCGTTCGGGAAATCAAAATTCTAAAACAAAGCGAGACTGGGCATCAGCATTAAAAAGAGCCATTGAAAAAGACGAAAACGGAAACAGTACAGGTTGGGTTGTAAATTTAATGTCGTTAAATCAGGCAACAATTTTACAAGAAGAAGAATATCAGTTTGCTAATCGTATGCTTACGGAAAGCTTCCCTAATCTTCCAAAAATAAGAATGGATAAGTTTCTGTGCAAATGCTGTAAGAGTTCGTTAGAGCTAACAAAAATTATGGTAAAAACAGATAGAAAAGGCTCCAGAACTATTCATAAAGATAAAAGTTCCGAGAAATTGCCTTTAGCATCTCGTCCAATGTTTTCCACAAACTTTTCAGATGCTTTTAAATATTGGATTTATCGTCGTTCTTTTGTGGATAAAGTAAATACACATTCTTCTTTTACCACTACAGACCCAAGTATGATTTAAAAAGTTATTTATATTAATTATAAAGAGCTTTTTTACTTGTATAAATGATTCTTTTACGCTACATTTGTAATATAATAATTAGAAAGCCCGGTGCAGGGCGATAAAGTCAGCGATATAATTATGGAAGCAATTACTACATTTTCAGAATTAAGAAAAGCATTAGGGACAGATAGCCAAGGTTCTGGTACAGAATGCGGGTGGATTACATTTGAAGCTAAAAAAGTTTACGTAAGAAGGCATTGGTCATACAGCGGTGGTTATCCTATTTATGAAGACGAAAGTTGTTTAGTAGAACTTGGAGAGTTTGTAAATGGAGAATGGTTTCCAATAATCATTGACGGAGTACAACAGAAATGTTATCATGGTGTTTATGATGCTTACGACTGTAAATTATCATTAAAAAAATAATGAAAGTGCATTGTTATTCAGTAAGGCTTTCGAGCCTTACTCGAATATCTGATAAGTGTATGCGTGCAACTGCCTATGATGGATCAGAAGCTTTAATACCAAACTCCATTTTCAAACTCAAAGGAATAATGAAAGAACAAAACGTAGTAATATCAATGATGCTTATAGAAAAGCGGGCAAAAGTAGCGGATATAGTCCTTGCTGCTAGAGAAAAAAAAGGATGGAGTCAAACGG
>Ga0306898_1000810_pt1 | contig 10959 bp, 7 predicted proteins | sample AntRauMFilla1564_FD_190424 | JGI IMG/M metagenome (GOLD analysis project Ga0306898, IMG submission 190424) | Saline lake microbial communities from Rauer Islands, Antarctica - Metagenome Filla 1 #564 (v2) (version 2) | ecosystem: Environmental > Aquatic > Non-marine Saline and Alkaline > Saline ...
GTTCCGCCGCAGGGTGGGCGCAAGCATCCGCACCAAGAATTCATTCAGATCGACACCACGAACGTGCTGTTCATTGTGGCCGGAGCCTTTGCGGGCCTCGAAGACATCATCAGCCAGCGTTCCGGCAAGCGGGGCATCGGCTTCGGCGCACCCCTGCACGACAAGTCGCTGGAGAAAAACCTCTTCAGTGAAGTTCTGCCCGAAGACCTGCACAAGTTCGGGCTGATTCCTGAGTTCATTGGGCGGTTGCCGGTTGTCACGACAGTGACTCCGCTTGACCGCACGGCTCTCATCGAAATTCTCACGACGCCCAAGAACGCGCTCGTGCGGCAGTACCAGCGCATGTTTGAGATCGACGGCGTCGAACTTGACTTCGAGCAAGACGCTCTCGACTCGATCGCCGACCTCGCCGTTCTGCGTCAAACCGGTGCTCGCGGCCTTCGTGCAATTCTTGAAGAAGTGCTCGGCCCGATCATGTTCGAAGTGCCGTCAAACGACGACGTTGAGCGCATCGTCGTCACCCGCGACACGGTGCTCAACAACGCAGCGCCCACCATCGTGCCGCGACGGCTCGAACCGGCACGCGAGAAGTCGGCGTAGTCGCCGCGTTCACACGTCGTTGCGCTCAAACATCGCCGAGCAGGGCTAACCTGGCCGCATGAGTGAGACCCTGCGCGACCGGCTGCGTGCCCTGCCCGCTTTTCCGCAAGTGTTGCCCGAATTCGATGTGGCGGCAGCACCAGATCGGGCCGACGAGCTCTTTATCAGCTGGCTCAACAATGCTTTAGAGCTCGGAGTTCACCAGCCGCAGGTGTTCACCCTGTCGACGGCGGGCCCCACGGGGCACGTCACTGCCCGCACGCTGATTTTGAAGGATGTAGTCGACGGTCAGTGGGTGTTTGCGGGGGCTCGCTCAACGCGCAAAGGCATCGACCTGGCCGCGAATCCTTGCGCGGCCATGACGTTCTACTGGCCCGAATTGGGCCGGCAAGTGCGCCTCACCGGCGACGTTGATGAGCTTGCGAGCACCGTGGCCGCCGCCGACTGGGCTGCGCGCCCGGCCGTCACCAAGTCGAGTAACCCTGACTGGGCTGCGTGGGCGCTGGCTCCGACCGAGGTCGAGTTTTGGCAGGCCCGACACAACCGCCAGCATGTGCGGCACTGGTATCGCGCCGCTCCACTCGCGGGGGCCTAACTGGGTGACTGGCCAGCCCGCATGCCCACACGAGCGGCCCTAGGCTGAGCCCTGTGCTGCAGCCGATCATCGCCGGGTTCATTGGCGCGCTAACCGGGTTTGCCAGCTCGTTCGCCCTCGTCGTGGCGGGGCTGCTCGCGGTGGGCGCGAGCCCGGCTGAGGCGGCAAGTGGTCTACTCGCCCTCTGCATCGGGCAAGCGCTGCTGGCTGGGCTTTTGTCGTGGCGCTTTCGCCTGCCGTTGAGCTTCGCTTGGTCGACACCGGGTGCTGCTCTGCTCGTTGCCGCTGAGGGCACGACGGGATCGTACGGCGCGGCCATCGGGGCCTTCATCGTTTGTGGATTGCTGATCCTGATCAGCGGACTCTGGCCGTGGCTGGGGCGCGCGATGACGCGCATTCCTATGCCGCTGGCGGGGGCAATGCTCGCGGGCATCCTGTTTCCGATCTGCATCGCACCCGTCACTGCGGTCGTTCAAGAACCCCTGTTGGCTGCACCCGTCATCATCGTGTGGTTGCTACTGGTGCGGTGGCTACCGCGCTGGGCAGTACCGGCCGCCATGCTGGCCGCCATCATTGGCGTGGTCGTCAGCGCTGGCAGCGACTGGATGACTGGCGCTGCCCTTGCGCCAACTCTCGCGCTGACCCTGCCGACGTTCGACCCGCTCGTGATTGTGTCGCTCGGAGTGCCGCTCTACATCGTCACCATGGCGGGGCAGTATGTGCCCGGGTTCGCGGTGCTCACCACCCTGGGCTATTCCAACGTGCCGGCGCGCACAGTTCTGGCCGCCGGTGGAGCCGCGACTGCTGTGACGGCGGCTCTTGGCGGTTACGCGCTCAACCTGGCAGCGCTCACGGCGGCCCTGATGGCCGGCCCCGATTCGCACCCTGACCCGGCACGGCGCTGGGTGGCTCCCATTGCGGGCGGGGTCACCTACGTGGCTCTCGGCCTCGGTGCGGGAGTCGCGACCGCGCTGGTGGCTGCGGCCCCACCCATCCTCATCATCGCGGTTGCAGGTCTGGCTTTGTTGGGGGCCTTCACGACCGGGCTGGTGAGCGCATTCGAGGTGCCCGAGACGCGCCTCACTGCCGCCGTAACCCTCATCGTCGTCGCCTCGGGCGTCGTCGTGCTGGGCATTGGCAGCGCGTTCTGGGGGCTGCTGGTGGGTGCGCTGGTGATGCTTGTGACCCGACCGCGTCGCGCTGTCGCCGATAGCCTGACGGTATGAGCGCCGCCGCCAACGACCTGCCCCCCGACACCACCTCACGTAACGCTCTTGAGGCCGAAGGCCTGCAGTACGCGCTCGTCGACACGGGTGCAGCGGGTGACACAGGCGATTCGGGCGACACGGTTGATTCTGCCGTGCACGAACGGTGGTTGCAGGCGGCGTACCGCGGATTTCATTTTGACGCGTTCAGCTCTGAGCAGGTGGCGCAGTATCGTGCGGGCCTCGCGTATGCCCGCACGATTGGGGTGTGGGATTCGACGGCAGCCGAGCCAGCGAATCCGGTTGCGACGGTGGCGTCGTGGCGTGCGCCGGTCAGCCTCGGCGAGGGCTGTGCGATTGAGGCCTGGGCGATCAGTCTGGTGTCGGTTGCCGCAACGCACCGTCGCCGCGGTATTGCGCGCGCCCTGCTCGAGGGTGAACTGCGTTCGGCTCACTCTGCCGGGCTCGCTCTGGCCATGCTGACCGTCTCAGAATCGACGATCTATGGTCGGTGGGGGTTTGGGCCGGCGGCATACGCTGCCGACTATCGCATCGACACCCGGGGCCTGCAGTTCACCGCACCGTTGCCCGGCGGCCGGGTGCACCGCGTGAGTGCTGACGGGCTGCGCCCTCTTGCCCCAGCGATTGCCAAGCGTGCCCACGCCCGCACCGCTGGTGAGGTGCCCGCCGATGACCTTCACATTGACCGGTCTTTTGCACTGCTGGCGCGCACAGCCGCGCAGTCGCTGACGCTGCGCTGCGCCCGATACGACGACGCCGACGGTGAACCGCAGGGGTATGTTCTGTACTCCGTCGGCGAAAACACGGGCGATTTCGCCGCCCACACTCTCACGGTCGAGTATTTGATCGCAGCAACGGACGACGCCTACGTTGCGCTGTGGCACTACCTGCTCGATCAAGACCTGGTGTCGACCGTGCTCGCGCCTTTGCGCCCCGTCGATGAGCTACTGCCGTGGCTCATCTCTAACCCGCGCGCGGTGCAGACCACTGCGCGACGCGATCACCTCTGGTTGCGCATTCTTGACGTGCCCACAGCCCTGAGTGCGCGCCGTTTTGCCCACGCTGACACGGTGCTGTTGCGGGTCACTGATCCGCAGGGTTTTACCGGGGGCGACTGGATGCTCGTCACTGACGCTGACGGATGCGCGACGGTCACCGTCGCACCCGCCGCACCCGCCGCGTTCCTCGACAGTCTTGTCGACAGCCCCGTCGACAGCTCCCTCGATCCGACAGCATCCAGTGGTGGCCCGGCCGCCGTCGAACTCGGAGTCGAAGCTCTCAGCGCACTGATTTTGGGAGGCACACCTGTTGAGGCGCTCAGGCTCGCCGGCCGACTTCGCGAACTCTCACCCGGGTCGGCATCACGGCTGTCATCGCTCGTGCACACCGCGCGCGCGCCGCACCTCAGCACCTGGTTCTGAGACGCGTGCCCGGGCTGCGCACCTGGCCTAAGCCGCTGGCCCGCTACGCGGCGAGCCCGCGTCGCTCAAGGAGCGGCTCGATGACGGCGTCGCGGCCACGAAACTCGCGGTAGGCCTCGAGCGGGTCACGTGTGCCGCCAATGCCCAGCACGTACTGCCGAAAGCGGTCACCGTTGGCGCGTGTGAGCCCGCCGTTGTCTTCAAACCATTTCACGGTGTCGGCGTCGAGCACTTCGCTCCAGATGTAGCTGTAGTAGCCGGCGTCGTAGCCGCCCGAGAACGTGTGGGCAAAGTAGGTCGAGCTGTAGCGCGTGGGCACTGCCGGGTTGTCAAGACCCACGCGCGCCAGCGCCGCAGCTTCGAACGCGGCAACATCTGCCACTGCGTCAGCCTGTTCGGCGTTGAGTGTGTGCCAAGCCTGGTCGAGCAGTGCCGCGGCGAGATACTCACTCGTCGCAAAACCTTCGCCCCAGGTCTGGCTGGCCCGAATCTTGTCGAGGGTTTCAGGCGCAATCGGCTCGCCCGTGAGGTGGTGCACGGCGTAGTCGTTGATGATTTCAGGCCAGAGCATCCACATTTCGTTGACCTGGCTCGGAAACTCGACAAAATCGCGGTACACGTTCGTGCCCGTGAACCGGGGGTAGGTGACGTGCGCAAAAAGCCCGTGTAATGCGTGCCCGAACTCGTGAAAAAACGTGTTCACTTCGTCGAAGGTGAGTAGGGTCGGCTCGCCGGCGGCAGGCTTCGGCACATTGAGATTGTTGACGACGATCGTAGGATGCCCCAGCAGCGTGTTCTGACCGATCAACTCGTTCATCCACGCGCCGCCGCGTTTGCTGTCGCGGGTGTACAGGTCGAGCAGGTAAAGCCCGAGGTCGGATCCATCAGCGTTCCGCACTTCGAATACCCGCACCTCTGGCAGGTAGCCGACCAGGTCGGTGCGTTCTGCGAAGGTGATGCCGTAGACGGCGGTGGCGGCGGCAAAAACGCCCCGCTGCAGTACGCGCTCGGCTTCGAAGTAGGGGCGCAGTTCGCTGGTGTCGACGTCGTAGTCGGCCTTGCGCACCTTTTCGTTGTAGAACGGCCAGTCATAGGCATCAATAGGGTGGCCGGCGAGAGCTTCAAGTTTGGTCTGCTCGGCTGCGGCGTTGAGCGCGGCGGCCGGGGCGAGGCGTTCGAGCATCGCGGCCACGCGCGCTGGAGTCTTCGCCGTCTGGTCGGCAGTGACAAAAGCCGCATGGCTGTCGAACCCGAGCAGGGCGGCGCGCTCGGCGCGCAGTCGTACGATCTCGAGAAGCACGGGGCGGTTGTCGTGTTCGCCGTCTCGGTTGCCGCGAGCGCGGGATGCAGCCATGATGCGGGCGCGCACCTGGCGGTTGGTCAGGCTTTCGAGCCACGGGTGGCCGGTCGGTAGCACGAGAGTTACCAGGTACTTACCCTTCAGCCCGCGTTCGGTGGCGGCCTGGGCCGCAGCGCTGATCTCGCCCGGGCTGAGCCCGTCGAGCTCGTGTGCGCTGTCGACGACGACGGCAAGGTCGTTGGTATCGGCGAGCAGGTTTTTTTCAAACGCCGTTTCGAGGGTCGAAAGCCGGGCGTTCATATCGCTCAGCCGCGTTTTCTGCGCAGCGTCGAGGCCGGCACCTGCGAGAGTCATCGCCGTGAAGTGGCGTTCGATGAGGTAGCGCTGCTCGGCGGTCAGGTTTAGTTCGTGTCGCTGTTCGTGCAGCGCGGCGATGCGCCCGTACAGCGCTGAGTTGAGAGTGAGTGCGTCGGTGTGCGCGGCAAGCGTGGGGGCAAGCTCGGCCTCGAGCGCGTTGGTGGCATCGTTTGAGTCGGCAGAGGCCTTGTTGTAAAAAACCCGCAGTACGCGGGTCAGTAGTTGCCCACTGCTCTCGAGGGGCACCATCGTGTTCTCGAAGGTCGGCGGGCCATCGCCATTCGTGATGGTCGAAACCTCAAGAAGTTGCTCGGCCATGCCCTGCTCGATGGCAGGCCAGTAGTGCTCGTCGGTGATCTCGGCAAACGGAGGCAACTGGTAGGGCAGGGTGCTGAGGGTGAGAAACGGGTTCGACATGCTTCCACCCTAGGCGCGGTGCCGAATGGGCACCTCCTAGCCTTCAGTGCTGTCGGCGCTTTCTGTCACGATCGTGCCGTCACCGGTGAGGCGGATGCGCGTGCCATCGTCGAGCTCGACGATCGGGCGTCCCTCCAACCAGGTGAGAGTCCACCGCCATTGTGTGGTGTCAAAGCCGAGCAGGTCGCCTTCGACGGCGCGAATTGCCGCGCACATCTCAGGGCTCAGGCGTGCGGGCGGCTGTGCGCCGACAGACCAGCGGGTTCCGAGTTGCATCGTTCACGCCTCCGGTAGTTCGCCGAGCTCGATCTCGAGCACGCTCACCTGGTCGGCGGGCGTGAAGGTGAGGTCCGTGATGCGCCCGACAGCGGCGAGGTCGCCCGCCGCCCTTTCCAGCAATAGTGGCCCGGCGATCACTGCACGCACAATGGGGGTCTTTTGTGAGGCTTTAGCGTCGGTCTTTGCCCGACGAACGCCAACGAGCGCCTGAGACACCAGGGGCAAAAGGCCACTGGGGTGAGCGCCTACCGCCAACTCATCGATGGTGGGCCAGGGCGCGCGGTGCACCGAAGAGCTGAGACCATCGCCGCGGTGCGTCCAGCTCCACACTTCTTCGGTTGCAAAGGGAATGACCGGCGCGAACAGGCGCAAAAACACGTCAATGGCCAGCCGCAGCGCGGTGACGGCGCTGGCCTGCCCGGCTTCACCCTGAGCGCCGTACGCCCGCTCTTTGACCAGTTCGAGATAGTCATCAGTGAAAGTCCAGAAGAACTGTTCGCTGACTTCGAGCGCTCGAGCATGGTCGTACTGTTCGTAGGCGCGGGTGGCCGTGGTGATGACGTCGGCGAGGGTTGCCAGCATGTCAATGTCGAGGGCCTCGGTGACCGCCTGTGCACCGGATGCGCCGCCCGCGGGTGCTGCATCTGCCGGTGCCTCAAACGAGTACACGAACTTGGCCGCGTTGAGCACTTTAATGGCGAGGCGTCGGCCAATTTTGATTTGCTTAGGGTTCTGCGGGTCAAAAGCTGCGTCGGTTCCCAGACGCGACGAGGCTGCCCAGTAGCGCACCGCGTCACTGCCATGGTCGTCGAGCATGCCCGAGGGGGTGACGACGTTGCCCTTCGATTTCGACATTTTCTTGCGGTCGGGGTCGACGATGAAGCCTGAAATACCCGCATTTTTCCAGGGCGCGACACCGTGTTCGAGCTCTGCCCGCAACGTGGTCGAGAACAGCCAAGTGCGAATGATGTCTTGACCCTGACTGCGCAGATCGTACGGGAACACCAGGTCAAACAGCTCGGGGTCGTCTTCCCACCGCCCGGCGATCTGAGGGGTGAGTGACGAGGTCGCCCAGGTGTCCATGATGTCGACTTCGCCGATAAAGCCGTTCGGTTGGCCGCGCTGTGCTTCGTCGAAGCCGGGGGCGGCCATCGAGGCCGGGTCAACCGGCAATTGTGCTTCGGTGGCGACAATCACCTCGCCCACCTGCTCACCATTTGCGTCGAGCCGATACCAGACCGGAATCGGTACGCCGAAGAAGCGTTGGCGTGAAATCAGCCAGTCACCTGAGAGCCCGCCCACCCAGTTCTCATACCGCACGCGCATGTAGTCGGGGTGAAAGTTGACCTCGCGCCCACGCTCAAGCAAACGCTCGTTGAGGTTTTCGTCGCGGGCTCCGTTGGCGACGTACCACTGCCGAGTCGTGACGATCTCGAGTGGCTTGTCACCCTTTTCGAAGAATTTGACCGGATGCGTGATCGGGCGCGGCTCACCCTTGAGGTCGCCAGACTCGCGCAACAACTCGACCATGCGCGCTTTGGCGCTGAACACAGTTTTGCCTGCCAGCTCGGCGTATACATCGAGGGCTGGGCCCTCGATGCCCTCGGGGGCATCCGGCAAAATGCGGCCATCTTTGCCAAGAATGGGGCGCAATCCCAGGTCGAGTTCGCGCCACCACACCACGTCGGTGACGTCGCCAAAGGTGCACACCATGGCGATGCCAGAGCCCTTGTCTTGCTGTGCAAGGTGGTGGGCTCTGATGGGCACCTCAACGCCGAAGAGCGGCGAGGTCACGGTGGTGCCAAAAAGGGCTTGGTATCGAGGGTCGTCAGGATGCGCGACCAGCGCCACGCAAGCCGCAATCAGTTCTGGCCGGGTGGTTTCGATGTCGATCGTGCCGCCGTCAGGCGTGTGAAAGCTGACCCGGTGAAAAGCACCCGGCATGTCTTTGTCTTCGAGCTCAGCCTGGGCAACGGCGGTGCGAAAAGTCACATCCCAGAGCGTTGGAGCATCTGCGCGATACGCCTCACCTCGGGCAAGATTACGCATGAAGGCGCGCTGCGCGGCCCGCTGAGCTTCATCGCCGATCGTGCGATACGTCTGGCTCCAGTCGACACTCAAGCCGAGCGTGCGCCACAGGTTTTCGAACTGCTTCTCATCTTCGGCGGTGAGCTTCTCGCACAGTTCGATGAAGTTGCGTCGGCTGATCGGAACCTGGTCGGCGGCTTTCGAGCTGGCGTTGTCACCGCCCTCGAGCGGGGGAGTGAAGTCGGTGTTGTAGGGCAGCGAGGGGTCGCAGCGAACTCCGTAGTAGTTCTGCACGCGGCGCTCAGTGGGCAGCCCGTTGTCATCCCACCCCATCGGGTAGAACAGGTTCTGGCCGCGCATGCGCTGAAAGCGGGCGGCGAGGTCCATGTGGGTGTAGCTGAAGACGTGACCGATGTGCAGCGAGCCAGATGCTGTTGGCGGGGGAGTATCGATGGAGAAGACCGAGTCGGGTCCTTTGGCGATTCCGGCTGCGCGGTCAAATTTGTATGTTCCCTGCGCCTCCCACGCGGCACCCCACTTCGCTTCGAGACCTTCGAGGGCGGGCTTGTCGGGCATGCTGGCGTGGCTCATCGCAGGTCTCGCTTCGCTGTGGGCGGCATCGTGTCAGAAGGTAAAGATGCCTGAGTGTGCAGTGTGTGTTTCATCGTACCGGCGTTGGCCCGGCGTACCGTCGAAGGCATGTCTGAGAATTCCTCCACACCGCCTGCCCGTTACGACGACCTTTGCGCCGTTTTCGTGAACTGCACACTGAAGCGCAGCCCCGAGCTCAGTCACACTGAGGGGCTCATGCAGCGCAGCATGGCGTTGATGTCTGCTCAGGGCGTCACGGTTGATCTGATTCGACTCGTCGACCACGACGTCGCGCCGGGTGTCTACCCCGACATGCGAGAGCAGGGGTGGGCGAAAGATGAGTGGCCCACGCTGTGGCCGCGGGTGTTGGCGGCGAACATTCTCGTCGTGGGCACGCCCATTTGGCTCGGTGAAGTGTCATCGCAACACCGTGTGTTGATTGAGCGACTGTATGCGCACAGCGGCCAAACTAATGATCGCGGCCAATACGTGTTTTACGGCAAGGCGGGGGGTGTCATCGCGACGGGCAACGAAGACGGCGTGAAGCACAGCGCGGCGGCAACGCTCTACGCCCTGCAGCACATCGGCTATACGATTCCGCCCGGTGCCGACGCTGGCTGGATTGGCCCGGTGGGCCCCGGCCCCAGCTACCTCGATGACGACTCGGGCGGCCCCGAAAGTGACTTCACCAATCGCAATACGGCGTTCATGACGTGGAACCTGATGCACCTGGCTCGCATGCTGAAAGACGCCGGCGGCATTCCTGCCTACGGCAACCTCGGCGACGAGTGGAACGACGGAAAGCGCTGGGGTTACGACGCGAACCCTGAATACCGCTAGCGCACGACCTCAGCTGTGGCGCGGTCGCTCTCGGGTGGGGCATCCGCCACTGTTGCGGGCGCATCTTCGTCGCGATCAACTCGAATGCGAATCGCGACCAGCGAGGCGACGAGGGTGATGATTGACATCGCTGCGAGCACAATCGCGGGGTGCCACCAGGCGTTGTCGGTGGCGGCGCCGAGTGCGCCAGTCAGGGCGGGTACAAACCCCGCGACGACGGCGGCTAACGCGTACGCAAAGCCAAGGGCTGAGTAGCGGTAGCGCTCATCGAACAACTCGGTGAAGATTCCGCCGAGAGCCGCCCAACTCATGGTGGGCAAGATGCCGCCAATTACCATCATGCCGACGAGAAAACCGAAGCTCGCGTCTTGCAAGAAGAAGTAGATCGGAAAAGCGACAAGCAGCGTGCCGAGGGCACCGATCGCAACGACCAGGCCCGAGCCGATGCGGGTTGCCCACGCACCAAACAGCGGGATCGTCACCAGTTGCAGCAGCGCGCCTATGGTGGTGGCGATCAATAGCTCGCTGTAGTCGTAGCCGAGCACGGCCGCACCGTAGTTGATCGTGTACGTGTTCATGAGCGAGTACGACCCGATGCCGAGCAACGCGACGCCCACGGCAACGACGATCGAGCTCGGCTGAGCGCGAAGCAGGGCGGCGAGAGGAATGCGCGGCGCACGTCCGGCATCCTTCACCGCTTTAAATACCGGCGTTTCAGTGATTGCCAGGCGCAGATACAGCGAGACGGCGAGCAGCGGAATCGCGGTGAGGAAGGGCACCCGCCACGCCCACTCGGTGATCTCGGCACTCGAGAGCGACAGCGTCAGCCACAGGAAGGCGACGGCCGCAAGAATTGAGCCAATGGGTGAGCCGATTTGGGGCATCGCTGCGGCGAAAGCGCGCTTCGCGCGGGTCTCATGTTCGGTGGCGATAAGAATCGCGCCACCCCACTCGCCGCCAAGCGAAATGCCCTGCACGATGCGCAGCAATACGAGCAGCACGGCTCCGAACCAGCCGGCCTGGTCGAAGGTCGGCAAGACTCCGATCAGGCCAGTGGCAACACCCATCATGGTGATGGTCACGATGAGCACCGTGCGCCGGCCGATGCGGTCACCCAGGTGGCCGAAAATGATGGCGCCGAGGGGGCGAATGACGAAGGCAACTCCGATGGTGGCGAGAGCGGCGAGGTTCGCGCCGACGGGGCCCAGTGGTTCAAAGAACAGAGGCCCGGCGAAGAATGCCGAAAAGTATGCAAAAAGGTAGAAGTCGTACGACTCCAGCGAGGTGCCGACCAGGGATGCCCAC
>Ga0306898_1000814_pt1 | contig 10950 bp, 12 predicted proteins | sample AntRauMFilla1564_FD_190424 | JGI IMG/M metagenome (GOLD analysis project Ga0306898, IMG submission 190424) | Saline lake microbial communities from Rauer Islands, Antarctica - Metagenome Filla 1 #564 (v2) (version 2) | ecosystem: Environmental > Aquatic > Non-marine Saline and Alkaline > Saline ...
GCCGTCACGGGCCGCGAACTCGAGTGGAAGCTCACTCCGGTCGATAAGGTGCGCGATCTCATCGACGGCCCGCTCGATGGTTCAGCTTTTCCGACAATCATTTCTGAAGCTGTCGGCGTGCACGTCGAATGGGTAGCACCCGGTGATCCGCGCGTGGGTACGGCGGGGCTCGCAGAAGAGCGAGCCGCCGCCAACGCGTGGTCACGGGTCGATTCGGTTCTCGCGCTCACCCTGACGGGTGAAGAGGCGGTCACTGTCACCATCGACCGCACCGGCGTCGATCGTGCGCCGCGCGCCGCGCACACTGTCATCACGGCAGCGCCAAACGCGCGCGGACTCGTGGTTATCGATAACCGAGGCAGCGCTCGGCTGACAGAGAACGTTGAGATCGTGGCCCAGTCGGGCAGCGACCTCACCGTGGTGAGTGTGCAGGAGTGGGATGACGATTCGGTACACCTCGCCAGCCACTTTGCGCGGGTCGATAAAGACGCTCGTCTGAAGCACGTGGTCGTGTCGCTGGGAGGCTCAGTGGTGCGGGTGAACCCCTCGGTGCACCTCGCCGGTCCAGGAGCCGACGGCCAGTTGCTGGGCCTGTACTTCGCCGATGCGGGTCAGCACCTCGAACAGCGGGTCTACGTCAATCACATTGCACCCAACACGGTGAGCCGGGTGACCTACAAGGGCGCTCTCAACGGTGCCGGAGCGCGCACCGTCTGGGTCGGCGACGTACTCATCGGTCACGATGCCACCGGCACCGACTCGTATGAGCAAAACCGCAACCTGGTGCTCAGCGATGGCACACGGGCCGATTCGATTCCTAACCTCGAGATCGAAACCGGCGATATTGCCGGTGCCGGTCACGCCAGCGCCACCGGCCGCTTCGACGATGAACACCTGTTTTACCTGCGCTCCCGCGGGATCGACGAGCAAGAAGCGCGCCGTTTGGTGGTCATGGGTTTTCTCATCGAGGTAGTACAAAAGATCGGGGCACCCGACCTAGAGCAGCGCCTCACCGACGCGATCGAAGCCGAACTCGAAGCTGTCGAGGTGGTGTGAAGTGGCGGCAACCCGCGTGTGCTCTCTGAGCGAGCTCAGCCCCGCAACCGCGAAAAGAGTTTTGGTCGATGGGATTCCTGTGGCCGTCGTGATGGACTCGGCTGGCGCTGTTCATGCCATTGGCGACACCTGTACCCATGGTGAGGTCTCTCTCAGCGAAGGTTTCGTTGAGAACGACGCCCTGGAGTGCTGGGCTCACGGCTCACAGTTCGATCTCGCGAGCGGGAAGCCGCGAAACTTTCCGGCGTACGAGCCAGTGCCCGTGTACGGCGTGACTGTTTCCGATGGTGAAATTCTCATCGACATCGAGCACACGCTCTCAGACAATCCCGCGGCCGATCAGACCGCGACCCCGTAAGACAGACCGCTACCCCGTAAGGAAGAAGAGCACCATGTCGACTCTTGAGATTCACGACCTTCATGTCAGCATCAACACCGACCAGGGCGCAAAGGAAATTCTGCGTGGCGTCACCATGACGATCAAATCTGGCGAAACCCACGCAATCATGGGCCCCAACGGGTCAGGAAAATCAACTCTCGCGTACACGATCGCTGGGCACCCGCGGTACACCGTTGACAGTGGATCAATCACCCTCGATGGCCAAGACGTTCTCGCCATGAGCATTGATGAGCGCGCACGCGCGGGGCTTTTCTTGGCAATGCAGTACCCGGTCGAAATTCCGGGTGTGACCGTCTCCAACTTTCTACGCACGGCGAAGACCGCCCTCGATGGCGAAGCGCCGGGCCTGCGCAAGTGGATTAAAGACCTTCGCGGGTCGATGGAGTCGCTGCGCATGGACTCCTCGTTTGCCGAGCGTAACGTGAACGAAGGGTTCTCCGGCGGCGAGAAGAAACGCCACGAAATCGTGCAACTCGAACTGCTGCGACCGAAGATCGCTGTGCTTGACGAGACCGACTCGGGCCTCGACGTGGATGCTCTCAAAATTGTGTCAGAGGGCGTGAACCGCGTGAAAGAGACCACGGGTTTGGGCGTTCTACTCATTACTCACTACACGCGCATCTTGCGGTACATCACACCCGACTTCGTGCACGTCTTCGTCGACGGCAGGGTGGTTGAAGAGGGCGGCCCAGAGCTGGCCGATCGCCTCGAAAACGAGGGCTACGATCGCTACTTGACCGACTCGAGCGTAGGCTAACGGCATGCCCACAGCACTGGAGCCTCAGCTTTTTGACCGGGTCGAAGAGGGCCTGAAAGACGTCATCGACCCCGAACTCGGAGTCAACATTGTCGACCTCGGTCTGGTCTATGACCTGGCCTGGGACGACGAAACCGACGCCCTCATTATTTCCATGACACTGACCTCGGCCGGATGCCCACTCACCGACGTCATCGAAGAGTCGATCAGTAACTCACTCGACAACATCGTTGAACGTTTCCGCATCAACTGGGTCTGGATGCCCCCGTGGGGCGCGCAGAAAATCACGGACGATGGCCGTGACATGATGCGGGCGCTCGGCTTTAGCATGTAGCGATCTGCTCACACAGCAGCGACGAAGGGCTCCCACCGACCGGCAGGAGCCCTTCGTCGTCTGTGTTTCAGCTACGGCGCTGTGATCGCTTCGAGGCTCCCTTGAGAGCTACTGCCCACAGAGCCGGCAGCAGCGCGGCCGCAATGGCCGCCTTGATCAGCCCGCCGATGATGAACGGGTAGAAGCCGGCGATGAGAACTGACTGAGGGTCGTTGGGCAAACCGAATTGGCCAAGCGCGACGGCAAGCCAGGGCAGTCCGATGGCAAACACGACAAGTGAACCACCCACGAAGGTGAGAATCGGCTTGTACCAGCCGCGATCCCACGAGCGCTCTGCAGCCCACCCGACCAGCGCCGCGGAGGCGATGAAACCGACGATGTAACCGCCGGTAGGCCCGAGCAGTACTGTCCATCCGGAGGCTGCGTCACTATAGATCGGCAGGCCGAGGCCACCGAGGAGCGCGTAGAGCGTGAGAGATGCAGCACCGCGGGCTGACCCGAGAGCTGCACCGACCAGCAAGACAGCGAGCGTCTGGCCAGTGATCGGTACGGGCCACAGCGGTATGGCGACTTGCGCAAGGCCCGCGACGAGAGCTGTGCCCGCGATGACGAAAGCAAGATCGCTCAGCCAGGTGCGAGTCACGACGCGATCGACAAGTGTGGGGCGGGTCAGCGCTGGGCGCGAAGGTGTTCGGTGTGCAAGTGGGTTGGCAGTGGTCACGGCAGGATTTTCCTCACACGAACGGGGGCGGTCAGGCGACTCCGTTAGACTACGGGGCTGGCCCCCGATATCGGGGTAGTGACCTGCCACCAAAGAAACGGACGTTTGCTGTGCTCGCTGTGCAAGACCTCGAGATTCGCGTCGGGGCGCGCCTGCTCATGGAAAACGTGTCGTTTCGCATCGGCAAAGGCGACAAAGTAGGGCTGGTGGGGCGCAACGGCGCCGGCAAAACCACGATGACCCGTGCACTCGCCGGCGAAGGCCAACCGACCGGGGGAGTGATCACCCGCACCGGTGAGATTGGCTACCTGCCCCAGGACCCTCGGGCGGGCGACCCGGCGCAGCTTGCCCGAACCCGAATCTTGGATGCCCGTGGCCTCGGTCAAATTGTCATCGACATGGAACGCTCCGCAATCGAGATGGGGAGCACTGATGCGGTCATCGCCGAGAAAGCGATGGATCGCTATGGCCGATTGACCGATGATTTTCAATCGCTCGGAGGGTACGCGGCAGAGGCTGAAGCCGCGGCCATCGCCAGCAATCTCAGCCTGCCTGACCGTATCTTGAGCCAACCGCTCAGCACCCTGTCGGGTGGGCAACGCCGCCGTATCGAGCTGGCCCGCATCCTGTTCAGTGCCGCCGAGACAATGATTCTTGATGAACCGACCAACCACCTCGATGCTGACTCTGTCGTCTGGCTGCGGGAGTTTTTGAAGGTTTACCAGGGCGGATTTATTGTCATCAGCCACGACGTGAAGCTGGTGGAGGAAACCGTCAATCGGGTGTTCTATCTCGACGGCAACCGTCAGGTCATTGATATTTACAACATGGGCTGGAAGCTCTACCTGCGGCAGCGCGAAGCCGACGAAGAGCGACGTAAAAAAGAACGGGTCAACGTCGAGAAGAAGGCGACCTCGTTGCAGCTGCAGGCCGCGCGCTTCGGTGCAAAGGCATCAAAAGCGGCATCTGCCCATCAGATGGTGGCGCGAGCCGAGAAGATGCTCGCCGGGCTTGACGACGTGCGTGCCGTGGAACGCGTTGCAAAGCTGCGCTTTCCTGACCCCGCACCCGTGGGCCGAACCCCGCTACAAGCTCACAACCTGTCGAAAAACTATGGTTCATTGGAAATTTTCACGGCCGTCGATCTGGCGGTCGATCGTGGGTCGCGCGTGGTGATTCTCGGTCTTAATGGGGCCGGCAAGACCACGCTGCTACGCATTCTTGCCGGGGTCGACCAGCCCGATACCGGAGTTCTCGAACCCGGGCACGGGTTGCGCGTTGGCTACTACGCGCAAGAGCACGAAACGCTCGACGTGAACCGCAGCGTGCTGGAAAATATGATGAGCGCCAGCGAAGCGATCACCGAGCGTGAAGCGCGCAGCGTACTGGGCTCGTTTTTGTTTATCGGCGATGATGTGCAGAAGCCCGCCGGCGTGCTTTCCGGTGGTGAGAAGACGCGATTGTCGTTGGCCACCCTCGTGGTGTCGAAGGCCAACCTGTTGCTACTTGACGAGCCCACCAATAACCTCGATCCGGCCAGTCGAGAAGAAATCTTGGGCGCCTTGGCGCACTATGCCGGCGCCGTCATCCTGGTCAGTCACGATGAGGGAGCCGTCGAAGCGCTCAACCCTGAGCGGGTGTTGATCATGCCCGACGGAGTCGAAGACCTGTGGACTAACGACTACGCCGAACTCATCTCGCTGGCCTGAATGAACCTGGCCTGAATCAACTTGGCCTGAATCGACCTGGCCTGAATCAACACAGAGAAACGCTTGCGCGAGCATTCGGATGCCGGGGAAGCGGCTTAGGCGCGCTCAGAAGCGTCAAGAAGTGCGTCTTCGAGGTCAGCATCACTGGGCTGTCGGCGCACTCGCACCGGAATCGGCTCGCCCGTCAGCTCTGAGATGAGTGTGCGGCGTTCCTGACGCAGCGCCCAGCCGTAGCCCACAAAGCCGAGCAGCCCAAACAAGTACCACTGGAAGGTGTAGCTGAGGTGCGGACCCTCGTCAGACGAGGGGCGCACTGCTGCCGTCGGGCGATCGGTCGCGGCCGGTGCCTCGCTGTCTAACAGCCCGTACGCGCCTGAAACCACTTCGCCCCCCTCAATCTGTTGAGTGAGTTGTGGAAGATTAATGGTCGCGATTTGGCCCTCGGGAGCGCCACGACCCGTAATGGTGGGCTCTCCGGGCTTCAGCCGCACTAGCACTTCTACCTGCCCCCGCGGGGGATTCGGCACGACGTCAGGGGAGTCTTGGAACGAGCCCACGGGCAACCACCCGCGGTTGACCACGAAGAGTTCGCCGGATGGCAGGCGCAACGGAGTGAGTACCTCAAAGCCGGGTCGGCCACTCAGCGGCCTGTTGCGCACCAGCAGTTGCTCGTCGAGCAGATACTCGCCGGTGAGGGCGACGGGGGTCCATTCAGATTCAGGGTCAAGGGCCCCGGTGGTGGGAAGAGCTTCGCGCAGGGTGAGGGGTGCAGTATCCCAGTTGGCCTCGACGACTCGAATTTCTGCCACTGCATCGAGGCGTCTCGCCCACTGCCACTGTGCAAGCGCGACGCACACCACGGCAAACACCATGGTGAACGCCAGCCAGCCCAGCCAGCGCCGAGTCAGTGCCAACGACACAATACTCATCGGCGGCTACTCGTCTCGCCCGGGCACTTGCCCGACCACCACACCTGCGGGGGTGATGGTGACCGGAAAGCTGCGTGCGTCGAGGTAGTCGTAGAGAAAGTCGCGGTGTTCCTCGCACGCCAGCCACACTTTGACTCGATCAACGGAGTGAATGCGGGGGTTGCGCCAGTTGACCGCCCAGGTTGCCTGTTCGCGGCAACTGGCGCGGGAGCACCGGGTAGTCGTGATGGCACCGGGAAGATCCATCAGCCGACGTCACGGAGCGGGTTGACTCGAGTAAGCGCGCCCGGCCGTTCGACGGCATCGCCAGACTTATTACTCACCGTGTTGGCAGCAATCACGGCGAAATACGGCAGTGCCACAGCGCCGAGGGCAGGAATCAACATCCACCAACCGGGTGTGACGAAGCACGCGCCAATACAGACCATGCGCACGCCCATCGCGACGGCGTACTTGACCATGCGGTCGCGACGCTCCTCGTCAGGGGATGCGGGCAGGCTCGTGATGGCGCTGGATTGCTGCTTTTGCACGACGCCGATTCTAGTGCTCCACATTGCCCATAAGCTGAGACACCATGAGCTCGCAGCGCACAGTCTTAGTCACCGGCGGCAACCGCGGAATTGGCTACGCCATTGCTGCTGAATTTCTCGCGCAGGGCCACCGGGTTGCTGTCACCGCACGCTCAGGCTCGGGGCCAGCGGGCGCCCTCACTGTCATCGCTGATGTCACCGATGCAGCGAGCCTTGACGCCGCGTTTACGACCGTCGAGGCGCAATTCGGCCCGGTTGAGGTTGTTGTCGCTAACGCGGGTATTACCCGTGACACCCTGCTCATGCGCATGTCCGAAGATGACTTTGTCGACGTCATTGACACCAATCTCACGGGTGCTTTTCGCACTGTCAAACGGGCGTCTAAGGGGATGCTCAAGGCGCGCTTCGGCCGCATCATCCTGATTTCCAGCGTGGTGGGGCTGTTTGGCAGTGCTGGGCAGGTTAACTACAGTGCTTCGAAGTCGGGCCTGATCGGGATGGCTCGGTCACTCACTCGTGAACTCGGTGGGCGCGGAATCACGGCCAACGTGGTGGCACCGGGTTTCATCGAGACCGACATGACGGCGGCACTGCCGATTGAGCAGCAGCAGACGTACCGGCAGTCCATTCCGGCGGGGCGCTTTGCGACGCCACTCGAGGTGGCGCGCGTTGTGACTTGGCTGGCAGGCGATGATGCCGCCTACATCAGTGGGGCCGTCATCCCCGTTGATGGTGGGCTGGGAATGGGCCACTAGCGAAGACCCAGCACCGCCAAAACAGCCGACAGGTCGCGGTCAGGTAAAACAAGATCAGCGTGCTGACGAACCACAGGCTTCGCGTCGAACGCGATCGACAGCCCGGCGGCGCCCATCATCGCTAGGTCGTTGGCGCCATCTCCAATCACTACCGTGCGCTGCAGCGGTATCTGGAATAGGTCGGCCCACTCGATAAGGGCGTCGCGTTTCGCTGAGGCATCAATCACTGTTCCACGCGTTCGCCCTGTCAAACGGCCGCCGCTCACCTCAAGTCGATTCGCGCGGTGCGCATCCAGCATGAGCGTGCCGGCGATGGGATCAAGCAGTTCGTGGAAGCCGCCCGACACTGCTGCAACACGGCCCCCCACCGCGTGTACACCGGCGACCAAACTCTGGGCGCCGCGAGTCAGCGTGATGTGCGGGGCGACGCGATCAAACACTCCGGTATCGAGACCGGCGAGCGTACCCACGCGATCACTCAGCGACTGCGAAAAATCTACGTTGCCCGTCATGGCACGAGCGGTCACGGCGGCTACCCGCTCACCCGAACCTGCCTCGTCAGCAAGCAGCTCAATAGCCTCCTGCTCGATGAGTGTCGAATCGACATCGAGCACGACGAGAATACGGCTCATAGCGATGCATACTCCCCGACGCTGTGTTGATATTCGATGTGTTGAGATTCGATGCGTTGCTATTCGATGCGGTGCTATTCGATGCGCACGCCTTTACCGGCGACCGTTATTCCTGAGTCGGTGACCGTGAGGCCACGAGCGCGGTCGGCGGCATGATCGACACCCACCTGGGCGCCAGGCGCGACCACGACCTCTTTGTCGAGGATAGCCCGGCGCACGACGGCTCCGGCGCCGATGTGCGTGCGTTCGAACACGACCGTGTCGGTGACGGTTGCTGATTCGACGGTGACCCAGGGGCCCAGCACACTGCGTTCAATGTGTGAGCCCGAAATAACCGTTCCGAGCGACACGATCGAATCGATCACATTGCCTGTTTCACCGGCCGCGTCACGCACGAACTTGGCGGGCGGAGAGTTCAGTTGCTGCGCATAGATGGGCCAGTCTGAGTTGTACAGGTTGAACACGGGCAACGCCGAGATGAGGTCTTGGTGGGCCTCAAAGAATGAATCAATTGACCCCACATCACGCCAGTAAAACCGATCACGTTCTGATGAGCCCGGCACCTGGTTGAGGTTCAGGTCGTAGACATAGGCCTCACCTGCGCGCACGAACGCAGGAACAATGTCGCCACCCATGTCGTGGTCGCTCTCAGCGTCAGCACCGTCGCGGGTGACCGCGTCAACCAGCACCTTGGCATCAAAAACATAGTTACCCATGGAGGCGAGCACCTCGTGCGGAGCATCCGCCAGCCCGCGCGCATGCGTCGGTTTTTCGTGAAAAGCGGCGATGCGCTGCGGATGCTCCCCGTCGGTTTCAATGATGCCGAACTGATCGGCCAAACCGATGGGCTGACGAATGCCCGCCACTGTAACCCCAGCCCCGTTTGCAATGTGTGCGTCGATCATTTGGCGAAAATCCATGCGGTACACGTGGTCGGCTCCCACCACCACCACGATGTCAGGCTTCTCGTCACGAATCAGGTTCAGGCTCTGCAGAATCGCATCTGCGGAGCCGGCAAACCACCGTTTGCCGAGGCGCTGTTGCGCGGGCACCGAGGCAACGTAGGCGTTAAGCATGCCGCTGAGCCGCCAGGTCTGAGACACGTGCCGGTCAAGAGAGTGGCTCTTGTACTGCGTCAAAACCACGAGTTGACGTAACCCCGAGTTGATGAGGTTTGACAGGGCGAAGTCGATAAGGCGATAACCGCCGGCAAAGGGCACCGCAGGCTTCGCACGGTCAACGGTCAGAGGCATGAGCCGCTTGCCTTCACCGCCAGCGAGCACGATTCCGAAGATCTTAGGAGTCGACATGGCCCCACCTTATGCGAGGCGCCAGTGCAGTCATAGTGGCGTGCCTGTACTAGCGTCAAGGCCATGCGCGTCGACGTGATTACTCGTGAATACCCACCCGAGGTCTACGGGGGTGCTGGGGTACATGTCGCCGAGCTTGCGCGCTCACTGCGCCACGAACTTGACGTGCGCGTGCGTTGCTTTGGGGCCCCGCGTAACGAAGCCAATACGCACGCGTACCTGGTGCCCGGCGCGTTGAGTTCTGCGAACCCGGCCCTCGCCACGCTCGGCGTAGATCTGGCCATTGCGAATGATGTTGACGGCGCCGACCTCGTTCATTCGCACACCTGGTATGCCAATGCCGCGGGTCAGCTCGCCTCGCTGTTGCACGATATTCCGCACGTCGTCACCGCGCACAGTCTCGAACCGCTTCGCCCGTGGAAAGCCGAGCAACTGGGTGGGGGGTACCGCATTTCTCAGTGGATCGAGAAAAACGCATTCGAATCGGCGAACGCGGTGATTGCCGTCAGCGACGGAATGCGTCGAGACATTGTGCGCTGCTACCCCAAAATCGATGAATCACGCATCAGCGTGATTCACAACGGCATCGATCTTGAGCGGTGGCAGCGCACCATCGACCACGACGCCGTGCGCTCGCTCGGAATCGATCCCGACCGACCGTCGGTCGTTTTTGTGGGCCGCATCACACGCCAGAAAGGGCTGCAGTATCTTTTGCACGCAGCTCGGCTGCTACCGCCCGGAGTGCAACTGGTGCTGTGTGCTGGCGCTCCTGACACCCCTGAGATTTTGCGCGACGTTCAGAAAGCCGTCGCCGCACTGCAAACTGAGCGCACCGGGGTGGTGTGGATCGAGCGCATGCTGGCGCCCCTTGAACTGTCAACCGTGTTGTCAAGCGCCACCACGTTCGTCTGCCCGAGCGTCTACGAGCCGCTCGGCATCGTCAACCTTGAGGCGATGGCGTGCGGCGTTGCCGTCGTGGGTACGAACACAGGCGGAATACCCGAGGTGATTGACGACGGTGTGACCGGCCGACTCGTCGACATTGACCAGGTGGATGACGGCACCGGTGATCCGCGAGACCCCGAACGTTTTGTTGCCGACCTCGCAGCCACCCTCATCGACGTGGTGAGTGATCGGGATGCCGCGCTGGCGATGGGCGCCGCCGGCCGCGCTCGCGCCGAGCAGATGTTTTCATGGGATCGCATAGCCGCGCGCACCACCGAGCTCTACCGCAGCCTGCTCTAGGCTGAAAGCACCATGACCAGTGTGATCGAGTTTGACGACGTCTCGGTGACCCGAGAGGGCACTGCCATTCTGAGCCACGTTGCGTGGCAGGTTCACGATGATCAACGGTGGGTGGTGCTCGGCCCCAACGGCGCCGGAAAAACGACGCTGTTGCAGCTTGCAGCGGCGCTCATGCATCCCAGCTCGGGGCGCGCCGTAGTGCTCGAAGAAACGCTTGGTGCAACCGATGTGTTCGAACTGCGGCCACGCATTGGGTTTGCGTCAACCGCTCTTGCGCGTCGCCTGCCGGCGGGGGAGCGAGTTCTTGACGTGGTGATGACGGCCGCTCACTCAGTGACCGGCCGCTGGAACGAACAGTACGATGACGTCGACGTGCGCCGCGCGCAGCGGGTCTTGCGCGAATGGCGACTCGAATCCTTCGAAGACCGACTGTTTGGTACCCTCAGCGACGGCGAACAGAAGCGGGTGCAGATTGCCCGCGCCATTATGACCGACCCGGAGCTCCTGCTCCTCGATGAACCTGCTGCGAGCCTCGATTTGGGTGCGCGCGAAGAGTTGCTGCAACTGCTCGG
>Ga0306898_1000827_pt1 | contig 10844 bp, 8 predicted proteins | sample AntRauMFilla1564_FD_190424 | JGI IMG/M metagenome (GOLD analysis project Ga0306898, IMG submission 190424) | Saline lake microbial communities from Rauer Islands, Antarctica - Metagenome Filla 1 #564 (v2) (version 2) | ecosystem: Environmental > Aquatic > Non-marine Saline and Alkaline > Saline ...
CGCATCGAGAGCTGGCAGCAACTTCCGGCGACTCAGGTCGCCGGTGATGCCGAAGATTACTAGTTTTGTATGCATTGAGTCTATTATACGACTATTTTGCGGCTGACGCGTTCACTTCGTAGCTGGTGTTGGTTGCTTCGAAGAAGTTCACAAGTTGGAGCGTGTCATTGGCGGCTGACATCCACTTGGCAGGGTTTGACACCTTGTAGTGGGCTTCAAAACCGAGCTCTTCTAGGCGACGGTCAGCTAGGTACTTAACGTATTGGTTAATGTAGTCGCTGTTAAGGCCAAGTATGCCGTTTGGCAGGAGGTCTTTGTTGTAGGCTTCTTCCATTTCGACTGCGTCGATCACCATCTGTTTAATTTCTGCAGCAAATTCTTCAGTCTGCAGGTCTTCATTCTCTTCAAGTACGGTCAGAATCAGGTTGATACCGAACTTAAGGTGTAGGCTTTCGTCGCGCACTACCCAGTCGATTAGGCTAGCGAAGTTACGGAGCAGATTTCGTTGTCGGAATGACAATGCAACCATAAATCCGCTGTAGAACCAGATGCCTTCAAGGATCACGTTGTAGGCAACCAGGTTGCGCACAAAGTCTTTTTTACCTTCGGTTGTTGTAATGTCGAGTGTTTGCTCGGTCATACGCGAGATGAATTTGGTCTCAAACTCTTCCTTGCGCGCCATCGAAGGTGTGTCGATGTGTGCGTCATATGCTTTTTCGCGGTCAATTGGAAATGTTTCAAGAACGTACTCAAATGACATACAGTGGTTTGCTTCTTCCCACATCTGCTTTGCAAGGTACAAGTGACACTCAGGCGCATTCACGTAAGGGTAGACGCCAAATGCCAATGCCTTGTTAACGATCAGCTCGTTTGGGTTAAAGTAGCTCATGAGGAATGTGATCGCGTGGCGCTCTTCATCGCTCATTTTTTTCCAGTCAGCTAGGTCCTGGCCAAGCTGAATTTCGTTCGGGAACCATGTGTTGGCGACCGCTTGGTTGTAAAGGTCCATCGCCCATTGATACTTAAGGGGCTTTAATCGTAGACCGTCTTGAATTCCTGTTCCTAGTATTCCTGCCATAATATATTTCCTTTGATTAACTTTGATTACTTTTTTATTGACAACTGTCGCACATGGTGAGGTCAGCTGGATCGAGTGGCGCTGAGACCATTCCCCTTGAGGTTGCCTCCTCTTGGGCGAGCTCCTGGGCGTTGGCCATGGCGGCGTCAATGGCGGCCAGTTTTTCTTCGAGTGACATTGCGTCGTTAATGATGGTTGTTGCGTTCATGTTATACCCCTACTTCTTGTTTTTTAGCGAATCCGAAGCCTGATTTTCGTTGGCCACTTTCGTTTGTTACGGCTTTGTTTACTTTAACGGTTGATTGTTCAGCAGTGTGTCGTGGTTTCATGTGAAGGTAGTAGGTAGTCTTGAGGCCGCGCTTCCAGGCTGCGGTGTATATGTCCACCATGTCGTCGATGTCGCGGGTGTCGAGGTACATGTTACGGCTAATGGACTGGTCTACCCATTTTTGAGCCCTTGCCGCCACTTCGATGAACGCGTACGGGCTGAGCTGGAAGCTGGTTTTGTAGACGGCCTTCAACTTTTGTGGAATAGCCTCGATGACCTGTACATCTCCTTGAGTGCGTAGAATATCTTCTTTGACTTCATCCCAAATGCCGAGCTTTTTAAGGTCGTGAACCAAGTTAGTGTTCACTTCCAGGAACTTACCGTTCAGGGTTGTCCGAGAGAAAATCTGGGCGAACTGAGGGTCGAGGCCAGGTGTGGTACCGGCGATGTGGGCAATGTTTGCGGTCGGGGCGACTGCCATGAGTGTGGCATTACGCATCCCCTTCTTCACCTTTGTGCGCAGGGTGTCCCAGTCGAGTCGGGTCGTGCGGTTAACTTCTACCTTCACCTGTCGGTCTTCGGCCAACTGGTCGATTGTATCGATGGGTAGGATTCCCTTGCTCCAGCCGCTGCCTTCGAAACTAGGATACGAGCCGTACTTCTGAGCAAGGTTGGCTGATTCGTCGATGGCGTAGTAACTAATGTATTCGGCCAGCTGGTCAACCAAGTCGTAGGCTTCTTCAGACTCGTAGCTGTGGCCGAGCTTTTCGATTACATCGGTGAATCCCATAAAGCCAAGGCCAAGGGCGCGGTTGAGCTTGTTGGAGTTCATCGCTTCAGGTATCGGGGTGTTAGTAATATCTACCAAGTTGTCGAGCTGGCGAATGGCACTGCGAGAGCTCTCGGCCAATCGCGCCCAGTCCCACGTGTTGTCTTCTTTTAAGTGCGCCGTGAGGTTGATGCTGACTAGGTTACACACGGCGGTGTTGTCTTTGTCTTGCGGCAGTGTTATTTCGGTGCACAGATTAGACAGGTGGATGGTTGATGTATTGTTATTCAATGCGCGAACATTGATAGTGTCCTTCCAGGTAAGCCACGGGTGGCTGGTGGCCTGCAACGTAATCAGTATCTGGCGGAATTGGTCGCGGGCTGGAACTTTGGTATAGGTGCGCATCTCACCAGCATCGGCTTTTTTTGTGTAGGCTTTGTAGGCTTTTGAAAATTCGGCGCCGTAAAGTTCTGGCAAATCTTCGACTTCGGCTGGGTCAAACATATACCAGTCTTCGTTATTCTCGACTCGCTTCATAAACTCGTCGCTGATGAACACGGCCGTGTTGGCGAGACGGGTTCGCAGGTATGGGTCGCCCGAGTTCTGCTTGAGGTCAAGAAACTCTGGAAAGTTGAGGTGCCAGTTTTCCATGTAAAGGGCGGCTGCGCCAGCTTTTTTACCTTTGCGTGAAACGGCGAATAGGGCCGTATCGATCATCTTCATGAATGGAATTGGGCCAGTCGACTCTGTATTAGTCGTCTTTACCGGGGACCCCGCTGCTCGGAGCTTGTTTAAGCTAATTCCGATTCCCCCGGTACCTTTGGCAATCCACATCACGTCGCGTACACCCTTGGCAATTGATTCCATGTCGTCTTGTACTTCAATCAGAAAACAGTTCGAGAGCTGTGGGAACGAACCACCGGCATTGACTCGAGTTGAGCCGCCAGGAACGTAGTCGAGGTTGCTCATGTGCTCGTAGAAGTCGAGGGCGCAGGCGGTAGGGTCTTCGGCGTTAAAACTGAGGCCCATGGCAATGCGCATGTGGGTGAATTGCGGCACTTCAATAGGTTCACCGCTCTGCTTTCGTAACGCGTAGCGGTTTTTGTTGGTGACAACACCAAGGTACTTGCTGAGCTCGTCCCTCGATGGGTCGAGCGCTTTCGCCAGTTTTTTCAGATCGAATAACTTGCCGTTCATGCGCTCGTCGAGCATACCGTCTTTAATACCCTGCTGTAGGTAGCCAGCAAATTCGGTTTCGTGCAGTTTTTTGAGCTCGGCGACGTTTTTGTATTCGCCCAAAATGCCCCTGTATATGTTCTTTAGTAGTAGTCGCTTAGCGATAATGTCGAAGTCTGGGTCGTCTTTAACGTTCTGCAACGCCGTGTGCATGACTGATTCGTCTAATTGAGTGGTGGTGATGCCATCAAACAGGGTAAGTTCTAGTTCTGACGCAACTTGAACTACTTTGCTAATTTGATCGGGCAGCCCCTCAGTTGCCTCAACCAGTGCCAGATTGATTTGGTTGGCGTCATACGGTTGTCGTGAACCGTCACGCTTTACCACGGTAATTGAACTCATTGATATATCCCCTACTACTTTTTTTGTTAGGCTACACACCACCTCCCGAGTGCCCCGATTAAGGGTGCAAGCGAATCACCGGTGTAGCGGCCGTTTGATTCCTTGCTAAATGTGTATTTTGATGTCAGAACTACATATGTAGTGCTTACGTAAGACTATAAGCCCCTATATGTAGTTTTTCAAGCGTTTTGGGTGAAAATAGCTAGGTAATTTTGACCACATAAGCGGAATGTGCCGTTGCGCCTCTGTTGGGGCTAAGCATAGTGTGTGTTTCAAATTTACAACGCTATATGTGGTGTATATGGTTATGTGCAGCCAGCTCATTTATACTTAGTCTATGAAAATCATCGACATCTCGCTTCCCATTCACCCAAATATGCCAATCTACCCTGGTAATCAGCCGACAGAGTTTAAAAAAACCATTAAGCCTAGCGGTAGCCAACTGACCACAATGACCTTCGACAGCCATGCCGGTACTCATATAGACGCGCCGGCTCACGCCGGCCTGCCCGGTACAACCGAGATTTTTCCCCTTGAAGCCTTTTACGGCCCAGCTCGAGTAATTGAAGTGTTGGGTGTAGAGCTGATTACAAAAGACCATCTGACAGATAAAGAAATTTTACCAGGTGAGCGGATTTTATTTAAAACAGATAATTCGCTGCGCGGCCATGACGTCTTTCATGACAGCTGGACCGCCCTTTCGTCCGATGCAGCGGCGTACCTGGCCCAGCAAAACGTCGCCCTGGTTGGGATTGACTGGTTTGGGATTAAACAAAAAGGCGCACCCGACAACGGTGCGCATACAGAATTGCTGTCGAAGAACATCCCGATATTAGAAGGTATCAGCCTGGCAGACGTTGAGCCCGGTGACTATCTGTTGTCGGCGCTGCCTATTGACTACTTGGGGGTTGATGGGGCGCAGGTGCGGGCGGTGTTAATAACGGAATAATTTTTTGGGGGAGAGGATGAGATTCGAACTCACGGTACCACTGCTGGCACACACGCTTTCCAAGCGTGCGCCTTCAACCACTCGGCCACCTCTCCGTATTACTATCCCATTCTAACAGAAACACACCAATCCAAACTCTCACCAGTAATTGGCGGCCAGTCATGACCTTAAATAAGAGTCAGCGAACCCCAAACCCGTTGTTCCGGTTGTTGTTGTCATTGCCCGGGTTAACGTTGCTGGCATTGAAGTTTGCGTTGAAGGCGTTATTGGCGCTACTAGGGTTAGTCGAACTAGACCACACATAGCCGTTCGAACCTTGATCGAGGAACGAACCGTTCCAGTTACCAGCCAACACGCCGCGGGAAGAGCCCCAAAGGCGCCCGTCACACAATATTACTCACTTTACTGCACCAAGCGTACCCAGTGCAGTTAAATCTGGCGGTTGATAATCACAGAACTAGGCTCAAAGTAATATCTTAAGGCCCAGTGAATATTGTCTCTTAAATATGCTATACAGCCGCACCTCTCTACTGAACAGATCGCTTCTGTTATAAGCACCGCCAAACCTGCTCGCCTAGATGCGCGTAGCACCCACTTACTATATACCAGCAAGAAGTTTTGTGTGCCTGTAGTGTTTTACTAACCCCCTATATGAGGCGCTGGTTTCATTGCTACAATCGTCTTTAGATAACGCACTGAGTAAGTTACGCTTCAGGCGTTTTCCGGGGTGTATCCTGTATGGATATATAACTGCGCCCAGAAAGGCCACACCTCTATTAAAGTGTTGTAAGTGAATTTTGCGAGGATGGAGTATTAACTGAAGCTCATCACGTAGATACTTTTTTAAGATACCCACAGCATCCATTAGTTGCTGTTTATCCGTTGAAACAATATAAAAGTCATCAACATATCTTCCATAGTGTCGAAATCCAAGATTAATTGTTACGTAACGATCCAGCTGATCAAGATAAACATTACTTAACAGTTGTGATGTAAGGTTGCCTATAGCAATGCCAACACCAGCTGGCTGTCTAAACAAACTTTTACTAGCGGGCAAACCCTTCCAGGCTGTACGTGGGCAGCTAAACAATACGTCATTAAGCGGTTCATTAAATATAATGATTTTCCACAAGAACCTGCAAACCTGGTAGGTATACCCTTTTTCAGGGAACTGCCTATCAAGGCCCCAGATTGCTCGTTCGTAAACCTTCTTTTTATTAAGACTCATAAAATAGCCCCGGAGATCAAGCTTTAATATATAAGCATCATGCTGATAATTGTGGCTGGCAGAACGGATATGATGGTCAAGACGTCGTATGCCATAAAGTGTTCCTTTGCCTTTCCTGCAACTATAGTTATCTTCAATGAACCGCGCATCCCACCAACTATTAACCTGATTGAATATAAAATGATGCACCACTCTATCCCTAAAATCAGCAGCAAAAATTTCTCGCTTTACAGGATTATTGACAATAAAGGCAGTTGAAGGTCTTGGGGTATAACTTTTTGTATAGATTTCATTCGTCAAGGCGTCAAGCTCTTGATTGGCAACCTTATCAAACGCCACGACCTGTGGCTTGCTGGTTTTACCCAGTCGCGCCCGCAAATAGGCTATTTTTAATTCAGCCCTCAGCCATGTACGTCGCTGGCTTGGAGTAATCATATCTGTACATATCCTTAGCGTTAAAGTTTTAGGCCTTCCAGTCGACTCGGCGGGTGCGGGCGTGGTCACGCCCTTACGCCCAACCTCGCTTTGTAGAAGCCCAGAAATTAAGCCTCTGGCTTAATTTAAGAGGCAGCGAACCCCAAACCCGGCGCTCCGGGCGTTGTTGACATTGCCCGGGTTAACGAAGCTAACACCGAAGCCTGCGCCGAAGGCGTTATTGGCGCTACTAGGGTTAGCCGAACTAGACCACACATAGCCGACCGAACCTTGATTGGAAAAATAAAGGTCCCAGAAACCAGCCCGCACGCCGCGGTAAGAGCCACTGGGTTGCCAGCTAGATAAAGATGGTCCACGGGAAACGAAGGCGCCTGCACCGCCAAAGGCAATGTCTAGTGTGCCAAAGTCACTACTAGCTGGTGTCGTACCACCGGTCGGCAGGCGCCAGTTAGCTGGACAGATGGAGTTTGGGGCATTACCGCTACCAGCGGGCATGGTAGTGCGTGACTGGCCAGCTGTCGCGGCTGGCCAGTTGTAGAGGTAGCCGTAGTTGGTAGCGCCGGAGCCGGTATCGCCTGGGACTGGGCCATTGGCTTTTGGGGTATCGAAGCTGACTGAGGCTGAGGTTACCAGCTGCGGCAAGGTAAAGTTAGTCGCTACGTTGCTGTCGGCTGGGGTTAAGGTGGTAGTGCCGGTAGTAGAGCCCAGCTTGAGGTTGTTGAGCATCCAGCACTTGCCATCAGCTAGTTTAGCAACTTGGTAGGTCCTAGTCGTGCCGCCGCGACTGTCGGTTAGCTCGACGATGGCTTCGGTGTTAGAGCCAGTGAAGGTAGCGAGGGATGAACAGTTGGATGGAGTCAGGGTTTGCATGGTAGTGGCCATCCACTGCGCATACAACGAAGCGTCAGATGTCCCCATTGTGTAGTTGGCACCGTTTGCATAGTTCGTACCAGAGCCATTGGCGGCGGTATTCCAGCCACTAAAGCTATAGTTATTTCGGGTAAAGCCGTTGGTGGTGAGAGGTGCTGTTGCATTCGGCGCTATCAATTGAGTAGCGGTTGAACCGCCAGTGGACTGATTACCATCAAAGGTCAGGGTCTTTATGCTGGCTCCGTCGACGTAGCCAGTGTGGTCGCCGCAGGCGCCATCTTGAATGGTGCCATCGCTGCTGCTGAAATGGAATGAAGTCTTGGCTCGGTCTGACGAAGCAGTCAGGCAGTAATCAGCGCCCGACTTGGTGTACTCGAGGTTTGTGTCTGGGCTTGCTCGAAGACCTTTACCGCCGTCGGCCGCTTCCTTGGAATCTGGATATTCTCCATCGTTTATGCGGTCAAGTTCAAGCTGCGTCTGGGCTTGTTTGAGATCAGACTTTAGGACAACAGCACTAGCGCTTTGCTGAACACCATTGTAGGCGACGAGGGTAATAGCGGCGAGAATACCGATGACAACGATGACGATGAGGAGTTCGACTATGGTGAAGCCTTGAGATTTTAGAGATTGTTTCGTTCGGTGCATGAATACTTCCTGATTTTTTATGGTTACAGAGTGTCTATAGATTAGCATAAAAGGATTGAGGGTGACAAGGAAGGTCTGTGGACACGGAACAAAAGATGAGACTAAAACTCACGGATGGTTGTGATTTCCACGCCACAATCACGGTTGCCACCGTAAGCGCGAGCAACCATAATAGATGGCAATGGCTGCCCCAAAAATCCCACCCGTCATCGCGCTCACCGATCTTCGTAAGCGATTTGGACTTGGCGACGCCGAACACTCGGTAATCGACGGCATCAACCTCACTATCAAAAAAGGTGAATTTATTGCCATCATGGGCCCCAGTGGATGCGGTAAAACAACTCTTCTCAACATTTTAGGGCTACTTGATTCAGACATTGAAGGCGGCTACGAACTGAACGGCGTGTCGGTAAGTAGTATGAGCCGGCGGCGCCAGGCTCGAATTCGTAGCCAGCAGATTGGCTTTGTGTTTCAGAGTTTTAATCTTATACCTCGACTGTCGGTGATTGAAAACGTTGCACTCCCCCTTACCTACAAGGGCCTCGGAAAAGTAAGGCGATTGGAACGGGCCAGCGATATGCTGCGCACGTTTCACCTGGGAGAACGAGAGTACTATCGACCCCACCAGCTTTCAGGCGGTCAAACCCAACGAGTCGCTATCGCCCGGGCTCTTGTCAACGAACCATCAATTATTCTGGCCGACGAACCAACTGGCAATCTCGATTCGCAGGCCAGCCATATCATCATGGAAGAGCTATCCGACCTACACACCCGCGGCAACACCATCATTATGGTTACCCACAATCCGCGACTAACCACCTATGCCAGCCGAGTGATAACGATGATTGATGGCACGATTCAAAAAGATACCAAGAAGAGAGCAAAAAAGACTCATAAAAAGGTAGTGACGTGAGAATATTGCTGTGGAGTCATATCCAAAATGCCCGTGATTCTTTGCGGGCTAATCGGGGGCGGAGCATTCTTACAATGCTCGGCATTACCATTGGTGTGGCCAGCATTACAGCAATTTACGCGCTCAGTGGAGGTGCCAGTCAGATTGTCAGCAACCAGGTTGACTCGCTCGGGGGCAATATCGCGGTGGTACGACCAGGCATTCCCGCCGGAGCGGGTATCGGCCAGATTACAACGCTTAGCGGTTCGAGGGAATTCGCTAGCAGCACTCTGACGAACAACGACCTTGCGACGATTCAACAAATTGAAGGAGTCGAAGCGGTCGCGCCACTGGCTTTACTATCCGGGGCTGTCAGTGGATCGTCTCCAGCCGCTTCGGGTACTGCCATTATCGCAACTACGCCCGAGCTTGCCGTCGTTAATCAATTAGAACTGCGTGATGGCCAATTTCTCGACCCGGCTATTCGCCTGCCAGCTGCCGTCATAGGCACGCAGCTATCTATTGATATTTTTGGTACCGACCAATCAATCGGTAAAACAGTTCAATTACGTGGTACTGGCTTTACGGTCATTGGTATTCTTGAGCGCACCAACACGCCCATCAACTACAACGGTGCCGACTTCGACCGCTCGGTGTTGATTGAGATTGAAGACGCCGCCCTTATTTCTTCAACCAGCCCGCAGCTGCAACAAATAAATATCCGCTCATCATCTGTAGAGACGTTGGGTTCGGTCATTGTTGAAACCAACAAGGCGCTCTTAAAAAACCACCTGGGTGAAGCTGACTTTGTGGTGCTGTCTGGTAACGAGATCGCCGAGCCAACCAGCCAGCTATTTAGTATTATTGCCGGCGTAACGGCAGCGATTGCCGCCATTTCGCTACTGGTTGGTGGCATCGGAGTGATGAACATCATGTTGGTAAACGTTTCTGAGCGGACCCGCGAAATTGGGATACGAAAAGCGGTGGGTGCCAGCAACGGTGATATTGTTTGGCAGTTTCTAATTGAATCACTCGCCCTAAGTGTTGGCGGTGGTATTGCCGGCTACTTAGTGGGCTACGGCTCGGCCTTTGCCGTCAGTTTATTGCTGCCGTTTGACGCAATATTTACGTTAGAAATAGCTGGGCTGGCACTGGGAGTGTCGTTGGTGGTCGGTGTCCTATTCGGCCTGTACCCGGCCTATCGAGCAGCCCGCAAAGACCCGATCAATGCCCTGCGTCAGTACGATTGATTAGCCGAGTTCTTTTTTGAACCGCTCAATAAGATCAACTGGCGTTGGGTCGACTCCGTTCAAGATAGCCACATATATGCTGACGTAATCAGCCAAGATTGATCCCCATAACAGCTGGGCCAGCAGCGAGTCACCAACTAGCTGAATAGTTTTAGCCTTCGGACGTTTGCCGCTGAGTAACTTGTCGGAAAGTTCAAACCGACGCAGCACTCTTGGGTGTTCAAACGAACTAGTGATGTCGAAGACTGCGAATGGCTTTTCGACCGGGTGCGATGCCCAGCCCATAAATTCGTTGTGATTAAATTCCGGATATTCGTTCCAGAACGAAACATTCTTGGCGTTTTCGTTCCAACTTATCTTCCACTTGTAGGCGACCGGGGCGGTAAGCGGGCCGCCGTAAAAGACGGCTGTCTTACCAACCGCTTGTTCGGCCAGCTGCTTGGCATAGTTCGATTCAAGCGGCACATCGGCGCTCCACTGAGCGCTTTCGCGTCCTAGCCAGCCACTCAGGGTTTCGAGCTCAGTTGCCTTGTTGTGAACGATGGCAAAGTTTTCCAGCAAAGAAATCAGCGCCTTAAGGTTATACAACACGGCCATGCGTGGTTGCAAACCGTTGGGCAGATTGACGTGGGCGATTTGATATTCGGTGGCAGCTTCGATTAACTTGCCGCCGGCAGCAATAATGGCTATGTGGCAACCGCGTTGCTCGGCCTGCTCCAAGGCCGACAGTGTCTCTTCGGTGTTGCCGGAATAGCTGCTGGCAATGACGAGCGTGTTTCGCGAGACGTAAGCTGGTAGATCATAGCCCCTGATAATTTCAAATGGAATTGTCAACTCTGTTTGGAGCCAGACTTTTGCGAGCATGGCCGCCAAGGCCGATCC
>Ga0306898_1000829_pt1 | contig 10832 bp, 13 predicted proteins | sample AntRauMFilla1564_FD_190424 | JGI IMG/M metagenome (GOLD analysis project Ga0306898, IMG submission 190424) | Saline lake microbial communities from Rauer Islands, Antarctica - Metagenome Filla 1 #564 (v2) (version 2) | ecosystem: Environmental > Aquatic > Non-marine Saline and Alkaline > Saline ...
AACGTCATGCGTTTTTCTAGTCCCTCGGCGATCATCTGTCCGACAATCTGCGCTGACGATTCTGGTGATCGAATTTCTTCGATGTCGATTTTGAGTTCGAGCGCTTCGCTCATTTTTTGCTTACGCAAAAACAGATCGATGTCTTTTTTGAGCAGGTTGATTCCCTCACCACTGCGACCAATGATAATACCTGGCTTGGCAGTTTTGATAACCAGACGGATTCCTTGCTGGCTTCGTTCAATCTCTAGGGCGTCAACTGACATGCCTTTGAGTCGAGTCTTAAGCATTTTTCGTAGTGCCGCATCTACCCGGAGGTATTCTCGGAACTTTGCTGGGCTGGTTGTGAACCAACGACTTCTCCAGCCGCGGTTGATACCAATCCGTTGAATGTATGGATGAGCTACGTGTGTCATACCAATTATTTTTTAGTGCCAAGCTCCACGAGGATATGGCTGTTACGTTTGTTAATGCGTGATGCTGAACCACGGGCTCGAGGCATCATTCGTTTGTAGGTGACACCTTTGTTGACCGAAACTGTTTTGACAATCAGTTTGTCAGTATCATGCCCACGATCAGCAGCGTTGGCGACCGCTGATTTGATGACTTTGGCAAATGGTTCTGCTGCTCGTTTGTCGACGAACTGTAGGGTGGTTAGGGCTTCGGCTACTTTTTTGCCACGCACCAGGTCAGCCAGTAGGCGAACCTTACGGGGTGACTGGCGATAGTTTTTGAGGAATGCTTTCATATAGTTTTGTATTATCCAGCAGACTTAGCGGCTTTGGCAGCTGAAATTTCAGCTTCTTTCTTTTTCTGTTCTAGTTCTTTCTGCATCTTACCTCCGTGGCGGTGGAACTTCTTGGTCGGTGAGAATTCACCAAACTTGTGCCCTACCATTTCTTCGGCAATCAGGACGGGAAGGTGCTCGCGTCCGTTGTGAATCCCAAAAGTGAATCCTACCATTTCTGGTGAAATCACCGATCCGCGCTTCCAGATCTTAATGACTCCACTCTCTCCGGGTTTTTTTCCGGCGATTTTTCCGAGAATTCTCTCGTCAACGTTTGGTCCTTTATAGAGTGATCGTGACATTGTAAATTGTTTAATTATTGGACTGCCCTGGTCTGAACCAGTTGCAGCGCGTCGTAGACGCGCTTGATGGGAGCCTCTTATAAAGACAGGTAACGGCCGGCCTTAGTAGAAGCTCCCAACCTCGTTTGTTTGGTTGTACTTCTTGTGTAGCGGTTAGATATGACCACTACAACAATGAGGTTGGAACTGCATGAGAATACCAAATTACGCTACAAAGTCAATGAACTATGCTACGCTAACTTCACTATGCCCAAACCCCGTGGCCGAGAACACACTACCCTGACCGAAACCGCGACGCTGGTGGTGCGCGAGCTATACAAAATCCCCGGCATCAAAATGATTGCCCCCGGTGAAATCAACACCGCCACTGGTAGTCGTGGTGGCAAGCGATACATTACTATTGTCTATACCACTGCTGGTTGTGAGCTGATCATTACTGGGCAGAGCGTGCGAAACGTCGCGGTTCATATTGACCATCCGCGGAGTGTGTTCACCACCCTAACCCCAATGCAAAACGCTCCGTGAATTCACATTCAAGGAGCGTTCTCGTATACCTGGCACCTAGCAGAGCTGCTAGATCTCCTGTACGGTCGGTATCACTTCCACTGATACTGTCTGTGGCCGTGCTGCGTTTGCAATAGTTTGGACGTAGTCACGACTAGGAGCAGCGAGGACCACTTGCCAGTTTGAAAGTAGAGCCCAATCTTCTTCTCGTAGTAGCTGCGCGGTCGCGCTGAAAGTTGTTGTTTTGTCGTCTTGACTCAAGACTAAGTCTCTTTCATTATGTACATCTGGTAGGATTGGACAAAAACCTTACTCATTCCTGGTATAATCAGTGTAACCACCCCGAATGTGGTCTGAGCTAGTACTATCAGTCACTCCAAGAGAGTTGATACCAGCAAGAATGGTTTGCTCATCTACCGCGGCTGCGTGAATGATTGGAAAGCCAGGGTGTGTCTGAGAAAAACTATCAGTAGCAAGATTGTAGGTATAAGAGTTGAGACCCGTTTCTCCAGGTAGACTAGCGGTAAACATCAAGTACCCGCTATCCGTAACTTGTAGCTTGAGGTCTTCGTTATTTGGCATCAACTCATTACTGGCATTTTTGTGACTGAGACTTGCTTTAAGTCAAGGTACCGCAATGCACCCAAAGCGCTGATAGCAACTAGAGCGACAAGAAAGAGAAGATATAAAGAACGTTTATCATGTGTTTCCATATATTGGAGTATACGGTGAATGTTTGGAATTTGTTGTTAGAGTTACAAACAGGAAAACTAATTTTTGGATTGCTCGTGAAGCAGTTCCTTCACCTATGCATTCTTGTGAGCAATAGATTTCAAGTACACGACTAAAGCGCCAATACCGTACGCAATTATAACCTGAGCTATAACAGACAACCAGAGAAATACTATAGCTTCATTGTATTGGAGAACTAGTTGTTGCAGACGGTGCCCAAATATCATATGAATAACATAGACGTAAAACAAACCACAACTAAAGCATTGTACAAGACTGTACGGTGTAGTCACCACATTTTTAAACAAGTAATGTGTCGAACCAAATAGCAGAAAACCAATCCCGAGCGTACCAATCATCTGCAGCGTTGGTGGTTGAAAAATACTTTCGCCCCAAAGATTGTTGAAGTCTATTTCTAGCAGTAACTTTCCAGAAATTGCTGAAACAAGTGTCAGCAAACTCCCCACTGTAATAACAAAGGTTACACTTCGTTTATTGAAATGACTCGAGTGAAATAGTTGCGCTGTAGCAAACCCCATAGCTACTACTGAAAACCAAGGCAGAAGTGGCCAGAGGTGAATGTTTGTTGGTTCTCCTATCAGCAATGCAAAAACATAGTTGTCAGTGAACGCAGCGAAGATTTCACGCCAGAGTGGTGCGCTAAATAACGTAAAAGCTCCTATAACACTTATTGACCACGACGGAGCGAATACGAGTAGTCCGTAGATAATAATCATACTGATGGAAAAAAACTGTAGAACATTCCATTGCCAAAATGCAGCGCTTCCAAAAGCAGCTATGTTCATGGCAAATCCAACAGCACTGAGTATCAATGCCCGTAACACTATTTTCTTAAAAGATGGTAGTGAATTTTCTCGATGCTGTTTAAGATAGAAAAAAAGTGCCGCTCCGGCAGTAGCAGGAATAAGTAGGACTAGATAAGAAATATAGCGAATAAACAAAAACCAAGTTTCCATCGCTCCAGCAATAAAGCTCGGGTGGTATGATAGCCACCAAATAGTGTTGTGTACAATAATCATCGCAGGCACCATAATGGCTTTAATGATGTCAAGGGAGTTCCACCGTTCAAATGTCATTTAGTATAGAATTAACGTAGGTTACGCAGTAACAAGTAAAACACATTATTACACTCACCACTGCTCCTACTACATACATAGTATCATTACACTTTGTCCTTATGAATTTCAATTCCCAAATCACGCTTCCACTACATAACAATATTCAAGGTAAGGTAGCTTATGCTATGTGGCTTTTTTGGGGATTACTTTTTTTTCCCCTTAAGATGACTGGACTTATTAAGCTCTGTTATACCCCGAAAGATTTCAAATCTTTTACGGGGCCAGCTATCATCGCTTCAAATCACCGTCATCCGATTGACCCACTCACTATTGGAATTGCTATATTTCCCAAGTTAACATTCAAACTACTCCCACTGGCGCCCTACGCTGCTCCTCTCCACCGTTTACAGCGCCCAGGACAAAAGGTAGCCAAAATAATTGGTTTTATTCAGGCAGTGTACTACTTATTTAATGTTATAAAAATCCCTGAAGCGGTATCTTTTGACGAAAAACTAACACCGCTTAAAAATGCTCTAAAAAATAGTGAGACGGTACTTATTTTCCCTGAAGGCAGAAGTTACACAGAAGACTCTCCAAGACCGTTCAAAAATGGTGTAGCTTCCCTACACCTAACTACAAACACTCAGATTATTCCTTGTGCCATACACTACTATAAAAAAGGTTGGCTTAGATGTGCGGTCGTTTCTTTTGGAGCACCATTCTTTGTCACTGCTAGTACCGGAAAAAACGACCTGATTAAAACTGCCGAAACAATTAGGCAGTCGGTTACTAAGCAGTATCAGAAAGCTGTGAGGAGTGTATAATGGCTCGTGATTATGTTTTCATTTGAATATTTGTTGCTCATTGTTAGTTTTTTAGCGTTCTTTTTATTTATACGTTATCGTTTACCCGCTCTACTCTTTGTAATTTTTCTTTTTAGTACTGGCTTGATTTGGCTAGAAATAGCTGATGGCATTATATCTTATGCAATCAGTGGTGTGGCTTTCTTAGGAGCTGCCTTGATCGCAACGTTTGTATTTCCAACCACGAGACAAATACTTTTTACTAAACATATTTACAAATTTTTAAAGCAAAGTAATGTACGTATTTCTCAGCTTGAAAAACAAGCACTCTCTGCTGGTGAAGCTGGCTTTGAGGCTGGCTATTTTATTGGGAGGCCTAACTGGGAAGCACTACACAAATTACCTCAAACAAACCTCACAGAAAAAGAGTTAGCATTTATAGAAGGTCCTATTGATAATTTCTGCGCACTAGTTGATGATTGGGACATTCGACACAACCGTCGTATCCCAAAAAAAGTTTGGGATTTTGCAAAAAAACATAGCTTTTCTGGACTTAGAGTTACCGAAAAGTGGGGTGGATTTAACTTTTCATTTCAAGCACAGTCCTTAATCTTAAGTAAAGTTGCGTCACATTCAGTTGACGCTTCAATCTTAATAGAACTCCCTACTTCTCTCTATCCCGATGAATTGATTGATATATACGGCACACAAAATCAAAAAGAAAAGTACTTGCCCCGGCTCGCCAAAGGTGAGGAGATTGTCTCATTCGCTGTCACCGGTATTCAAGGTTCTGATGTCGGAAATATGCTTGATGAAGGAATCGTTACCTACGGTAATTACGAGGGTAAAGAAGTGCTTGGTATCAAACTAAACTTCAAAAAGCGTTATATTTCTTTTGCTCCACAAGCATCACTGATCGTTCTAGCATTTTCTCTTGGTGACCCTGAAAAATTATTAGGAAATGAGCAAAAATGTGGAATCACCTTAGCTCTTATTCCTGCCAATCATCCTGGAGTAGACACTACACAGCGCCATTATCCGGCCGGGCTAGCATTCCCACACGGTCCAATTGTTGGTAAGGATGTTTTTATTCCCCTAGAATGGGTCATTGGAGCAGAACTGGGTATTGGGTTTGGCTGGAAAATGATTGTGGAATGTTTATTTGTCGGTCGCTGTCTGTCACTTCCATCAATCTCTGTTGGTACTATCAAAACCGCTTTTAAGACAACTACTGCTTATGCTGTAGTACGTAGACAATTTGGACTTTCTTTAAAGACTTTCGAGGGTGTAAAAGCAAGTATAGCGTCACTGACAGAACTCACCTATAACTCAGAAGCTGCCCGATCAGTGGCCGCTGCATTGGTTGATAGTGGTAAACGACCACTGGCTGTCTCTGGAATTATGAAGTATCAGATCACAGAGTATGCTCGTCAAGCAACAAACCACGCTTTCGATATCCACGCAGGTCGCGCTATTTGTGACGGCCCATCAAATTATTTACTATCTGCCTACAACGCAGTACCAATAGGTGTAGCGGTTGAAGGGGCAAATATCGTAACCCGATCAGTAATTACATTTGCTCAAGGCACTCTGCAAAGCCATCCTTATTTACGTCAAGAGATTGAGAGCTGCGAGAACGAAGATAAACGAGCAGGTCTCCAATCTTTTGATGCCGTTATAAGTAATCATGTTAGTCTATTTCTTTCAAACTGTGTCCGTTCACTATTTCACAGTCTCACATTAGGATATTTTGGTACTCCCCCACGAGCAGCGCAGCTCTCAGAGAAACATTGGTATAAGCAACTGTGGCGCTACAGTGTCTCTTTTTCTGTTATTACTGATGCTACAATTTTCTTAATGGGTGATTCGTTGAAAAAACAACAACTATTAGGTGGGCGAATGTCGGATATTCTCTCAGAGTTGTATATCTTGTCCTCAGTACTCAAACGATATAAAGATGACGGATATCCAACAGCAGATTACCCTATCATAAAACTAAGTATGGAAAACGGGCTATATCGAATTGAAACTGCCTTAAAATCAATCCTTCAGAACTTTCCACATAGACTACTGCGCCCACTGCTCTACTTTATTATCTTTCCCTTAGGAGCATGGAAAAAGCCAGCGACAGATACGTTGGCAAATGAAGTTGCGTTGCTAGTTTTAGATAACAACAAAACTAGAGATAGACTCATAAAATACAGTTATACCTCTGGTGATTCAAATGAAAAAGTCGGTCGACTGGAGGCTGCTTTGGTTTTAGCTATTGCTGCTGAGCCTGCCTATAAAAAAATTAGGTTTGCCACCCGCTCTGGGATACTTATAAAAAAACCATATCAGGCAGACGATGCCCTAAGGGAAAAAATTATAACAATTACAGAAGCAAACACTATTGTAAAAGCCGAACAAGCAGCTGCAAAAGCGGTTGCAGTTGATGCCTTTGATCAAGATGTATATCGGAACCCGTTAAACAGCGATATATAGGATTAGTGTTTAGAATATAACTACCCAAAGCTGTCTCAGATAGTAAACTTGCTGTCAGATATAAACTACCTTCTGGCTTTTCTTGCTCTTCCTGTAGACCATTCGTAGGTTTAACTAAAACAAGTTCTGCTTTTAGTGCGATTAATATATCTTTATATAAAAATAAAATAGCAGCTGTTGCTAAAATCACTAACCACAATAAATAGCGTAAATTTTGCTTTATCTGTGATTCCATACTTTCATTATAAACTTGCCGGCATTATTAGCTTAATGATATCCATCATCCATTCAAAAATGGAAATTGTATAAGTCGTGAAAGTATGTTGTTCATTGGTTAATCGCAACCAATGAAAGGATGAGAGATGAATACGTTCTTCATTGCAGTAACGTTGGCTGCAGTCAGCTTGGCAGCGCCAGTTAGCATGCAGCCGTCTTGTCAAGACGACGTTGGCACTGTGCCAGCAATCGCGGCCTTTGGGCCTTATCAAACCATGCGAGTTAGAGGAAACTGCAAGTTCCTCGTCACTACTGGTCTACCTGACTGCGAAGCAGCAGGCGCATACGCGCAACAACTTTTTGCAGACAACGTGCTCGCCTACGTTAATGCAAGCCACGGAACCACGGTTGTTTTGATGGAAATGCAATAAAAGCAGAATCAATAAAAAGTCTGGTCGTTGAACGACCTGGATGAATCGCGCATATCTTCGTTGAATGCGCGATTTATAATATTACATATTTTCAATACAAACAGTGCGGCGTCCCTACCTGAGGCACTGCACTGTTTCTTGCTTAATCCGTGAGTTTAGCTACACCTTCTTTATCGCGACCAAAAAAGAATGTTCCCCAGCGGTCACTTCTACCCCTGTCTCGTTGAGGCCAGCAAACTCAATCATAGACGCGCCACAGTTTTTTGATCTGTTATGTGTGAGTTTTTATAATCAATTTACCTTCATGTGAGGTTTGAGGAGTAATTTCAATCCAATCATCAGCCTCTAGTCCTGTTTTTTCCGCAAGTCTTGAATGGTGCGGATAGCTACACACATAACAAAACCGGCTCGGCTTTGGGGCGGGGTGCTGTAATCAATAACCGCCGGACTGTGCTACGCTAGTTCTACTATGCCCAAACCCCGTGGCCGAGAACACACTACCCTGACCGAAACCGCAACGCTGGTGGTGCGCGAGCTATACAAAATCCCCGGCATCAAAATGATTGCCCCTGGTGAAATCAACACCGCTTCCAGGCGTAAAGGTGGCAAACGGTTTGTTACCGTCGTCGAACTCGCTGGTTCGTGCGAGCTGATCATCACCGGCCAAGGCGTGCAGAAAGTCGCCGTGCACGGGGTGTCAGCCGCCATCATCATTACCCGTCTGCAACAGACAAAAGCGCTGCGAGAATTCTCATTCTCACAGCGCTCTCGCAAACCCGGGGTGTAAACACCATCTCCAACTAGCTTGCAACTGGTAACGTTCCAAGGACGCACCGCTACTCTTAATCAATCTTAGATTTCCTGCACCGTTGGAATAACTTCAATCGCTTGCGTATCAGAGTACGTATACCCGAAAATAGTACAGCTGAGCGCCATCCTTCGTCCGCTAGTAATAGCGCTTGACGTCTGACTACCAACCAATGTGTTTGAGAGTGGGCTAGACGGAGACGGGGCGATAAAAGGCGTATTCGTCAGACCATCGATACGGCACGTAGCAGCAGGGTCAATTGCCGTCCAGGGAACAACCGTCCAATCAACTATAACAGTATCTTCCTTACGCACTACGTCTCGGTCAGCATCTAGACTGACACTAGGTAGAACGGCGATTTGCGTGACAGTCCTAGATCTCGTTCCTCCACTACCGCTACAAGAAAGACTAAAGTTTGAGGTAAGCGCAGCAATCGTAACATTTTGACTAAAGCTACCACTACTAGACTTGACTCCCGACCAGCCACCTGAAGCACTACAGCTACTGGCATTACTAACCGTCCAGTTAATACTTACTGTTTGTCCCAGATAAGTTGTAGGTGGCGCAGTCAGAGACAATGAAATAGATGGTGGAGGAGGTGGAGGTGGAGGTGGAGGTGGAGGTGGAGGTGGAGGTGGAGGTGGAGGAGGTGGAGGTGGAGGAGGAGGCGGAGGCGGTGGTGGGGTTTCTATTATTCTGCCACCGCCACCGCCGCCACCGCCGCCACCTGATTGTGGGGTTTCTATAGTTGAATACCCCCACTGACCGCCACTAAAAGTAGTAGCTGTTTGGTAACCTCCACCTCCTAAACTATTAAAAGCGCCAGTGATTGCTGCAGATGTATCTCTCTCGGTTGTAAAAGTGGAAGAACCACCCCCTCCGCCCCCTCCACCTCCACCTCCTCCACCTCCTCCACCGCCAGCAGCCACATACGCCAAGCTAGGGCTTACTGTGTGCTGTACAGGTAGCAGTGTCACAAAACCAGCGACTATGACCAACGCAATAATAATATAAAATCTACTGATAGTAATCAAATTGTACATGTATACACTATAATACACTACCCAATCTTCAAAAATTTAGATTTCCCCCGAACATAAAGAGCCCTAGAAATCACACCAATCCAGGCGCTTGGTCGTCTTACTACAAAGGTCAGCTTTTTGCACTAATTTTATGCATACGTACATTGGATGTTCTAATCGTACTATAAAAAGAAAAGTTTTTTATTACCTCCAGCCGTACTACCTAACCTGGGACAAGTTACCAAACTACTGATGAACTACCTCATTTTCTATGACATTAAACAGCTGAATTACGTCTTTAAAAATAAAACTGATACTAATGAGGTATCTATTGCAATACTAAGCATTAATGAGTTAAATTTAACAAGACACAAGCCTCTTGCTATTTTATATAAAGAGTGATATGGTTTTTTATAAATGGACAGGTATCCATTTATAAAATAAACCAGAAAGGACGGACATGTTGATCTTTTCCTCAATTCTTTCGACAGCGTTGGCAGTGGCTATGGCAACAATGCCATTGCAAGCTTACGCCACCACCCTCGAAACGAGGCCGGCACCGAGGCCGACGGTGATCCACGCCGCGGCAACTGACCTTGAGGCTGCAGCCATCGTAGCACAGGTCGCTATCAACCTTGGACACGAGGGAGGCTACAACGTCTTCGTCGACGGTCAGAGGCTTATTCGATTTCAAAATCCTGAATAACACATAGATGGCTTGGTCGGGTGCAGCAATTTGCGCACCCGGCCTTTTCTATATTTTCCCTACCGCCGCATCACCGGCCTCACTGCATTTTTCGACTCTTCATTTCAGTCATTGTTGTCGTCAGCCACCGCCCAGTACACGGAGACAGCAAAACAGCAGCTCCGCTATCGTTTTTGTGAGTGTCCCTAACTGTATCCTCGCTTTACGGCCTAACGCAAAGTGGCCTCAAATGGTGCTAGCTCAGTGCGCCAATCTAGCAGAATGGTTCGCGCGGCTAGTGTTGTCTCCGGTGTGACGACAGTTATACGCTCTCGTTCGTACAAGTTGCGGATCTCTATTTGGGTGTTGGTGTAACTACCAGCGCTGGCGTCCCAATCGGTTTCGTTTTGGACCTGGACGGCAAAGTGGCGGTTATCTGGAGCAAAGACGGGATTGATGTAACTGTTACCCGCGTCTCCAATAATGCCGTTGAGAACTAACTCAACATTTACTGAGTCGGTGATAGTGTAAACAGCAACGCTGTTAAGGCCTGGAACAGTGAGGATAAACGCAGTGCTGTCATCGGTTATTGCCAGCTGAGCTGCTCGATCGAGGTTCTGCCACCGATTCTCAACCAGTTCTGATGCATCAGCAGCCAGACTATAGCGGTAGATACCGTCTGTCTTGAGGTATAAAATATCAGCTTCACCATTTAGCCAGACGGGGCGACCAGCGTTTTCAATAACCCGGGTGTCATCAGTGAACGGATTGTGGATGACAATATTCCAATTGTCTAGGTCTAGAGACGCTTCCGCTCCAGCCAGCGCCAAATCTTCAGTTTGACCTTCGTAAACTCCAAATTGCCTATCAGCGGGAGCGACGGCAGCAACTACCGGCCAAGTCTCGTTCCACAACGATGGGGTATTGAAGGCGTAGACCAGGTTAGCTTCGTAGTCAATCCAGCTGGGGTGTTCGGCGTCGG
>Ga0306898_1000832_pt1 | contig 10793 bp, 9 predicted proteins | sample AntRauMFilla1564_FD_190424 | JGI IMG/M metagenome (GOLD analysis project Ga0306898, IMG submission 190424) | Saline lake microbial communities from Rauer Islands, Antarctica - Metagenome Filla 1 #564 (v2) (version 2) | ecosystem: Environmental > Aquatic > Non-marine Saline and Alkaline > Saline ...
AAGGCACTCCGGGCTATATGAAAGATGCAATGTATGCGTTTGAAGTGAAAGCGTTTAGCTTGGGTCGCCAGACTGAGCGACTAAACTCGACCAGAGAAATATTAAACATACGCGACGAGCTCGAAGAGAAATCAAAGGTACTACGTCGGTCACCTGCTAACAACGTGGGTAAATACAAAAACAAAGCAATCGACACCACGGCGGCTACGTTTAGACCTAGTGTGGAGGCTATTACCGCCGAGCTAAATAACCGAGTAGAGTTTGCACTTAACGGTGCTGATAACAAAGGCATAGAGAAATACGTTAAGGGTATTAACCAAATCAGCTTCTTATACACGATAGGGTTTAACGCAGCGTCGGCGGCAGTCAACCTGTCACAAGTTCCTATGTATGTACTGCCTAAACTAGCAGGTGAGTACGGTTGGCCTGCGGCGATGAAAGAAATGACTAAGGCTATGGCACTGGTATCAGGTACTCGCCACGCAACTAAAAACAAGAGCAAAATAGGTAAGCTTATCGACAAAAGCTCACTAGCTAATGGGCTAGATAATTTCTACACTATAACACCTGAGGGTGAGTTTTCGGTACGCCGTGATTTAGACCTGAGCGAAGAGCGTATAAAAGAACTAAACGAGCTTGGCCCCCTAGTAAAAGAAGCATACAACCGTGGTTACTTACAAAACTCGTTCCTGTTGGACGCTATGGGCGTAGAAGAAAACCCGTCAGTCAACCAGAATATAGTCTCTAAAGGTTTTGATTTAGGTATATCCTTATCGGCATCTATGTTTAACCAAGCGGAGCGTTTCAACCGCCAAACTACACTTGTTATGGGGTATAGGCTAGAACTAGCTAGGCTCAAGAAAGAAGAACCTAACTTAACCAAAGGCCAACGCCAAGACCGTGCCGTGCAAGGTGCAATCGTGCGGGCGCAACAAACCAACGGCGGCACAGTATTAGAAACAGCTTCGGGCTACTCGCAGCAGGGGTTCGGGCGCGTTGCATTGATGTACAAGAACTACGGCATACAGATGTATACTGACATGTTTGCAACGGCTTTCACGGCTATTGAACAGACACTTAAAGGTAATAAGAAAGAGGCTAGAATAGCTAGGCGCCAAGTAGTTGGTATTCTCGGCTCGTCGGTGTTTTTCTCAGGTATATACGGGATTCCGATATACGGCGCTGTGCAGATGATGTTTGATGCGTTGTTCACGGACGAGGACGAGGACGATTTCAACACGATTGTTGAGCAGTATGTTGGTGCTGGTATGTTTAGGGGTGGCGTAAACGAATTATTAGAACTGGCTGGTATGGACATAGACGCCGGTGTGCGTTTACGTATGGCTGACTTACTACTGCAGGAGAACAGGTTTAACCCTGACCCGTCGCCAGAAGAAACGCTAGGTCACTATTTCGGTGGTGTAGGTTTGAGTGTTGGTAAGCGGTTCATACGTGGTTTCGAGGATATACGTGAGGGTAATGTAGGACGTGGAGTTGAGCAGCTTGTGCCAGCCGCACTTACTAACATGTACCGCCCGTTTAGGTATGCAGAGGAAGGTGGTATACGTACCAGACGTAACGACTTAGTTTTAGGGGACCTAACTGTCGGGGAACTTATAATGCAGGGTTTTGGGTTTCCCCCAGAAGAGTATCTACGTACGCAGGAAGATAACCGGCGTAGGAAGGGTATCGACATGTACCTGAACAGAAAAGCCAGTGACTTAACCGAGAAGTTATATGTGTCTATGGAGAGGGGCGATGTGGATAAGTACTTCGAGGCCATGGAAGAGATAGCGGAATACAATGAACGTAACCCTCTATATGCTATAAGTAGAGCACGTATAGCGCGTTCGAAGGATGCACATAAGGCTACTACCGATAAGATGATAAACGGTATATCGCTTAGCCCTAACATGTTACAGGCTATAAAAGAAAGTAGGGTGTTTGTAGGTACGTTCTCACCAGAGGTGGATAGATAGACGAAAAAAAGCCCCGCGAAACTGGAGGAAACTCGGGGCCTTCTTTACAGGAGTGCGATGCCGTAACACCACAAACACATTGTATCACTTTATTCGCCAAAAGCGAATACCATAAATAGCATTTTCTATGCGAATTACATGCACCATGCGCCACTTTTGTTTTTTAGTATACTTCCTAACATCGGCAATTACCTTGTCGGTATCCACACACGGTACGAAAACTGACATTCCTACACGGAGTAAACTCCAATTTATCTGAACATATGCCCCACCAACTGATATGCAGTTAGTGGGTATTAGGCTACTCTTCTTCATCTAATGTGAATTTCATAGCCACTACGCTTGCGGCGGGTAGCCTGAGTTTAGTTCCTGATGTTAGTCTGATTCTCCTAATATCAGCAGATGCTGTAAGTTTTAACTCTTCTATTAAATCGTTATATGGTATCTGCCTCTCAGCGGCCCACTCTTTCAGAGCCGTAGTCTTAACAAAGAACATCTGCGTGTCTGTCTCGTACCGCGCTACTAGTTCGTACTTGGCATCTTCCTCGGGCACTTGCAGGTTTAGTTGTTCCACATCTTTCTGCCCGTATTTATCACTACTGGCTATCTGCAGTATCTTACCTTTGTGTGTGGTTAAAAACTCGTTCATGTACTCTAGCGCAGTGCTAGCCATACCTGCTAGGTTTACTTGGTTGCTGTGTATAAGGTTGTGTATAGCCCACTTGTATATAACCTTGGTATCGAAATTATGCAGGCCTAGTTTCTTTGTTAGTGTTAGTGCCACCAACGTGCAAGCTACCTGAGCCGACCAGAACCTGTTTTCTGACGTCAGATGTGCCGCCGCGTCTACTTTCTTAACGACGTCCGATATCATGGTTCTTACTGCGGACGTGTTGTGCATAATGTAGTCGATAAGTAAGGGCCCCGCGTGACCATAATTATTTAACACCCCTCGGCTAAAATCGTCGGTTATGTTCTTATCAGCCGAATCCGTAAATATTCTAGGTACCTTACACTCTAACACTCGCTGTGCCTCGGCTTTAGGGTCGGCTTTACCAGAAGCTATTATTTCAAGTATTGACGTGTTACCTGTTGTAGCTACCATAAGTGACCACGGTGCTCCACGTTCTCTTTCGGCGTTAGAATTTGCACTCATACGCCCGCGCTGATTACCGTTTGTAAACTGGTATACCATTTCCGACGCGTCTCTAGGTGACATGTTAGTAATCTCGTCTACAAGCATTGGTAAGCTATGGTACGTTTCACACCTGTTCATTTTAAAAGCAGTGGTGTCGTCTTTACCTAATACTAACCGCTCACCGTCACCCCATATACTAGCCATAGCAAGGAGCATAGCCGTTTTGCCCACCCCCGATTCTTTACTATAGAAGTGAACCGCCGCAGAGTTGACGTTGACTAACTCCATAAGCACGGAGCCAAAACCTATACCTAGTGCGTACTGTTGGATGACGAACTTAGGGTCCTGCCATATACTCATGGTTTTTTTCCAACCGTCAAGCGTACCTTTTGGCTCAAAGAACTTAAACATCTGCTGAGTACCCGCCGATGGAGGGTTAAACTCAACACCACTAGGAGTAAACTTCTGGTTACCTAATATGAAAGTATCAAAGTTTTTACCTGACCACCCGAACGTACTGTGCGCCTCGTCTGCTTTTTTATTCTGTTGTAACTCGTTAACCCACTCCATCGTATACCTCATTAAATCGTTAGTACTAGCGAGAAACACCCCGTGCTTGGATACTAATTTGCGAAACTCTTCTCTTGAAGAGGCCTGTGTTATTTCCATACAAAATTCACGTACTCCGTCCTTAGGAAAATGTATACGTATAATAATAGATTCCCCAGATACCGCATCGTATGTGCGTTGCACCACATAGAAATCATATTGGCACACAAGTACATCTTCTACATTACCGTCCGCGTCTCGTTCTCTACGGTACACCCCACCGTTAACCCCACGTACATAAGGGAAAGGGTATTTAGGTATTTGGTATTGCGTCATTGGTGCATTAGGTAAACTAAGTGCAGGTGCTTGAACCGTATCTACTGTCCCACCGTTCGTAGGTATGTCCACCTTGTATATATTGTCCACGACCTCGGACTCCCGCAACTTACTACCCAGTACGATAGGGGATTTTATTTTGCCTTTGTGAGGACACCCCTTGCACAATTCAGGGTTTAGGTCGTTGAACGAATCGCACAAGTACGGGCCTTTAACTTCACTTGCCTTACGTTCTGTTTCTTGTGCTGAGTAGTCAGGGTGCTTACTTGATATTTTGTGGATAGCAGTATCACGGTCACTACAATGCGCGGCGATAGATATACCCGCTCGCCATAAGGGTTCGTCTATTTCAGCTTGGTTCTTAATTATGTTAGTTAGTTGTGCACAGCCGTTACCCATTAAAGACCGCTTGGCAATATCTTTAAATAGGCTTTCTTTATTGCCCATCAAGTGTTGCATCAGCGAGCCGATTTCTATATTAGTAGTGCTCACGAGTAGGGGTGGTGCTACAGGTTCGGTGCCAAGCAGTGCAGCAAACGTTTCAAAATCTATAGGAGCTATATCAGTGTCTTGGTTGTATATATACACATCAACGGGTGTATCAGGTTTATAGTTGTGTGTGTCGGGCACTCGTAGAACCCTAGCAGCGTCAGCCGTTACCGAGGGGTCAGCGCCGAACTTGTTTTCTATACATACTTCTTTCAACCTCTGCGCTACATGAAACCAATCCGTGTACGGCACAGCTTCGGTGAGTATCCAGTAAACATGGACGCCCCTGCCAGAGTTAACCAGTGTTGGTGCGGGTAAGCTGTATACACTTCTAAACTCGTCAAGACGCGTTATGGCCTCTTTTTGGGTTTTAAACTCCTTACCTTCACCGCAGTCTAAATCTAGGAACAGAGATTTTAGGTGCTTAACATTACTTACCTTTCGAGACTTATCATCTTGGAACGTGGCTAGACTAAAATAGGCGTTATACCCACCCACATCTAGGTCGTCAGCCGCATCTATTAACTCGTCAACAGTATTATGGAACGACTGTCGCCTAGACCCGCCTTTGTTTATACCGAGTAGGCAATGATACCCACTACCGCTTAACGCAGTATTTAGAAATGTTCGTCTATACATCATAAACCCCAGTAGAGCGCCCCCATGAGTGAGGGCCTTATTTTTCTAGTCGTCCCACTCGTCTATCAAGGAGCTAAGGTCGTCGTCTACTTCAACTTCTGGGGTAACCTTTTTAACCGTCTTCTTAGGCTCTTCTATTTCCGGCTCAGGCTCTGGTTTAACTTTCGCTTTCTGTTTAACTTCCGCCACAGGCTCGGCTGTATCTTTAGCTTTAGCTTTAACACCGTCAGACTCGGCTACGGTCATAGATAGGGCGTCTTTAGTGGCGTCTGAATTTTTAGCCTCTATAGCACTTGTTAACTCGTTTTCAGTCAACGGACGCACCGCTTTAAAGAATAGCTTAGGTGTTTCCGCTTCATCGTCGAAGTACATGTTTGTCACAACGGCAATGGCAGGTGCTTTGTTAGCGTTCAAGAATTTGGCGTAAGACTGCATTGGCATATTGCCGCCTTTAGCATCACCAAACAAAGACGTCGCAGGTAGTTGTAGTTGGTAGACAGTTGCTATGTCGTCTGTAAGCGTAACCGCTAAACGTTGACTAAACCTACACGCCCTTGAATCACCTTGCCCGCTACCCTTTATGGATTGGGGACAGGTAGCGCATTTGTCCGACTGCTTCTGACTCGCAGGTACTTTATCACTAGGTGTCTTAGTATCTTCTGACCAGCACGACGGTGGGGTAACTGCTTTAGGATCGTACGAACCTTCATAATATGTGCGTGATATAGGCGAGGCGTCTACGATAACAATGTCGATGTTGTCGTCTTTACTCACATTAACTTGTTCCCCACCAACCATCAAACGAAACTTACCACCTTTGATGCTGATACGTTTGTAATCATTGCCCCCGCTACCTATTAACTTGTTATTGTCTTCTAGTAGTGATTTGAACATGTCGCTGTTAGCTAATGCACCTGCTAAATTTGAGATATCTGTGCTCATTGTATTACCTTATATATCGTCTGTTGTGTAGTGTTCATCGAATATGGCAGATATTCCATCGTCGGGAATTATGCTTTCGATATCCTTTGCTTGACCTTCTACAGCCGCGTTTTTGTGGTCTGTCGTACCTACTTGTAACAGGGCCGCTTCTACTTTTTCTACGCTGAATCGGTACGTACTACCTATTTTAACATAGGCACTCTTGGGAATATGGTTAGCCTTAACCCAGTTACGTATAGTGGATACGGAGACCGAAAAATGCTCGGCCAATTCTTCGATTGTATTAAATCGCATTATGCTTTCCTCACGGTTATTTGGTATTCCGATGTTTGCTCTAGTGACGTTATTTCAACGTCGGGGTTTTCGTCAAGGTACTCGCGTACAGCAGTTTGGTTAAGACGTTTCTCGAAAAACTCAGGTATCTTTTTATCGAGTACAAACTTGTGCATCTCAGACCAGTCGTTAGACCAGAACCGTGTCTTGACCGTGCGATAAAACGTACCAGAAGTAGTCTTGACGCTCTCAACACCTTGCTCTTTGCAGTAGTCGAGAAGTGCAGTTTTAATTTTGTTCTGTTGTTCTTCTAGCTTCTTGTTCTCCGCATCAAAAGCACGTTTTATTTCGGCACGTTTGTCACGAATCTTGATGTATACGCTTGTTAATTTGTTAGGTAAATCGGCGCTCATGTTGTATCTCCAGTTGTTAGTTGTTCGGGTGAGTGATTACTATAATAGTAAATAATAAGTTATGCAAGTATTTCATTATATAAATCTATAATTTTTTCGTGTAGGTTAATTCTATTGTCTAAGAGCGCATAAACATGTTTCTCCACGGGGGACCCACGAAGTTGCACGACCGTACACTTATGGTCTTGCCCTGCTCGATGCACTCGGGCGTTTGCTTGGGCGTATATTTCTAGCGAGCTTGTCGGCCCCCACCATACGATTGTATTAGCGGCGGTTAGTGTTACTCCATGCGCGGCGGCTTGTGGTTGGATAACTAGTACTTGTGGCGTATCCGTGTTTTGAAACTTCCTAAATATGTCTGTGCGTTTACTCGCGGATACCTCTCCAGATATAATCTCGTTAGTTATACCATCCTTGGTTAGCTTGCCCGCGATTAGGTTTATGACGTTTTTGAACGGCGCAAATATAAGTACCTTCTTACTAGACTCGTCGATAACTTCTCGCAGTACTTTATACCTGTAGGTTATGTCGAACTCTAGTACTTCCTTACTGTCAGTGTAAGTAGCGCCAAGGGCTATCTGTAGTAACTTACTCATAGCTATAGCGGCGTTCTTCGCGGTAACTTCTTCACCTGCGGCTTGTATAACAAGTTTCTCTTTGAGGGCCTTATAGTATTTGGCCTGTTGCCTAGACAACTCGACGTCACGCTTTACATAAACCATTTCAGGTAGGTCTAAGCACTCTTCTTTAGAGTGTCGTATGGCAGGTTGTAGTAGCTCAAACACTTTTTCCGACGCATTGTGTTTAGGTATCCATTTGAACTGCGATATTTTTACCATCAGCAGGTCTTTGAACGAGTTCATAAACCTAGGGATAGTCTTAGGCGCCACTAGTTTTATAAGCCCAAAGGCGTCTATAGGCGACTGCGCGGCAGGTGTGCCCGTCATAAGCCATAACCATGTGTTCGGCTTTAGTAACCTGTTAAGTACTTTCCATCTAGCCGTACTCGGGTTCTTATAGTGTGTGGCTTCGTCTACAATGATTAAATCAAAACCGCCTTTATCTATCTCGTCGAATACTATTTCTATACCATCATAATTTATTATCACGTACTCAGTGTTAAGGCTTAGCACGTCTAACCTTTTCTGTTTAGAGCCGTACGCAACTTCTACCCTGCGGTGCATGGCGAACTTAAACATGTCGTCCTTCCACGCCGACTCCATTATAGACAGCGGGCATATGATTAACACTCGCTTGATTATCTTTTGTGATAACAAGTAATCAGATGCCCATATAGCACTGCCAGTTTTTCCAGTACCCATCTCGGAGAAACAGAAAGACCTACGGTTCATAGTAAAAAACGCGGCTGTTTCAATCTGGTGTGCGAAAGGTTTGTATTGCCCTGTCCATGTGTACTGACCCTTGATAGGTGAGGGTGCTTTTATACCTAGGTTGTTGAGTATGTTTACTTCTTGTAAACCCCATCTAACCAGTACCCTGTTATCAGATAGTGCTTTGCTCCTCGGTATGAGGTTGGCTATTCTTTCAGGGTTGCGGCTACGCAACAAGATAGCCTTGTTGTCTATGATTTTCATGTATACCCTTTGCAGTGCGTTAGCACGGTAGTGTTAGGGAATCCCTAACTTAGTTTTTCTTCTGGTAGTTACGTGAGCGATTCTTACTAGGTGATTCTAATTTGTACCCGTCCTTATTTGTGCCGCCCTTGCTCAAGGCTTTGTTGTGGCTAACATCTTTACCCTTGCGCTTAGGTGATTTCTTCATCACCGTACCCGTATCACGCTTGTCTACAGCACGTCTAGCGCGTTGGCGCTCCATGCGTAGCGGGTGTTCGTTGTTTGCTTTCTGCCTAGCGTACTCGGCTTTGTAGTCGCGTTTCTTCTTAGCCATTATCTATTTGCTCCGTTGTGTATGCACTCAATAACAGGGCAGTGCGCTTTGCACAAGCCCGACTCCCGCGTAGCCCATTTATTTAACTTGTACGCCTTTACCATTTGGTCGTATCGGTTAACCCACTTAGCCCACAGTACTGGTTTCATGGTGCGCGTGTATTTAGCCTTTATTAACTCGTTACAGCGTGTGAACACTAAACCAGAACGCGTTTCTTCTACTTCGGGGTAATGGGCAAAAACTAATAGCGACATAAGCTCCAGTTGGTCTTTATCTGCGTACTTGGTGTTCTTACCTGTTTTATAGTCTATGACCCACGCTAACTTCCCATCGACAATAAGTAAATCTATTATCCCCCGTATCCACACAGTTTTGGCAAAGAACGAACAAGGTTCAAGGTCTTTCGTTATACCCATCTTTAGTTCTACTAACTTGTCACCCTGCTTAGTGTTCAACGAATCCAAGACAGGTATCATGTATTTAAACTTGTTGGGTACCGGCTTACCCTCACCTATATAGTCCTCAGCTACTTTGTGAGCTTCGTTACCGTAGCGAGTAGCATCGGTCTCTATAAACGGATATTTGTTAAGGTGCTTAACGTGGTAGAACTGCATCGGGCACTGCAAGAATGCTTTGATGTTTGAGTATGATGTGGGGTGTATAGCTTTAATGTTAATCATTACGCTTCCTTTACTAGTGCTAGTAGCTCTTTCATCGCCTGTACCTTAACTCGTATAGCCAAACGTTTGCGCGTTACATTTATTCCAACCTGCTGTTTGTACGTTAATGAGTTAGCTCGTGTTGGCGCTACTTTTATACTAGGCATCGCAATCCCCATAATATTTAGCGACGTCGAGGTCGCAGTTTAGTGGTAATCCTGTTGCCCATGGCGGGGTTCTGCTCATAGCGTTACGTACTGACATCTTAGCCTTCTCCACTATGGCAATATCGTCAGGTATGCACAACACAATAGAGTCGTGCACCGTAAGCCGAACTGGATATTGTTTCTGTATTTCGAGCATCTGGTCAGCCATTACTATCTTAGCGAGTCCTTGGCAAATATTCTCAGTTAGTTTACCACCATATATACGCGTGTGCCCCTTGTTTCCGATGTACTTAAATTGCGGCCCTTTACTGGTCTGCTCGGCTACATGTAAATTGGGGTAGAACTGAATTAAACCGTTGGGTAGGCGTATACCTTCTTGGTCAGGCACTACTTGCAGAACACCTTCACGACCAAACGGTAACGCGTCACCACGTGACAATGCGGTAATAACGTCGCCCCCTTGTTGCCACAGCTTAACGATGTTCCTATATGTGCTACGGTAAGTACGTACGATTGTTTGGGCTTCATCGAGGGTTACATGCACCCCTGCTTGTGCGCGTAGTTGGTCACTAAACTTCTCAGCGCCCATTCCGTACCCGCAATTATGCACTATCATCGGCCCTCGTTCCGTCCACATCGTGAAGCGATTGTTCGGCCCTGCGTAGGCGACGTCGTAGGTCATCAACTTCCGACTGCAAATCTCCGACCTGTCGTTTATTACGCATGTTTTCTGACCTTGAAACAAATCTGATGTTATTGGGTTCATATCCTTTACTGTTATCGACTCTATCCATTTCAAACTGCGGGTTATCCCACCCCGTAAGTGTGATAACGTGTTTGAGAAACTCTGCCCTGTTATCTCTCCATAGTTGTGCCACTTCGATACCTCTACCCCCATAATGTTTGAACGCTGCGTTGCTACTTTTGTGGCATCTGCCGATGGCGGCGGATATTCTGTTAAGGAGTCTTGTCCTATGCGAATCGTCTGGAACAACGTCTGCATACTTCCAGTAATTTTTTCTGGTAGATGCACTAGCTTTCTTAGCGCATGTGTTGCACCTTGTAGTTTTAAAACTTTTGAAGTTGTGTTGGTCAATCGTGTACTCTGGAGTCCCGCAGTCACACCTAACGATGATTGCCTTAACCCCCCCTCTAACTCCTTTGACATAGCCCGAGACGGTAATTTTTCCGCTCCGCGTTCCAATGCTAGGGATAGGGTGTTTTCGTCTTGCACCGCTAATCTTGTCTCCACCCATTCGTTCCCGCACAATATCTTGTGGTCTGGTGTTAACCAACTCCCG
>Ga0306898_1000837_pt1 | contig 10756 bp, 9 predicted proteins | sample AntRauMFilla1564_FD_190424 | JGI IMG/M metagenome (GOLD analysis project Ga0306898, IMG submission 190424) | Saline lake microbial communities from Rauer Islands, Antarctica - Metagenome Filla 1 #564 (v2) (version 2) | ecosystem: Environmental > Aquatic > Non-marine Saline and Alkaline > Saline ...
CCATCACCTAAACTTTCGGTAATATCTTGCACTAGCCAATCATTATGCACAATCCAATCGGCTTCAGTAAAATGATTACGCGTGGTGTAGCCAATAACGCCATCTTCGTATCTAATGCGCTGTAGCATGGCGAAAAACTCTTTCCAAGACTCGCTTAAAGCCATAGCGTAGACGTGTTCAGCATAAACGACACAATCGCTTTTTTGGAGATCAAATAAGGGCTGTTCGTCGGTAAGCTCAAAAGGATACTCGCCAAGCAGATAAATATCGTAGGGTTGACCAAAATTCTTCTTAGCAAAATGTTCAATACGCTCTCTAACATTTGGGTATCGGTAGTGCGCGTATTTTACGTATAAATCTACGTCTGTTGGCTTAAAATCAAAGATTGGTCGTTGTTTTAAGTCAGCAATCCTTGCCTTATCTAGCGCTAAAGAATCTATTATTGCTAGGTCTTTGGAGTCAAGAAAAGCGTCATAATTCACCATTTTGGTAACTGTTGTAATTTCAGCCTTAGAGGAGGAGCCATCCATAGGACGCTCAGCTTGACTACAAGCAGATATTAGTGCTAATGCAATAAGAAAGGATAAGGTAGTTCTCAAAAGAAATAGGATTTTGCGTACTGAATGAAATAAGATAGGAAACCTAATATAGGATAACTGAGGACGTTTTGGAACCGAGAACCAAAAAGGTGCTAGGTAACTTTAGAATATCGCTTCTTTGTTCATTTGAAAGGCTAACCCATTTGCTAATAGACATATAGGTGCTTTCAAAGCCATCTCCCTCAGGTGTGAATTGATAAATTTGAGTAGGATACTGATGTCTTTGCAGTGCGTTTGATAGAAGTTTTTTTTCGGGAAGCAGCAAGCCGGTATTCGATAAATCTTCCGTTACCATGGCAAAAGCATCAAGATTCCAAGATACGATGCTCTCATCCGCTAGTGCTTTTAAATAAGTTGTAACGCTATCCGTTTCAGTATCTAAGTATGGTGTATTGGGAATAAACCAATTTTTTGAGGAGAAGTCTTCAAATGAGGTATTCGTTCTTTGCGTTGAGCGTACCAGAAATACCCTCCAATAGCTATTTCTTCGTCCATTAAAATTTCGTTTATCTGTGGGAAAGTCGCTTTTTGATACCATTCATATTCAACGGCTCTTGGCGCGGTATCAAGCGCATACTTTAAGGCTTTTGATTTAAAAAATGGAACCGATTGAATAGTTAATGGCACCCAAACTCTTGAGACACCTTGAGTTTTCCATGAAGCAATAATTTGAGCCATTTCTGGCTTAGACAGAAGCCAAAACTCCTCATCTTCTGGGTGAATCATTAATTGAACGTTAGCCTTAGACCCAAACGAAGCTTCACCTAAAAGCGCTGTTGGACTCATCCATTTTTCTACTTTTGTCCATACAAATAAACTGAGAACTGCAATTATAATGAACCCCCAAAATGAGAGGGTCATGTGTCTCATAAATTGGCGGTTCTTAGCTGCTTCTTTTTCTTGATCTTCTGTTAGTTTCATGGGCTAATACAGCCTATTTAAGTAGGGTCATTTTTTTCAATATTCTAGTGCTATTTGCCTGCAGAATATAGATATATACACCAGATGCTAAACCAGAAGCATCAAAATTTATTTGATGCGAACCCGCTGTATAAGGGCCTTGCGCTAGGGTTGCCACTTGTTGGCCAACACTGTTTAGTACCACCAAATTTACATTAGCAGACTGTGGTAACTCAAAACCTATTTGCGTGGTAGGATTGAACGGGTTTGGGAAGTTCTGGTTCAGTGAAATTTGTGTTGGTATATTTGAGATGTTGTCATCAACAGATAAAAGCTGCCCTTCAACTTGTTTGAATCCCGTATTTCGTTCGTCGAAGTAACCTTGAACTAGTTGTATTTCTGTAATTACGGAGGCGAAATTGAAGTTAACCGAGCCTAAATTTGATAATTGTGCCGCAGAAGATAGCGCACCAACTATTTTCAAGGTATTCGTGCTATTGTCAAAGTGGGCATCCACCAAACTTCCTGCTGGTAAGCCTGCTATTGTTGCATCGTAGCTTTCAAAGGCTAAATTTGAGCCCATAATTTTAAATTCTAAGTAAAAAGACTCAACTGTTGCGCCCGTTAAACGCTCTAGTACTAAGTCAAAACTAGAGGCTAATTGGCTAGAGCTTTTTGCAGCAATTGCAGTCGCATTATCCGCATCAATATGTAGTTTTGTGAATGACGTAGTTTCCTCATTAAAGAAAGAAGCGTCTGGTCCAAAACCATCATTATTATCATCAACTAAACTAAAAGTTGCCGCTGAATTTGCAGTTTCTTTGAGAAGTAATGCTGCGTCAAAAGGCGTAAGTCCTCTTTTCCCAGAAATATTGGCTGCTGCTTTTTGTTTGCCATTAAAATAGAGTAAAGTAGGGTTTACTATATTTTTTAGCGTAAGAGCTGCGTCTAAGGTCGTTATTGCATTATCTGAGTTAACATCTCCCCATGTAAATAGCTGGTATGAATCAGCTTTACCAACTATTAAATCGTATTGCGCCGGCGTAGAAGTACTTGCATTGGCAATACTCATTTCAACTTTATCAGTAGCGGATGAATTAACAGTTGTTAAGCCATATCCATTTTCTGTAGATAGTAGAATTTCTTCAACACCACCACCCGTTTGGAATCGCAATACACCGCCTTGCAGATCTTCTAGCCTCGGGAAAAAAGCAATCTGTAAATTTTGATTGATTAACGGCGCATTCACTTGATAAAAATCTGCTGCTGTTGGATTAAGTCTTATGTTGCTTAACGTAGAGTCTTTGCTTTGTACGTTAGCGCTATTTCCCAAGGCGTAACGTCTTTTGACATCTGGGAAATTGGCTCTTTCTTCAAATCCATAATTATAATTTATGTCACTTTGAGTAGCACTATGCCACAGAAACATGCGGTTAAATTCTGTTTCCCAATTTGAGCCTCTTTCCTCAAGGGCCTCTGACATAGCGGCTTTCATAGTCATACTATTTTGAGCTTCAATTTTAGCCCAAACATCTACCCAAAATTGAATGCCAAATTTTTCGTAGTAATAATGATTGAAGGTCATTTTGTAGTAGCCTTTTCCCAATTCGCTAATGCTTGCTGGCCTAATTGGCACTTCTGGTGCTCTAAAGATAGATAAACTGGTATTTACAAAGAGGTAGTAGTCGTTGGCTGAGTCGTACACTACATCTTCCATTAACGCAGCGTCATACTCGCGCCAATTAGTAGATTCGAAGTTACCAAGCCTGGTCTGCTTAAACTGAATAACGTGCTTTAACTCATGAGCTACAGTTACTTGTATGAGTTCATCTGTATTTAATTGAGGATTAAAGCCCGTGAAATTATTGTTTATGCCAATAAATGTATCATGTGGGCTAGTATTAGAAGTTTGCATGTAGCCATAGGCAGAGGCAATATTTTCTATATAAATGGGATATGGCTGAGTAGAGCCCGTTAGCGGATCTGGAAAGCCGTAGCCAAGCATTGCAGCATAGCTTTCATCAGCAGACCGTGCTACCGTTTCTGCGTAGTCTGGAACACCGTTTGGCCCACCTTGTGTGTCTGTAAGTGGAATAGCACCAGAGCCAGTACGATCATAATACACAATAAACTTTCCGCTTGGACTTGTGTGATTGAAGGCAGACTGAAGACGAGCTAAATCTTGATTCTTTTCTTTTGAAATGCCGAATACTTCAGGGGTAGCGCATTTAACTCGCGGTAAAAAATCGGTTTGCGCCAATGCCGCGTTACTAAATGAAAAAGCTATAACTGCTAATAAATAAAAGAATTTAGCCATGGTAGAAATGTACGTTTGTTGCCAGTTTTTGGTTTTTCTCCAAAAGGTAATTTAACCAATTATCGTTTGTAATTCGTACCTTTTAAAGCTGTAACAATACTTCTACAATAAAGCGTTAATTTCGATTTATCATTCTATGCTTTTCAACGTACTACTTTATTACCATTTCACCAATATCCAAGATCCAAAGAGTTTCGTGCAGATTCATAGATCTTTCTGTGGTGATTTGGGCATTAAGGGCAGAATTTACATTTCTGATGAAGGAATAAATGGTACAATTGGCGGTACACCAACCCAGACTGAAGCCTATAAAGCCTATTTAAAGCAACAAACCGGTTTTACAGATATTGAGTTCAAAGAAGATCATTGTGATTATGTTCCCTTCGCAAAATTGGTGTGTAAAGTCCGTAAAGAGATTGTAGCACTGCGTGTAGATGAAGAGCTAAATCCTGCTGAGGGAGGAAATAGACTTGAGCCTGAGCAATGGCGCAAAGTGCTTGAGAGTGACGAAGATCACGTTATTTTGGATGTTAGAAATAACTACGAATACGAAATTGGGCATTTTGAAGGCGCTCTGAAAATTGACGAAGAGAATTTCTACGCTTTTAAACATTGGCTAGATCGCTTTGAATGGCCAAAAGAAAAAAAAGTGTTGATGTACTGCACTGGCGGTATTCGTTGTGAGAAATTCTCTGTTTTAATGAAAAAGAAAGGTTGGGAAGATGTGAACCAACTTCACGGCGGTATTATTAACTACGGCCAAAAAGAAAACGGCAAATACTGGAACGGGAAGTGCTTTGTATTTGACGACCGTTTGGTGGTTCCCATAAATCCCGAAAGTACAGAACCTTTAGCCAAGTGCGAAATTACTGGCGAGCCTGCAGATGCCTATTTGAATTGCGCCAATATAGATTGCAATAAACTGTTTATTTGCTCTATTGAAGGGGCAAGAAAATACGATGGATGCTGTTCTGAAGATTGCTCATATAGCACAAAAAAGCGCCCCTTTAACCCCGATCAACCATTCCGTCCGTTCAGAAAATGGTACGAATATTTTGGGCCAGAATTTAAAGAACAACACAAGTTAGAAGCAAAGAACGCTAAATAGTTGCCGCGTATTGCTGATAGATACCTCAACCATGCTTTTCTCAGATACGGCTTGCTCGGTAAACATTATAGCGCCTTATACTTCAAACAGACCAATACGAGTTAAACAAGCTCAAAATGGTTTTAGTGTTGCTAACTTTCTGTATGAAAGAATGCCCTATCGCAGCCTAGCTTTTTGGCAGGAACGCATTCAAACCGGCTTGATAACCAGAAATGGTGTGACGCTAAGTGCGAATGATATTTTGAAGGCTGGTGATGTGTTAGTGCACATAATTCTGGCGCAAGTTGAGCCCTCTGCACCAGATATTATTCCCGTATTGTTTGAAGATGAGGCCTTGATTGTGGTTAATAAACCGGCCCCCTTGCCTACTCATGCTGGTGGCCGTTATAACCGAAATAGTTTAGTAGCCATTTTGGAAGAGCGGCTTAATCAAAAACTCTATGTGGTTCACAGGCTAGACGCTGTTACTGAAGGCATTGTAGTGCTTGCAAAAACCGCACAAATTTCTGCTGATTGGGCTAATGCTTTTCAAAATAAGGCTATTTCAAAGCGTTATATGGCTTTATGCAGATTTATAAATGGCTGCCCGGATGAAGGCTCAACATGGCAGTGCGACTTACCAATAGGCCGTTATAAAAGCTTTGTTTTTTGTTGCAATGAAGAGGCGCAAAATCCCAAAAAGGCCCTAACTACTTTTACATTAAGCCAAAAAATTGATGCCTATTTTGGTTTAGTCGCATGCTATCCAGTTAGCGGCAGAACCCATCAGATTAGGTTGCACTGTGAAGCCATGAAACACCCTATTGTTGCAGATACCATTTACGATGGCTCTTTGCTGGAAGAAAAAGTGCTAAAATTTCAAAATTGGGCAATTGCTTTACAAAATCAGTTTATAAAGAATGAGCAAACAGGTAGTGAGTTTAGCCTTTCTACACCAGCACATTGGCTACAAGCAAAAGAATTTAGTTCGCTATACGAAGCGCATCTTAAAGCTTAGCCGCTTTAATCTGTACCTACTAAATAAGCTTTTGTAATGGCGTTGAATTGTGCAGTTTGGTCAATGAAAGCGTAATGTCCGGCATTTGCAATTTTAACCAATGTGGCATTTTTCATACCTTTTTCTAGGCGATGTGCCTGATCTAGTGGTGTAGCAGCATCGGTTTCTCCCCACAATAAAAAGACTTCTTGCTGTATTTTGGGAAGTAAAGGATCTAAAAACTCGCTTACGGTTTTAACAAAAGTTTCTCGCATAACTCCACTCAACTGTCGGTAATCTGAGGAACCTAAACGTTGCCAAAGCTGTGTGTTACGCAATGCTTTTAGCGCTTTGGATTGCAGTGGTTCTGGCAGCCAAGTTAGTGGCGTTTTAAGGACTTTAGCTAGGTACTTTTTCGCATAAAACTGCAGGCTTCTTTTAGGCTTTAGCCCTGCTCCGCCTGTGATTAATACCTTATCTAATAAGGGGGCATTTTCGGTATCTGCAAGCCATTTTAGCGTAATTCTCCCCCCAAATGAATGCGCAATCAAGTCTACTTTCTCTTGGCCTATTACTTGTTTGGTAAACTGAATGACTAGGGCTAAATAATCGGCTATAGCCCAAGCTTTTGGTGGTTCTGGACTTTTGCCAAAGCCAGGCAAATCTAGCACGTAACAGCTCCTAAATGGCGCCAAGGCCTTTGCAATGGGCATCATAACTTGCGCTGAACTTCCCCAACCATGCAAAATCAAAAGTGGTTTTCCTTCCCCTACTTTGTTGTAAGACACCGAATGCTGATCTTTATAGGCAAATGTTAGGGTACTATTTTGCTGTTGCATTAAAAAAGAAAATTTGGCTTGATTTTTTGATAAAATTTAGACTTGTTTAAGATACGTTATTTGTAATAAAAGCCCTGCCCTATGCGACCATTTAAAGACCTGTTATTTGATTTTACCGAAGCTTTAGACATTCAAGTTGCTGAACGACGAAGTATTCTTTTTCTTTGTGCACTCTATATTTTATTAAACGGTATAGCTTTCTACAATGCTGAAGCTTCTTCAATTCCCGTAATAGATGAAGTCTTATTGGTTGAAGATTTAGTTGGTACTTCACCCAAAGATGCGATGCCCTTAGCGCTTGCGGATGGAAGTGAAATTGCCCAAATTATTGTAGATGATTCAACCGTTGCTGAGCATAATAAAACCGTTGAGATCAAAGAAATTCCTAAAAACCTATTAGCCACCGTTTATTTAAATACCGCTACTAAAGAAGAACTGATAACTTTACCTGGAATTGGGCCCGCTTACGCTGATCGAATTCTAGCCTTCAGAAAAGAACAGGGTTCGTTCAAAACTATTGACGATCTTTTGTTAATTAAGGGTATTGGTCCTTCAAGGTTGGAGAAAATAAGACCTCTTGTTCAAATTGCTCCAACTGTTGAATAATAAATCACAAAACGGCATTTTTTATGGCTAATCGAATTTTATGGGTAGACGACGAAATAGAGCATTTACGTCCTCATATTCTGTTTTTAAAGCAAAAAGGTTTTGATGTAGTTGGGGTTTCTAATGGAAAAGACGCCCTTACTTTGGTGCAACAACAAAATTTTGATATCGTTTTTCTTGATGAACAAATGCCTGGTATGGATGGACTTACCACGCTTACGCATCTAAAAGATATGCAGAATAACCTTCCTGTGGTGATGATTACTAAGTCGGAGGAAGAAGAAATTATGGAAGAAGCTATTGGCGCTAAAATTGCAGATTACCTGATTAAGCCTGTAAATCCCAATCAAATACTGCTGACAGTAAAGCGGATTTTAGACCGCCGAAGACTTGAGTCAGAAAAATCGGCTCAGGACTATTTACGTCAATTTCAGCAGATAGCGATGCGTATAGATCCTGATATGCCGTGGGCAAACTGGGTAGAAGTATTCAGGCAACTAACACGTTGGCATATAGATTTGCAGCAAAGCGATCCGGCTATGTTAGAAGTCTTAGAAGATCAGATTGCCGAAGCCAACAAAACCTTTGGTAAATTTATTGAGCGCCGCTATGAAGAGTGGGTCAATAAGGAAGGTGAGGTTGAAGAACATCCTATTTTATCGCCAGATATTTTTGAGAAATACGTAGCTCCGCTGATGAAAGAAAAAAAGCCCGTACTCTATTTAGTGATAGATTGTATGCGATATGATCAATGGTTGCTTATAGAAAAGTTACTAAGTCGAGAGTTTACTATTCAGACCGATTATTATGCCTCTATTCTGCCAACTGCCACACCTTATTCAAGAAATGCGCTCTTTTCTGGTCTAATGCCCAGCGAAATAAAGGCAAAATATCCTGAATTATGGCAAGATGATGGCGAAGATGAACACTCTTTAAATAAGCACGAGCACGAGCTTTTAATGCATTTAGTAGATCGACTAAAACTTGATGTGAAGCCCAAATATGAAAAAGTAGTAAATGCTGAAAGTGGTGCTAAGGTTTTAGCTAAAGTCAACGAATATGCTAAACACGGTTTAACAGGAATGGTATTTAATTTTGTGGATACGCTGGTTCATACTAGAACAGAATCTGATGTAATTAAAGAAATTGTGCCAGATGACTCTGCATTTAGGTCTATCACCAGAACATGGTTTGAGCATTCGAGTCTGTACCAATTTTTAAAGAAATTAGCCGCAGAAGACGTAAATATTGTAATAACGTCAGATCACGGTGCTACAAGAGCATTAAGAGATAGTATAGTTAAAGGCGACCGAGAAACTTCTACAAATTTGCGGTATAAATATGGCCGAAATTTAGGTGTGAGTAAAAATGAAGCCATAATTGTGCAAAAACCTGAGCGCTGGAAATTGCCGCTAACTGCTGGCTCAAACAATTACATCATTGCCAAAGAGAATTATTATTTTGTGTATCCAACTAACTATCACAAATTTCAGAAGCGTTTTAATGACACCTTTTTGCATGGCGGCGCTTCTATGGAAGAAGTCATTCTTCCTGTTGCTACACTAAGACCAAAAAATGGCGGCTAATTCGCAATTTACCTCATCATTTAAACGGGTAGATCTTTCAAAAACAGAAAGTGATACCGTAGAGCAAACTATTGAGCTAGCTAAAGATTTTGCTTCCCAGATGCTTAAAAAGAACGATATAGTTTGTTTAATTGGTGATTTAGGCGCGGGTAAAACGCACTTTGTTAAAGGTATGGCCAGTGCTTTTGGTGCAGACTTAGCACAGGTAAGTTCGCCAACGTATACTTTAGTGAATGAGTACGACACAAGCCTACCTATTTTTCATTTTGATCTGTACCGGTTAAATGCAGTTCAAGAAGTAGTTGATATTGGTTTTGAAGAATACCTATATAGTGATGGTCTCAGTATTATTGAATGGCCAAACTTAATTGTGGAAATGCTGCCAACACCATTTTGGTTAGTTCAAATTACTAGCCTTTCTGAAAAAAAGCGCCAAATACACATATGCCAATGCACCCATTAATTCATTAAATGAAAAGACGTAAAGGGTTTGGTTCTCGCGAAAAAAGGCGACAACTACCTTACAGATTAGATTTATTACCTGTTATTCCGCCTTATCACAGACGTGCCATTAATGGACTGCGTGAAGGCGATTTGGTTTATTATGGGCCACATCCGGAGTATTATGGTATTGGGGAAATAGTAAACTTAGACGAGTATTATTGCATCGTTGATTTTCGGGGAACCGGTTCTTTAGGGATCCAGAAAGATGTGTTTAAAATGAAGTACCTAATTCCTGTGCATAGTTTTAACCTGAGTAAGTTGTTAAAAAAACGGTCTTAAAAGCCCCCCCCTATTTTTGATAAATAGCGTTTGGCGCATTTCCTAGTACTATTATAATTTGTGGCCATCGGTGTCCGCTGAAATACTATTGATTGGCAAAAAATTCGCCTATAAGGTTTCAGCAGTGATGAAAATAAGGTTTGAAATACTTGTATCAAGAGCTAGCAATTTGCAATATTTTATCATTTAACTACTACTACTAACTGCTTTAAATTGGTGTTTCTTCTTAAAAAAAGCGATGTTGTAGTACCGTTAGATAATTATTCACTCATTTCATCCTTTTTATGTTACAGCAAATTAAGAATACAGCATTAGTAAGAAATCAAAGTTATATCAATGGATCATGGGTGGCTGCAAAAGATGGCGCAACCCTAGATGTACTCAACCCAGCCACTAAAGATCGTTTAACATCGGTTCCTAGTCTTTCAGCAAGCGAGGTCGAGTTAGCTATTGAGTCCGCGCATTTAGCCTTTCAAACCTGGTCAAAGGTTGATGCCAATACAAGAGCTACATTAATGAAGAAATGGCATCAGCTTATCATGGCCAATGTAGATGATCTAGCCAAGCTATTAACCTTAGAACAAGGCAAACCACTTGCTGAAGCAAGAGCAGAAATAACCTATGGCGCTTCATTTATTGAATGGTTCGCTGAAGAAGCCAGACGTGTATATGGAGACGTAATTCCGGGTCACCAAGCCAATAAGCGTATAATGGTACTTAAACAGGCAATTGGAGTAGTTGGTGCAATTACGCCTTGGAATTTCCCAAATGCTATGATTTCCCGAAAAATTGCGCCTGCCATTGCCGCGGGTTGTACGGTTGTTATTAAACCCGCTGAAGATACGCCACTATCGGCATTAGCTCTGGCCGCACTAGCAGAGGAGGCTGGTTTCCCTAAAGGTGTGATTAATGTGATAACCTCGAGTAACCCCAAAGAAGTAGGAGCCACATTATGCAATTCGAAATTAGTGAAAAAAATCTCTTTTACGGGTTCCACCAATGTGGGTAAATGGCTAATGGAAAACAGTGCGGCAACACTAAA
>Ga0306898_1000842_pt1 | contig 10695 bp, 14 predicted proteins | sample AntRauMFilla1564_FD_190424 | JGI IMG/M metagenome (GOLD analysis project Ga0306898, IMG submission 190424) | Saline lake microbial communities from Rauer Islands, Antarctica - Metagenome Filla 1 #564 (v2) (version 2) | ecosystem: Environmental > Aquatic > Non-marine Saline and Alkaline > Saline ...
CTATCTCACTATGCCTTCAATGGGAGTGGATATTTCTGATACGTCTCTCAAGTACGTGTCCTTTCACCCAGTCCGAAAAACCGGTACCCAGCGCAAACTAAAACAGTGGGGTGACATAGCGATACCCAATGGTATCGTCCACCGCGGTCAGGTAAACGAACCTAAACAGCTCGCCGCTGCGCTAGGTGAGTTCAAAGCCAAGACAAACGCCGAGTACATTAGTGTCTCCTTACCAGAAGAAAGAGCGTATTTATTCGAGACTGAAATCAAACGCAATACACCGCTAAAAGAAATCAGAAGCCTGCTGGAATTTAGACTAGAAGAAAACGTTCCTATTCCCTCAAAGGATGTGTACTTCGACTACATGCTATTGCCCGGCGACACCGAAAAACAGAATATCAAAGTTGCTGTAGCAGCGTATGCTAGAGAAACAATCGAGCATTACTATGGTGCGTGCGTCGACTCGGGCCTGCGCCCCGTTTCGTTTGAAGTGGAGGCCCAAGCCATGGCCAGAGCCACCGTGCCAACTGATGTGAAAGGGGCGGTGATGCTAGTTGATTTCGGTAAAACTAGAACCGGTATCGGCATCGTCTACAAGGGAACATTGTTATACACTTCGACCATCGATCTAGGGGGAGACATATTGTCTAAGTCGCTACGTAAAGTGCTGGGTACCGACGTCGCAGAGTCAGCCCTAACAAAACTAAAAAACACCCAAGGATTAATCAGAAGTATCGAAAAATCAGAAGTGCACGATACGCTCATTGGTACTATTTCGGTTATCAAAGACGAACTCGCGTCTCGAATGCAGTATTGGCATATTCGCAACGGCAATAGTGATGACCGCCGAATCTCCTCGGTTTATTTGTGTGGAGGCAGCTCCAACTTAAAAGGCCTGCCGGCGTATCTTACCGAATCTTTGGGGATAAATACCATCAGAGCCAACGTCTGGGAAAATGCTTTTTCTCTAGATGCGCACATACCACCAATCGACCTGCGTCACTCATTTGGCTACGCAACTGCTATTGGTTTGGCTCTGAAACAGACTTCATAATATGATAAATCTCATTCCACCACAGGCAAAAAGAAGTATCGTGATTGAATATTGGGTTCGAGTGACTTCGGTGTGGGTGATATTGATTGCGGTTGCGCTGTTGCTTGGTGCAATTTTGTTATTTCCGGTGTACGTACTGGTCAGCTCACAAGTAGACGCCAAAGAATCTGCTGTAACAGAAGCTTCACTGAAGGTGAATAATTTTCAAGAGGTTTCTCAGTCACTAGAAGAGGCAAGTCAGTTAGCAAAATATGCGTTGCGAGAATCAACCCTGGCCAATATGTCTGATTACCTGACCCTGTTTGAGTCACTACAAGGTCCAACCATCACTATTAGTAGTGTAGAAATAATCCGCCAGGAGAGAGGCATTCTACCTGTACTGGTGTTGGGTGTGGCTCGCGACCGCCGAGGGTTGGCCGAATTTCGCGACCGCCTCTTGGCAGAACCAAATGTTGTTTCGGTCGACTTACCGATATCAAACTTGGCCAGTGATAGAGATATCAAATTTACCATCACCGTGACGGTCAGTAACGAGACTACGCTATGAGTACCGCTACCAAAAAAGTTATCATAGCTGCCCTAGTGTTTTTGCTAGCAACTGCGGCTTTGTTTGGATTCATGGTGTATCAGGTAATCGGACAAGGGGCATTGCTCACGCAACAAATTGATGCCTTAAACAAAGAGCAAGAACAGGGCAATTCGTATAATCAGCTACTAAAGCTGGCCGAAGAGTCAGTAGCCGAAAGAGCCTTACTAAAAAGTTATTTCCTTGATAGCAATGGTAACGGGATTGATTTATTAAATTCAATTGAGGCAGCCGCTCCCCAAGCTGGTGTGTCCCTACAGACTGAGTCGGTGCAGTTGATCATCGATGAAGCTGACGATTCACAATGGATTCAGGCCACCTTTTCTGTTACGGCCAATCGACAAAGAGTGCACGACTTCGTCAAAGTATTAGAAACCCTACCGCACGTGTCACGCGTCACTAGCGTGGCGTTGACCTCATCAGCTCCGGCCGTTTGGGACGCATCGATAGTGATACAAGTAAGAGTGTTAGATTATGATAAATAGAAAACAATTCACCCAAATGGCCAAACGAGTTGCTGGCTCCAAAACCGGACTCAAGAATCCTCGCTTAATACATCCGTTACGCGAGTGGTGGATTGGACTCTTAATCGCGGCAGTGTCGTTTACTGTTATCGCAATCTGGAGTACCCAGACCTACGCCCAATTTAGCAACGACGCGACGGCGGGCAATATGATTGATGAAGTAGACCCGGTGGTGTATCGCAAGTCGCTGGTAGAATCAGTATTAGCAGATTTTTCAATCAAAGCGGAGCGGCACAAAAGTTACTTACAGTATGAATCCAATACAAACATCGTAGCCGACACAGTCGACGAGACGACCAGTCTAGAGCCACAAGATGAAATACAAGCCACCACAACCGAGTCAGAAATAGAAATAGATATCCCCGAGGTAGACCAAGATGACGTGCCAGCTCCCGCACCCGCATTGCAAAATAGGCAAATTGCCCCTACTGCCGGAATCATGACAGTCCCGACCGAAGAAGATGACATTGAAACAAACTAACCGGTAGCCTGCTGCCAAAACAGCGCCATTACGGCCCCCCAAAGCAGAGCTCAGAAAAGGTGACCCCAGAATCAAAATAGAGGCAAAAAATCGGCCGAAAACCCATAATCCCGCAGTTTCCCCGCGAAACTGCGGGATTAGCTATTATAAAAAAGACCGCTACAATACCCCCGCGAAGCTATTGAGTCGCGACACATCTTTCTTCACCAGTGATGGTTGCCTTGGCATTAAGAGCGTAGGTGGTTTTGATTTGTAGCTGGGGCGTAAAAGATTGGGCGGTGATAGTAGCGAATTCGGGGCAGTTCATATCGGAAGCAGGTTCATTGCTCACCTGCCAATACGTCAGTAGGTCTGGCTCTCGTAGCTCCAGGTCTGCGTAAGTGGCCCCATACACTTTGTCTTTCGTTATTAGGTCGTAGGCTGCAAGATTTCTGTTACTAGGTCCAGTGCCAATGTCCAAAATCAAGTAGTCACCGACCAGTCCAAATACAAATGTATCAGAAGCAAGATTTAGATTAAACGTGTACTCAAGGTCAGTATAAGTAGTGCACTGAATCGGTTCTGTGAGTTCAAAGCGACGTACTACGGTAACGGGAGTTTGCAAGCCGGTGTCGTTTTGTTGCACTACCACCAAATAATCTTCATTACTAAAACAAAGCATCCCGTTGGGAACTGGATTTTCAAACACTTGGTAGGGAACAGTGGCAGACCAATTCACCGACTCAGTCTCGATGGTTGTTGGTGCGCGGTCAATTATGGTGGTGGCTACTAATACCGCTCCGGCAAACAATACAATTAATAAATAAACCAAGATACGCGTATTCATACCCAAATCATACACCTACACCCAATGATTTCAATTAAGAAAAAGTATTTTTTGCTGAGAAAAACCCAAAGATTTTAATCATTAGGTTTTTCTCATAGCTGTGCCCCCTAGACGTACCGGAAAATTGTCCATCAAGTCCTATAAGGCTTTACGAGCGACTAAGGTCGCTTTTTTCTGACCCCTCTCGGTAGGGGTATAAATTCAAGATTGAGAGCAATACTTAGAAATGGTATTGTTGTATTAATATATGCTCCAAAATGATTTAGAAAAGTTACTTAATGATATTTTAGCCACTCAAGAAGGTGTGGTTGTTGAGTTTAAGGAAAATAATTCTGATCCAAATGTTGTGGGTATTAGAATTTCCGCTCTTTCTAATGCTGCTAATTTAGATGATAAGAAATATGCTTATCTCGTCTATGGTGTAGAAGATAAGACTAAAAAGGTAGTAGGTACTACTTTTAAACCAAGTACTGAGAAAATTGGCAATGATAATTTTGAATTCTGGCTGACAAGAAAACTTAATCCTAAAATTGATTTTTCAATCCATGAGTTCGATTTTAAAGGTTTTTCTATGACTTTGTTTAAAATTCCGCCGGCCACAAATCAGCCAGTAAAATACGATAATGTTGCATATATAAGAATAGGTGAAGCTACACCAAAGCTATCTGATTATCCTGATAAAGAGAGCAAGATTTGGAGTAACATAAATCGGAAAAGCTTCGAAAGAGGTATTGCTAAAGAACATACGACCGTTTCTGAAGTTTTAGAACTACTTGATTACGCTAAGTATTTTTCACTGACTATGCAGGAGTTACCAACGAACACAAATGACTTTGTAGAAAGAATGGCTCAACATGGTCTTGTGAAGAAAGTATTAGATAACAGCTATGACATTACTAATTTAGGAGCCATATTGTTTGCAAAAGATTTGAAACAGTTCCCAACCATTAAACGTAAATCAGTAAGGGTTACTGTGTATGAAAATAATTCAAAAGCCAAGCGTGAGAAAGAGCGTGAAGGTGGAATGGGATATGCTATCGGCTGGGAGAATTTAGTGTCTTACATAATGGATCAACTTCCACAGAATGAAGAAATAACAAAATCTTTCAGGAGAGAAATTAAAATGTACCCAGAAGTTGCATTGAGAGAGTTTATTGCCAACGCACTTATACATCAAGATCTATCTATCACCGGAGCAGGACCCACTATCGAGATTTTTCCGAACAGGATAGAAATCACTAATACTGGGGAACCTCTAATTGAGACAGATAGATTTATTGATCATCCTCCACTTTCCAGAAACGAGGATTTGGCGTCATTTATGAGGCAGATCAAAATATATGAAGAGGGTGGAACAGGTGTTGACCGAGCTCTTGGTGAAATAGCTCTATATCAACTACCAGCTCCGAGTTTTGAAAGGTTTGATAATTTCACTCGGGTGACTTTGTATGCTCACAAAGAATTAAAAGACATGACGACTGCAGATAAGGTGAGAGCTTGTTATCAGCATTGTGTTTTGAAATATGTTGAAAAAAGCGGAAGAATGACAAATTCTAGCTTAAGAGAAAGACTCGGTATTGGCGAAAAAAATTATCCTGCTGCATCTGCGATAATTAAAGCTTCTATTGAATCGGGTTACATTAAAGAGTCTGAAAAATCTAAAGAATATGTCCCCGTATGGGCATAAACCATGTAGTGAATCTTTGAAATAACTAAACTTTTAATCAAAAAACCTTTATTTGTAAGCCTATAATGATGTAGTGGGTATGTAGTAACAATAAAACCACCATAGGGTGGTTTTATTGTTACAGCCAGACTTACTTTTATATATGAGGTATTAACCCCTCTCAGTAGGTCTCGCTAGAGGGGTCATGCTAATTCAGGGAACTCATCTACAGTACTTGTCCTACAACCTATCACTCCGTTGAGGTTAGTTTTTCGAGAGTGTCAATATGGGCAATACGATCCCCAGTAAGGACATTGTGTAAATATAAATCTTTCACTAGTGCGATGCATATACTGACTGACTGATGAATCAACAAGTCTTCATCATATTTCTCACGGAATATATACTTACCTTCATCATCCTGATCTGTAAAAAAACCTAATCCATCAATGTCTAAGTGAACAGCTGAAGATAGTTGTCTATAAATTAAATGATACAAGCTTTGAAAATGACCAGGTTCTGCACCTGTCACATTTTCACCGTCGCAACAAATTGCTTTGTCGATCAGTGCTGGATTTGTATCAGCATCAGTCAGAGAGTTCGTTTTTATTAGGGCTTCTTTTTGTTCCCCTAATTCAGCTAGTGCTCCTGCCAGATATTCTTGATTGAACAGACCAGTTGTCTCTGGAGAACTTTGGTTAGGGTATTTCTTAATTAATGCATTAATGCCTCTAAAAGCTTTTTCCAACTGCTCAAGTCGTTGCTTGGCTGAAACTGAAAGTTTCTTCTCTGTGTCACCCTCTTGATGATAAATAATATTTATATGTACTTCAAACAGACTTCTGAGCAGCGCACTGGCGGCATTGTTTCTGCCGTGTTCGCATAATTTTATTATGGCATCGGTGTAGTTAAATACTGGGCCGTACGTAAAATATAGATAGTTCTGAAGATGACTCATTTCTTGTTTTTCTCCTGACAAGGTTTCGTCAAGGATGCCCTTAATGTCATAGAAGCATTCAATTGTTTCCGTACTTTTTTGTGATATAGCCATATCTTAAGTTAATCACACATATATATAGAGGTACAACTGTTAGAAGAGTTTTCCTACTATCCATACAAAACAGTTACAAAATATAGTTTAAAACATACACAAAATTACCTGTGGTTCTAGTTTCGCAGAGGGGTCGATATGGCGACCATCAAAATATCGTTGTTTTGAGCCCTCTCAGTAGGTCTCGCTAGTTGGTGCCCCCAGCAGGAATCGAACCCGCATCTAAAGCTTAGAAGTCTCTTGTTTTATCCATTAAACTATAGGGGCAGACGGTAACCATAGCAGAAATTTCTCATTCGGAAAACCTTTGGTTTATAGTAAGGAAAATAAAAACCACCGAAATGATTTTTAGCGATGGTCGGCTCCATTCAGTCATATTACTTTCCTTGTTTTTCAACAGGTAATAATCCTAATGAGAATGTAATAAACAATAGCGTAAAAAGTATATAGAGCGCATATTCATGCAAAATCACATTCTCAACTATGTCAATATACGTTACGAAGCACAACGCGGCGAGCAAAACTGCCCGGCAAAACGTACTCACTAATTGTAGAGGTGGTAGTCTTAACTTCTTCATCAAAGAACTCCTGCTGTTTGTTCGGCATAATATAACGCCAAGACAGTATAAATACAAGTGATTGGTGTACTCTTCGCACAGAGGTCCGAATGAGATCATATGTAGCGGTGTACTAAATCTGAATCTGTAAATGTAAAACCTCACGAAGTGTGAGGTTTTTTGGGATTGTGATATCTAGGCTGTTTGCTTCAGGCCAACTACTTTTGTTTCAGGAATAAAGTCAGGATGTTCTGTAGGTACAAACATTAAGTTTATATCCGAAGATTCACGTCGGATGTACAACTTATTTCCATCCAGCACCTTTATTGAAGATGAGGCTAGACAGGTCTTAAATGTATGCTGGCTAATGTCAGATTCAGTAACCCAAGATACGGGTGCTGGATGGCGCCCAGTCAGCTTGGCGACCCAGATAAATTATACTTGCATACTTGTAAACACAACCCCTACTTTTGTAAGTCGGATTGACATAATCTGTCCTCGAAACACTTGTTGGTTAGAGGTGTCTGTAATATGCAATTGTCCTTTTGTGTATAGGTTTAAGAGTTCAAGTGTTAGTTTTTTCTGCTTCTTCATTCTGTGTGGCCTTCTTTGTGGGTTAACGTGCTGAGTATAGTACAGCATAATAGATTCACTTGGTCAAGCAATCATTTTCGTTTTTCGTAAGGGAGCAATTATTTACTCGATTGTTTCTATAGGAATGATGATCTCGTTGCGGTGGATTAGTGGCATGGAGAATGGGGGATTGTATTGTGCGGTTTCGACGGCTCCACTTGCAGCAATACCGTCTCGTTCCAGGTGTGTTTGTAAAAGCATTGTCTTTTGCTGCACCCTGCTTTGAGTTGCATACCAACTAAATCGTAAGACCGCGACGGTCCGGGCGGGGACTTCATTGAGAATCACACGTGGGTCGTTGGGAGTAGGGAGTGTGTCCAAGGTGTACTTAGACGGCAAGACAAAAGAGATGATGCGGGTCTCTGCATCTTTGGCGGTATTCAAGACGGGTACCGTCATGGCAATTTTTTCCGACTCAGGAGTGCTTTCTAATACTGGCACGGTCATAGCGATACTTTCTTGGGTTAGATTGTTACCAAATATATAGTTGGCGACCAGTCTAAAACCTTGGTTGAGGGCTTGTGAGTACTTTCCGGTCACTTCGGTTTGGGCAGTGATATATGGCGCGTAGGCACGGATTTCGTATCCGTCTTTTTGCTCGAGCACCGTGTAGGCTGGTTCTTCGAGATTTCTTATAACGAGGTAGCTGCCGATAGTCCAAAGAAGTAATAAGGCTAGGGGGATAAAAATAATGTAGTACATATGATTTAGTGTACTCCTAAACAAGCATAATAAAAGCACCCCCCGGACATAGATCCGGTGGGCGTTTTGATGCCTGTGAATAATCATAGGTACGGTAGATTACAAATCTATTGTAATTGTTTAATACGGCCAAAATAGCTATAAAGACGAGCCAGCGGACGTTTTTCTGTAACCTCAGGATGCTCCCCGTTAATTATTTTTGTGACCAGAGAACTAGGGGTAAGGAAACCAGCTTCTACTTCTGCGATTAACCCATCCTTACAAATGACAACCCCTTTTCTATGGAAGGTTCGTATCACGGCGTCTAAGACGTTTTGGTCCGGCACTGAGCGTAATAGTGCGGATCGCGCTATTACAAATTCGTCCATACTTCCAAATTGAGAGACAAAATACAATCTTGCTTCATGCGAGATCTCGGTATCGGATGCAGCGACTAAACAGTATGTCAAACTATTTTGATTAAGACGCCACATTTTTTGCAACAACTGCAAAGCACGCCACGACTGAATCACTCCGGGAGATGATTGATTTTGCGAGAATAATATTTTTTTTCGCCAATTATCATTGGTTCTCGCCAATGTATTCCTATGCCCATTTGAGTAGTGTTTTTGCTACCTTCCGCGCCAATAAAAGTAGTAACGGCTTCTTTGTTTTTGCGTGAATCTATTGATACTTCACGAGCCTGGCCTTTTAGTGCTACAACATAATTCATACTTTCTCCTTGGTGGCGTATGTAATAAGGACTTTAGAACTCAAGAGTTCTAAACCATCTGACACAATACGGTGAAAAAAATAAATGTCAATTTATGGTGTTTTGTAGACAAGTAATTTTATATACTGCAATAATTAGCAAGTGCAAAGAGGCAGGTCAGTGTATACTCCAATATTTAGACGCAACCGCAAAAAATCCCTCAAGCGTAGAAGTTGTAATAACTTACTTGAGGGATTGTTCTGGTGGGGGGGTGCTATATTGTATTAAGAACTAAGAACCTCATGAAACCCTTTTTAGTATTGATTGCGTAAAAGATTTCAGCTAACATAACAACTGCTCTTTTTTGGGTGCCATCATCTCTACCATCTTTCAACAAATATTCAGGAACACTATTTGTGTGGTGTTTTTTTATAAAGGTAGAAAGCGGTGCACCATGTGGCAGCCCGGATTTTAAGAAGTGAATCGACTACAAAAGAGGGTCTACCCCTGCGGTACGTCGTTAGAACTTTTTGTTATAAAATAAGGCTGATATACTGACAATATGAATGAGTCTTCAGAAACACCAAGAGATTATCTTAAATATCCAGACATAGAATCTGAGTTAGGTGAGTTTCAAAGAGTAGCTACTACATTTGGTATTGACTCTTCGGGTCTGCTGTTTTTAGCTCGCGCGGGTGAATTAGTTTCTCTCGACCCGGGTATATGGGAAAAATTAGAAAATACAGACTCAAACTCTTTTTCCAAAGGGGATTGGGATTCTGTCCATGATCACTCAAATCCAGATGGTGAGAAAAAACGAGATTGGGAGGAAGTAAGAAATAATTTTGATTCTGGCGGGACACTTGATGCACCAATTATTATGAAATACGGAGACCAATTCCATTTGGTTTCTGGTAACACAAGATTGATGGTATTAAAGGCGAGTGGAATAGTACCCAAGGTACTTTTGTTTGAAGTAAATAAGCAGGACGAAAGTATTTAGTTTTGCTTTCATGTAGAAAAATCAGCTCCACTAAGGAGCTGATTTAATTTGTGCGCGCTGAGAGACTCGAACTCCCGACATCTTCAGTGTAAATGAAGCGCTCTACCAACTGAGCTAAGCGCGCGTGGATGGGTTGGATTTAAATATCGCTACCTACTGATATTTGTAGGCACTATCGTACCTAATTTTCATAAAAAAACAATACCCGCGAATCATGTGGTGATGACTGGCGGGTAGTTAGGACTTTTTATGTGCGGTTTGGCTGGCGTTTACAAAGCCTGCTCACTTCATACTTTTGTTTTTTGCGCCAGTAACAGTTTTCACCGTTGTCCTTTTTATTCTTTTTCTTATCTCGGAATTGTGGATTTCTTTTTGATGTGCGGTCGGGATCAATTTTCGCTAAAGACATAGGAACTTCCTCTTGGTTGGGCCAACCTTTGTTATATATCGAATTAATCGTTCATGCAAGGTATACTGTCCTTATTATGGTGGAAATGAGTTGTGTTATTACCGGAAAGGTACAAGGAGTTGCGTATCGAACCTACGCGCAGGATTCTGCTACCGAATTGGGATTGGTGGGGTATGTGAAGAACATGTCCGATGGGTCGGTGCAGCTGGTAGCGCAAGGGAAGCCTGAAGAGCTCAAGTCTTTCGTGGAGTACTTGCATGAAGGGTCGCTGATGTCAGTGGTGGCTGGAGTGGCGGTGGATTGGGGAAGTGTCAGGAAACAGTATTCCGAGTTTTCGATATTATATTAATACGCATGCAACCCTCCCAAATACAATGCATCGGGTTTATAATGGACGGGAATCGTCGCTGGGCCCACGAGAACAATGTGCCGGCTCTTGCCGGGCACCGCCGAGGTCGAGAGGTTATGTCTGATTGTGTCCGGTGGGTACGAGATGCTGGAATTCCTCATGC
>Ga0306898_1000845_pt1 | contig 10663 bp, 15 predicted proteins | sample AntRauMFilla1564_FD_190424 | JGI IMG/M metagenome (GOLD analysis project Ga0306898, IMG submission 190424) | Saline lake microbial communities from Rauer Islands, Antarctica - Metagenome Filla 1 #564 (v2) (version 2) | ecosystem: Environmental > Aquatic > Non-marine Saline and Alkaline > Saline ...
TTTTACCTGAAAACTCAAGCAGGATGGAAGGAAACCACAGCGACTGAACACACAGGCAAAGACGGCGGGGCAATCGAAGTTACAAGCATTGAATTGATAGCTGGGACTGATGACAAAAGTAACGGTTAAGCTTCCACCAAAACTTATCCCGGTTTTCCTTGGTGATGCTAGATACCGTGGGGCATTCGGTGGTCGTGGCTCTGGTAAGTCTTTTTCATTTGCCAAGATGCTTGCGGTTCGTGGGAAAATGAAACCTATCCGTATACTCTGTGCCCGTGAATTACAATCGTCAATAAAAGAATCAGTCCATAACGAGATCGTCGCCGCCATAAGTTCCGAGCCTTGGCTTGATGACTCTTATGAATACGGAGAGAGTTTCATCCGTGGAACTAATGGTACTGAGTTTATATTCAAGGGGTTGCGCCACAACTACAAGGAAATCAAGTCAACAGCAGACGTGGATATATGCTGGGTAGAAGAGGCTGAGGCTGTTAGTGAGAAATCTTGGAGAACATTAATCCCAACTATCAGGAACAAGGGTTCTGAAGTTTGGCTGACATGGAATCCTGAAGATAAAGATACTCCCACCAATAGGCGTTTTAGGAAGAACGTTCCACCCCGCAGTAAAATAGTGGAACTAAACTACAAAGATAATCCATGGTTCCCTGACGAGCTTGAAGCGGAGCGTTTACATGATCAGCAATACAATATCGAAATGTACTCCCATATCTGGGAAGGGCAATATTTAGAAATCACAGAAGCGCAGATATTTCGAGATCATTACGATGTAAAGGATTTTGAAATAGATCACGAGTTTGGTTTTCCGTTGCTTGGTATGGATTTTGGCTTTGCACAAGACCCGACAACATGCGTAGAGTGTTATATTAAAGACGATATTTTATATATCCGAAGGGATTGCGGGCGTGTTGGTTTGGATTTGGACGACACGCCAAATTACATAATCGAGAGAATGCCCATGGCTAGTGACTTTGTGATACGTGCAGATAGCGCAAGACCTGAGAGTATAAGCTATTTGTCTAGGCATGGTTTGCCAATGATGGAGAGCGTCAAGAAATGGCCTGGTAGTATTGCAGACGGTATCAGCTTTATTCGTGCGTTCAAACGTGTTATAATACACACAGATGCGTGTGGTTGCGCTGATGAGTTTAGGAAGTACCAGTACAAAGTTGACAGTCGAACGGGTGATATTGTTCCCGTTCCTCTTGATAAAGATAATCATTACATTGACGCTGTAAGATACGCACTGGCTAACATGATAAGAAATGGCAAGTCAACAAACTACGAGGATTTACTATAATGTTTTGGAATAAGAACGAGCAAAAGAGCGGCAGTTACCAAGACGGACTAACCTCGCTAGGCAACCATCTTGCCAATTCACGGAACGCCGTTAATACAAACAAATTCACGCACCGAAAAGTTGACGATGCAGAGTTGCAGGCGATGTACAAACTCGGCATTGTATCAAAGATAATCCGGTTGAAAACTGGTTACGCATTAAACGACCCGTGGACTTTTGAGAATGAAAAAGAGCAGGGAATATATAATACACGCCTTGCCAAAATAGTTAAAACAGCCTGCCAATATCAACTTGGTTTCGGTCGTGGAGTGGTTTTAATTGCCAAACGTGGTGAAGATTTAAATACACCGATGCGTGGGACAGCCGACCTTTCTAATTCTGTGATCCACGTTTTTGATAATACCAAAGTAACTGTTTCTGGATATTCTCAAGACTTATTGAACGAACGATACTGGAAGCCGCAGACATACAATATTAACGGGCAATCTATCCACTGGACACGTATAGTTGATTTTACATACTACCAACCTTCCATTGACGATATGCCGGACTACGACTTTGCAGGGCTATCAGAAAGTGAATTGATATACGAACAGTTGATTGCTGACGGAACTATCTCAAGAGCCATGCCGTCAATACTGGAAAAAATGTCTACGATGTTTTACGGGATAAAAGGTTTTAAGGATTTACTACGGTCAAAGCAAGAGCAGGGTATCGTCGAGTTCTTCACACGCCTCGAAAATATGCGGTCAATCTACGGCGCAGGCTTGCACGATTCAGAAGACACGCCGAACGTTGTTAATCAGTCGCTTGCTGGATTAAAGGACGTTAACGAAACATCATTGAGGCGTGTGGCAATGGTTACAGGTTTGCCGATGCCTTTTCTTGTCGGCGAAGGTGTTAGTGGTTTGAATAGCTCTGGCCAGACCGAACGGGATACTTTAAACGACACAGTGAGCGCATATCGAAAAGATTATATATTCGACCCGGTAAACGAGTTATTAAGAAAATTCGGCATGAACAAGGTCGCAATAAAAGAGTCGAGCAACTTAAACCCTACCGAGCAGGTGAACTATGAAAAAGCCGTTATTTTGAATGCTAAGGAATTAATGCAGATGGGGCAAGACCATCAAACATACCTCGAAGAAAAGGGAATTGTTAAGCCTTTGCCGCTGTTTAGTTTTGATTTCAGCGAGGGTGATAATAGTGGCAATTAAACTAACAGCCGCAAAAGAAACAGAGCTAAAACCTGTACCATACCCAAATGGATTCGAGAAACAATTCGAGAACCTACTTGCTGGCATTACCAAAGAAGCGTCCAAGCAATACTTTAATAACACGATTAAGAAATTGAACGTAGGCACTGTTGAGAAGTTCGCTGATGCGCAGGTGGGTAATTGGGCTGTTGTTTTTAATCAACTAGACGCACGGGCGCAAAGGTCAATCCGTCAGCGGTTTAACAAGAAACGATTAAATGAAGAAGTGGCACGTATATTGAACGCTGTTAACCGTAATAACCAGATGAGTCTTTTCAATACCGTGGAAGACAAGATCGGTATTAGTGCGCAGGTGATGATAGCAAAAGAAGGTTTATCGCCGCAGATTAACGCACTAATAATTGAGACGCAGAAGTGGGTACAGAAAAACCTTGATGACAACCTTGCCTATTTCGCCAATAACTCGCTACGGATAATGGCAGAGGGTGCAAGCTACGATTCGTTAATTGAAGGTTTTGATATTGAGTCAGTTAAACAGGTTGAGCACTCACGATTTATAGCACGTAATCAGTTGGCTAGTTTTAACGGATTATCAAATAAAATCAGGGCGCAAAAGTTGGGTATCAAACAGGCTATCTGGCAGACCGCAGACGATGAGCGAGTTAGACCGTCACACGAAGCAAGAGATGGTAAAACTTATGATCTCGATAAAGGGTTGTATAGTTCTAAGGATGGTAAGTTTTTGCAAGTTGGTTCGGATTATTTATGTAGATGCGTCGCTAAAATGATTATACCGCAGGAGGATTAACAATGGCTGATACTTTACCGAACATCGAAATACCGAAAGAATCTGTTGAGCAACACGCAATGTTCCAGGGATTTATCGAGGGTGTTTACCTGTAAGCAACAAATATTGCATTTAACGCAATAGAAAAGTATAATGATTGCAATTAGTGCAATACTAAGCATAAAAACAGTAGGGGTTCAATGGAAAAAGCAATCTACAAAGGGCAGGAAGTTAATCTTCACGCTCCATTTGAGACACCGGATAAAAAGACCAAGTACGCTGTCTACGCTGAGAATACGAGCGGAGATATAGTTCTTGTCCGATTTAACGGTGAGCCTGTACGTATCAAGTCTTCTGACCCTTCAACACCTTCATATTGGAACTACAAAAAAGCAGGTTCAGAGTTCGGTGATTTTAACGCAATAGCATTTTTTGATTTCACAACCAAGAAAATCACCTCTGTTCGTGATGGTGTACAAGAATATCTTGGCGTTGAGTTGGGACTAGAACCGCCAGAAAAGATTTTCACTGTTTACAGACAGCCTGGCACAATATCGGCAATAGTCGGCATGTGTGACAATCTCCCAATAATCAACGACCATATTTCCCCAAGTGAAAAACCAACAGCACAACAAACAATTGGATTAATCGACAGCACAGAGATAGTTGACCAGTTCGACAACGATACATATTCAACACTGGTTTTACAGAATAAAGCAAACGTGAGCGATGAGATGCTGAAACTTGTTGATGGTGGCAAGAAACAATTCTCACTCGGTTATATTGCAAAATTAAAAGAGCATGATAGATACGATTTTGAGCAGTACGAAATTGAGCCACGACATTTGGCTCTTGTGGACTCTGCCCGTGGTGGGTCGGGTTTAACCTTTCAAGATAAAAAAGGAAAAGCTATGGACAAAGAACTAAAAGCGTTTCTGGATGCCGAGGGGGGAGGGTTCACAGCAAAACGACTGGCTGAATTACTGAACATCCTTCTCGAAAACATTCAGGAAGTGGAGGGTACGGAGTTTAAAAAGATAATTCCAAGCCTAGAGAAGGCTGTCGCCGTTGCTACTGGCTCAATGCAGTCAGAACCGGAAGATACACCGGAAGACATGCCAGAAGATGAAATGCTTGAGGATGAAGCACCAAAAGAGGAAATGCCTGCTGAGGACGAAAAACCCGTTGAAGAAGCAAAGGACGGTGAGAAATCATACTCGGACAAAGCTTTTATCGATGCCGTAAACAAGCAAGCGCAAATTATAGCAACCGAAAGACTCGCCGTTATTGACAAGGCACAAGGTCTTCTTTCAGAGTCTTACGATTTTTCCGATAAGTCAACCGTGGAAATTATGGCTGACTGTTTGAAAATGTACGGCGATAACGAGTTCACAGATTCAGAGCTTGCAACAGCTTTTAAAGCAATTGTTGCAGTAAATAAATACAAAGCATTTGGCGACGGTAAATCCGAAGCAGATGCAGTTTGGGAAAAGGAGATTTAAAAAATGGCATTTCCAATAACACCAAGTCTTGATGGTGCAAATACTCCTTCGGGACAAACTCAAGACATTTTCGCCAAGTTGATTTTATCAACTGACAAATTCGAGGACGGTTTGCAGATCGGTCGTTTTGCTAAACTCGATAGCGGTTCAATTGACAATCTCGACGCTTCCACAACCCCGGTAATTGCTGGCGTTGTTCTTCGATGTGTTACTAACGCAATCGAAGACGGTGATACTTACAAGGCTGATAACACCACAATGGTGGAGTATCAACGTGCAGGTGTTGTTACTGTCGAAGTCAAGGCCGGACAAACACCAACCGTATTCGGTGCAGTAACTGCTCATAACGTAGCCGATGCAGACGCAGGAAAGGCTCTCGCAACTGGTGGCGTTGCTACTGGCGCAGAGTTTCTTTTTCAAGTAACCCCAACCGTTTGGGCAATTCGCCTCAAATAAGGAGTAGGTAATGAAATTATCTCAACTTTATAACCGTGAGGCTTTCCAAGTATTCGCCGACTCGGTAAACAAAACAAAATTTTACGATGCAAGCGGTGTATTGCTCGCACGTTCACTCACTAAAGTAGACCCGACACTTATCGAAACCAAGTATCCTGAGAATGTTTTTCTCAATAGCGGTTTTGATGTTTCCAATATTGGTGGGTATGCAAACGCTGTTCAGACTTTGCGTGTGTCCGGTGCGGGTGAGTTTAAGACCGCAAACGGCTCGACCAATTCGCAGGGAATCATTTCGCTACAAGGTGAAGATTCAACTATCAAGGTAACTGAGCGAGCGGCTACTACTGTTTGGACTGATACCGAGGTACAACAAGCGGCAATGGAAGGTTATAATATTGCTTCTCGCTACGTAATGGAAGTTGACCGTATTTACAAGCAAGACTTGGATCGTTCCGGTCTTGTCGGTTTGGAGACTGGACAATACGGTATTCTCAATAGCCCTTCATTCACTGCGGCGGCATTAAGTGCGGCAATTGGTGCAGGAACTGCTCTTGAAGATTACGAGCTTGTTTCTGGGTTTATCATTGCACAGCATAACGCTGTCAATAATACTCCGGAATATATGGGTAACAAGCTTTTCATGCCTGCAACCGTTCTCAATCACCTTGCAAAGACTATCTTGAATAGTGCGTCAGGTGACAAGTCAATCTTAATGAGCCTTAAAGCCAACTTCCCATCCGTTGACTTTATCGCAACTGCAAGAGCGCAAAGCGTGGGCGGTGGTCGTGTAATGAGTATCGTTGCAAGTAATCCAAACGTTCTAAAGTTTCGCTTACCTGTACCACTCAAAAACGCCCCACTCGAAACAAATGGCTTTCGTAAGTCTACAGATTACGTTTACAGAATTGCTGGCGTTGATGTGCTTGAGGCGGCTGGTGGACGTATCGCAACGGGGGTTTAATTATGGCTACCAAGAAAAAAGAGGCGCAGAAATACCGTTGTAATTTCTGCGCTCACAAAACTATTTATATCGGTGACGTAATGATATTTGATGGTTTTGAACTGAGTGATGAGCTTGAAAAAGACAAGCAATTCATGCAAGCGTTTAATAGAGCTTTGGAGCTTGGGACTATATGTCACTGTTGATCGATTTTAAAACAAGGTTTCCTAATTTTGATACTGCGAAGGTTGATGCCGCATGGCCTGCAATTGACCCGTCATACTTATGTTATTTCGGTGTTGAGTATGGTATCGGCACGGCTTGTGAAGATCAGATAATCCTTGTTTTATGCGCTCATCTTTTTACACTCGAAAGCACTACAGGAACAACCCCACGACTTGCCGCAACTAGCAAGTCAGTGGGGAACGTTTCAACAAGTTACGCAGTCGGTGACGTTAGCTCCTATCGTTCTTTTTTTATGTCGAGCAAGTACGGGCAACAGTTCGTGCAAATGACTAACGGGCTTGCGCAGGGAGCAATTTTTGTATGACACCTGCCGAGACACAAAAGACGCTTCTGGCGTATCACAAGAACTTAGAACAGGTTAAAAAGAAGTCTGTCTTTGTTGGTTTGCCGAAGGGGAAAACTGGTTCTAAAATATACAAAGACGGTACAAGCGTTTTGGAAGTTGGCGCAAGCCATGAATACGGAGTGCCTAGTCGAAACCTTCCAAGGCGGTCTTTTCTCCGTGTTCCTTTTGCGGTAAAAAGAAAAGAGTTAGAGATTGAAATAGCGAGGCAGTTTAAGAAAGTTTTTGAAGGTAGGGACTCGATAAAGGCATTGAATATTATTGGTGTTACTGCTCAAAACATTTCTCAAGGTGCTTTTCGTAGTCGTGGTTATGGGACATGGAAGGATATAACCGACGCTACAAAAGATAATAAAGGTTCTAGCCAAGTCCTAATTGACCAAGGCACACTGCGAAACTCAATAACATGGGTGGTCTTATGATGCCTGATATGTCAGATGTTCTTGACGAATACGCACAGACGATTTTAATAAAAGAGATCACGACTACAACTGTTGATTTTGAGCCAACAGAAACAATTGTGGCAACGGTAATTGAAGCAGTTGTACAAGTTGCCGATACCGAGAAAATACAAGTTTCTGATATTGATTACAGCAAAGAATACATACAAGTCCACAGCACATACCAGATGGAAATAAACGAGATAATCGAATGGCTCGGCAAGGACTACAAGATACGTTCTAAAAAGAATTATAGCCAATACGGTTACACAGAAGCCATCGGCGAGGAAATCAAATAATGGCGTTTATTGATCCACTTAAACAGCTTGCACTATATACTCGTGACCTGCTCGAAGTATCGGAGAGCATGATTAAGTTTGGGCGTACTAACCACGATAAGCTAGATTTTTCCGAGAATTTAATTGTTATTGATGGATTAACGCCAGCGGTAAACATTGGATCGCAACATAAGTATGACGGCGCAAATGAACTAAAGACAATTACCAAAACGGTTTCGGCAGAGTTCGCCCTTAACTTTTACGGTGAAGATGCTCAAGAAAATGCGATGATCTGGGCAACACTCAACGAATCGCAGAAGGCACGAAACTTAGGATATACGCACAAAATAACGGTACACCGGGCAAGCGGAATAACTGATTTACGTATGCTTGCGGGAACGGGATACACAGAACGCTTTGAAATAACAGTAAAGGCAACGTACAATATCACAAACGAAACGGAACTTTTGAGAATAAACAGTTCTCAAATTGACATAATCACGGACAACCCGGCAGGGGCGTTCACAATCAACGTACAAGAGGCTTAATATGGCTGACTTATCAAATGTAGTCAATGTCGGGATTTTAGCAGAAGGAAAGGCGGTGGCAGGTGACAACATGAATGTCGTTGCTATCTTCACAGCAGATCAAACAAAACTGAGTACTAATAACCGTTATGAATTGTATCGAAACTCGCAAGCGGTAGATGCTGATTTTGGTTCAGAGAGTGAGCCTGCTTCTTTTGCCCGTTCATTTTTCGGGACTTCACCTAATCCGGTGTCTGGTGGCGGTGGTGTTTTGGTCATGGCGTACTGGCGAGCGGAAGAGGAAACACTTCCAGCAAGTGCGGCGGTATTATCAGGAGAGCAATTAAGCCAGGCCGTCGTCGTCCCACAGCTTCAACAAATTGATGACGGTTCTTTTAAGATCAGTATTGACGGCGTTGAAGAAGATGTAACGGGCGTTGATTTCCAGAGCATTTCAGACCTTGCCGAAGTGGTAACAATCCTTAATGCTAATATTTCTGGTGGTGCTGTAACTGAGAATGATAATAAAATAATTGTTACATCTGCTACCACCGGGGCAACATCCTTAATTACATACTTTACAGCATCCGCAACTGGAACGTCAGTTGGTGCAATCTTGGGCATGAACGCAAACAGCCTGGCAAGTATTGTTCAAGGTGCTGATACTTCAACAGTTGCCCTTGAAACAAAGCTAGAGGCCGTTTCAGCGGTTAAGGCTCTTGTAAACTATAAGGGATTTACCTTTATTGATAATCCAACAGATGCAGAGTCCGAGACCTTGGCAGAGTGGGCGCAGGCAAACAATGTATTGGGTTATGATGTTTTTGATAGCCCGTCAAATCTCGAGAAAGCTACCACCAACCCTGTATGGAATATCAAACTAGCAGGCAAGACGAATTACAGGATGCTTTACAGTAAAGCGGGTAACCGAAAACTTGCCGCCACATATATGGCACGCATGCACGTTGTCCTTTTTAATGGTCAAAATACTGCGCTTACAATGAACTTGAAAGAATTGTCAGAAGCCGCTGAGATTTACAGCCAGACCGAGATCAACAAGGCATCTCAAGTTGGGTTAGACCTGTATACAGTTTTCGGAAACAATGACGTTCCAAAGACTTTGACTTCCGGAGCAAATGATTTTACCGACAATCGTTATAACCTTTTGAGCTACCAGAATGCATTACAGGTGAACGTATTTAATATTCTGGGGATCACTGCAACGAAGATCGGACAAGATATTGAGGGTGTCAGTAAATTGGTTGACGAATGCGTTAAAACAACTGAGATATATCGCCGTGCTGGTGTATTCGCCCCTGGCACTTGGTCAAGTCCTGATAGTTTTGGTGATCTTGAAACATTCAAGCGGAATATCGAAACAAACGGTTATTACTTTTTGGCTGGTTCTCTGGCTACTCAATCGCAAAATGATCGGCAGGCTCGGAAGTCTCCGGTTATTCAGGGAAGTGTAAAACTGAAGGGAGCTATCCACAGCGCAGATATTCTGGTTAACGTAAACGTTTAAAAAAAAGGACTTAGACAATGCCAAATTTACCAGCAGATGCAACTACCTTTGTCCTTAATGGGACACCAATAAATGACCTAGTGGACGGTGACGTGGTATCAGTAACCTACGCCAACCCACAGACAACCCAGATCAACAGTGGCAACAACACAACTATACAGGAGCGTAAAGACGCACAGGTGGCAGACGTTGTCGTTAACGTTGTAAAGTATTCTGACAGTGACGTATTCTTGAACAACCTACAGAATACTAAACAAAAGAAAGCGTTCGAGGGTAGCCTCAAAACTCTTTATTACAAAGATGACAACGAGACTTTCGAGACATACCAATTGACTAATGGCTCATTTACTGCAAAGCCTGCCGATATGAAGAATAACACGGACGGAAACGCACTAATGACCTATACACTCCGCTTTAGCGCATTGAGGTTGATTTAATGGACGCACAGCAAGCCAGAGACGTTATCGCCACTTGTTACGCAGACAAGGAAATGGAGATTAACGGGCGAAAGTATAAATTTCTTTCGGCAACACACAAAAAGAGATTGTCCGTTTATTCGTATATGACCGGAATCGCTCCGCAGTTGGCAACTGGTAACATGACCTTTATGGATACGCCAGAGTGGGACAGAATAGAGAAAATAATCTGCGAATTGATTACTTTTGAAGATATGACGCTTTCAAAATTGTCGAACCATTGGGACAAATTCCCTCAAGATTATCTACTTTTTTGTACCACGGCTATTCAGGTAATAGCGCACCCTTTTTTGGCAGGAAACCCTACAGATTAAATGTTCCAAAGTTTTGCGGTGGGGTAAATTATATCAAAGAAACCAACCTTGACTCTTTTACAATGCAGGTATGTAATCTAGTCAAGGCTGGCTTCGGATCGTTAAGAGAAATCGAAGAACTTGATAGCGATAGATTTCTTGACTTGATAGAATATGAAGCAATCAGCATGGACATAAACGCTTATATTTCAAAAGGTGAATGATGGCAGTCGTTAACGAGGTAGTAACAGAATTTAGCTTTAAAGGCTCAACTGCTCCGCTTGCGAAATATACCAATACGCTTGGCGTGGCAGT
>Ga0306898_1000846_pt1 | contig 10648 bp, 9 predicted proteins | sample AntRauMFilla1564_FD_190424 | JGI IMG/M metagenome (GOLD analysis project Ga0306898, IMG submission 190424) | Saline lake microbial communities from Rauer Islands, Antarctica - Metagenome Filla 1 #564 (v2) (version 2) | ecosystem: Environmental > Aquatic > Non-marine Saline and Alkaline > Saline ...
GAGTCGATATGGCTCAAGTTTGGGATATGAGTCGCCTCTTGTCAAGTCAACGACGTGCCTCACCTATTTTGCCCGCGTAGGGGTCCCGGTGCCTCATCTAAAACTGCCCGCCTACTGGTGACACCCTTCGACTATGGAACAGGAACTCTCAATGAGCGCTCGGGCAGAAATAACACGGAAATATGCGTTGGCATATAAGCAGGCGACCCGGTCGGATAAATCGACCATGCTGGATCAACTGTGTGAGGTGACGGGGTGGTCCAGGGATAACGCCCGCAGGCGCCTGACCGGCGCGGCTAAACCCCGACCGGTGGTGACAAGGAAACCCCGGGCAGGGAAGTATTCCTATGACGCGGTCAAAGTTTTGCAACGCGTGTGGGCAGCATCCGGGGGTCAGTGCGGAAAGTATCTTGCCGAATCGATGCCTGTTCTCCTGGAAGCGTTGGAAACCCACGGGGAGCTTGCCCCGGGCAGGCAACGCTTCAGTGACACGGTCCGCTCTGAACTCTTAGCGATGAGTGCCGCGACGATTGACCGGTATTTAGGGGCAACAAAGTCCAGGAATGCCCTGCACGGTCTCTCCACGACAACACCGTCGCCACTGTTGCGCTCCACCATCCAGATCCGCAAAGCAGGCGACGAAGTCGAAGCAGTGCCAGGGTTTTTCGAAGTGGATACTGTCGCCCACTGCGGGCCGAGCCTGAAAGGCGAGTTTGTTCGCAGCCTCAACATGACGGACATGTTCACCGGTTGGGTCCACACCCACAGTATTCGCAATAACGCCCATATTCACATCCGTCACGCCGTTGACACCGCTGTTGAGATGATTCCTTTCGAGGTCACCGGGATGGATTTTGATAACGGTTCCGAGTTCATCAACTACGACATGGTGTCCTGGGCTGCCGAGCGCGACATTTACTTCACCCGCTCCCGGCCCTACAAGAAAAACGATCAAGCCACCATCGAGTCAAAAAACAATCATGTGGTCCGCAAATACGCCTACTACTGGCGTTATGACAACCCGGAAGCGTTGGCGCTGCTAGGTCAGCTCTGGCCTTTAGTCAACGACCGGATGAACTATTTCACCCCCACGAAGAAACCCATCGGTTTCACCACCACCAGTCAGGGCAGACGCCGCAGAGTGTTTGATACACCCCGAACTCCCCTGGATCGCCTCCTCGACAGTGGCATCCTCAGCTCCACGCGACAGGAACAGCTGCTTCATCGGCGAGCCCAACTCAACCCTGCCCACCTTGGTCGAGAAATCGACAGGCTCCAACAGAAACTCACCAGCCTCGCCAGAACACCCACCCTGCGACTAGAAGCCCAACACCATAAACCACTGCCCGACATCCACACCGGGATGAAAAAACGCCACGCAAGCTAACCTCAACACGCGGGCTTTTTTATTCGAGGCACCGAATGTCCTACGCGGGCAGTTTTAAATGAGGCACCTCGCTGGCTCAGCCAACATCTCTCACCAGATAAAAGAATGTCCTAGAAATTCATCAACCACCGTGTTGGTGGCCACATCGATGACACGAACAACAGTGCCCACAGCGACCTGTCGGGCGGAAAGCCCCACATATCCAAGAGGTGTGGAGGCGGTGTTGTGCTCGACGAGCACATACTGGCCATTGGGTGAAAGCCTGATAGCTCCCACGCTTTCCGGGGAGCTCAAACTGCCCGTCAACACCTGGTGAACACCGGAGCCATCATCACGGGTGACCACCATGAAGGGGTTACCCCCATCGATTCCTGGCAGCACCACGCGTTGCACCGTGGTGCCATCTGGCGCGACGGTGGTCTTTTCATGGCTGAGGGTAAACCCATTCACTTCGCCAAGCGGAACGCGGGTGAGCTCGCCGGTGCGAAGGTTTTGTATCACCGTCCCCAACCCATCGACATAGACCAGGGATGTTCCCACAGCGTCAAACCCCCACACTTCGGTGGCTGAACCCAGCGGTACGACATCGGTAGTCAGCGGATCAAACCTCAAAAGACCCTGGTCCTTGAGCCATATGACCACATCTCCGCCTACGGCGGAGACGACAACATTTCTGGCAGAGACGGGGTCCCCATCGACGCCGAGCACCACTTCGGGCGTGCGACTGCCGAGCATGTCAATCAGGGCCACCGTCCCCCGGACTTCGCCGGGTTGCCCCACCGCAAGATTCACCATCACAACCACGCTCGTCCCCCAGGGAGCAGATGCCAGGGACAGAATCTCCACACCGGGAGGAAACCCGATGATCTCTACGAGCCCGGATTGTGGATCAAGCAGTTCCAGCACCGTGTCATCCGATACTTCTCGAAGCACCGCCATGACGGCTCCCACCCGGGTGAAGCCCACAATTCCCGGTGCTTCATAGAGGATCTCGGGAGAGCGCCGTGGTGCAACGGCGCGCACCAGAGCAGTGTTTTGCCCTACCTCAGAGATATAGAAGAAATCGAGGGCACCGGTGGTGAATTCGGTGGACCAGGTTGACCCGGGCCCAAAGTTTCGAGGCTGCACATCCCCCACCGTGATGCGATATGTCTCCTCTGCTCGCAGAGGTTCCACAAAAGTGAGGCGAAGGGTGAGCCCGATCGTTTCCACCTCAAACTGTGCGTCCGGGGTGATCTCCAGCTGGCTGGTCACAATCGGTGTGAGCGCCCTGTCAGCGCGCAGGGTGACGGTCACGCCACCCCTTGTTACCAGTCCCTGGGTGTCGGCACTGACACTTCGCAGCTGGGGCCCATGCAAGACCGTGAGTGTGGCAACAACTCCGACCAACACAAGCAGAGTGGCGAGCACCACTGCCACGGTCGTGCGATAGGTGCGATACGACGCGGCAGCCCCGGAATCAGAAAAGGTAAGGCTCACGCGGCACCTCCGTCTTGCCAATCTCTGTGGGCACAACGGCTAACCCTTCGCTCAGCCCCAAAAGCCCCGCGCTCTGGAAACCACCACCCACAAGAACCCAGTCATCCACGGCGAAGTCTTCCTGCCAGCCCGGCAAAAAGACCGAGATACTGACCGGTTGGGCATCCACGGCGCAACAGGTCACCACGAAACGGGTGAGCAAAAACACATCGCGTTCATCGCTCGCCGAAACAGTGCCCACCGCATTCACCGTCTTACCCCGATAAAAGGCCGGGTCTTGATTCTGGGATATCAGGCTTGCCCAATCGCGAACTGTCAACAAGGCAAAGGCTTCCCTGCTCAGGTCGGTGGGTGCCTGCATCTCCGTGTTGAGAGCACCCTCATTGAACGCTCGGTTCGTGGCGGTAAAGCTGCTGAGTGTGGTGGGGGGTAAGAGAATCGCCAGAACAACAAATCCAGTCACGAGCAGGGCTGAAAATTTCTCGATCGTGCGGGTGCTCTGGCGGTGCTGATGTTTCCCGGTGGGGGGGTGATCCTCTCCCCGATAAAAGACGCTGGCCACTACGGCCAGCCCCACGGCGATAATGCCCATACTGATGGTGAAGATGTTGTAGCGCGGGTGGATATAGAACGCCAAGGTGCCATCAAAAGCCAACGTCAAACTCAGCACCGCAAGAGCAACAATTGCGAAAGCCCCGCGGAACCGCAACAGATTAGACCACACTGTTCATCACCGTCCCCAGCAGCAAGCTTGCGAGTCCCACCACGGCGGCAAGCAGGCCGATAGTCCTCATGGTGTACGTGGTGCGCAGCAGCGCCACCATTTTCACATCAATGAGCGGCCCAAACACTAAAAAGGCGACAATCGAGCCCGGCAGAAATGTTTGGGCAAAAGGCAAAATATAGAACGCATCAACACTGGCGCACACAGAAATAACAAAAGCCAGTGCCATGAGCGCAAGAACGCTGATCAGCGGGTCGCTTCCCAACGCCAGCAGTGTCTCTCTGGGCACCCCCACTTGAATGGCGCCGGCAATCAGGGCTCCGACAGTCAACGCGGGCATGAGGGCGGTGGATTCACTGATGAATAGCGAACTGACCTGCTCCCATTTGCTCGTACTTTTTTCGGCAGGCGCCACCTTGCATTCCCTCGCAAAGCGAGTGGTGAGGAGCTTTTCGGGATCAGGATGTCTGGAGAGAAGCCACCCCAGCAGGTTGGCAATGACATAGCCCCCCACAATCCGGGCCACCAAAATGCCATTGTCGAAGCCAAAGGCTTGATAGGTGGTGACGATTGTTATCGGATTCACTATGGGTGCAGCAAGAAGGAAGGTGAGGGAATCCCCCACGCTGTATCCACGGCCCATGAGCCCCCGGGCCAGGGGAACATTCCCACACTCACAAACCGGCAGCACTATTCCAAAGAGGGACACGATCGCCCTCCTCGCAAAGGGGTTTGCCGGAAGCCAGCTGTGTAACCAGGAGGGAGGAATAAACACTTGGACCACAATGGCCAACGAAATTCCCAACACAATAAACGGCAACGACTCGACCAGAAGAGCGAGGGACAGGGTAAAAAGATCCTGCAGCTGCCCGCGAAAAGGTTCCAGGTTCTGATTCGACCACGACCGGAGTGCGATCACGGCGATTAGCCCCGCAAGCAGCAAAGGTGGAGCCCACTTGCGCATACCCCAGGATACCAAAACCCCGGGGACTCGAAACTACCGGCTGGTCGCCCGTCGGCGGCGCTTCGATTCGCCCGGTGCGGGCGCTTCGGGAAGTGCCGCTAAGACAGAGTCCAAAATGTTGATGTCTGGGGCGCCCTGACTCTTCGCTGGCTTCGTCGTGCTTGTGGCAGTGGACGTGGCAGTGGACGTGGCAGTGGACGTGGCAGTGGACGTAGCAGCGGGCTTGTCCGCGTCCTTCGCTGTGCCAGAGGATGAAGTGTGATTGACCGTGCTTTTGGCGATCTGCGCTATCGCGTTTCTGGCATCATCCGTGATTTGGTGTGGTTCAACAATGGGTTGCTGGTGGGAGGACCCCTTCTTGCGTTTCCCCCCAGAATTTTCCTGCTTGGACTTGGAGACCGGTTCTTGGTGAACCACCACTCCGCGCCCCTGGCAGGCATCGCAGGCTTCGCTGAACGTTTCCAGAAGTCCCAGGCCCAGTTTCTTTCTCGTCATCTGCACGAGACCCAAACTGGTTACTTCGGCAACCTGGTGCTTGGTGCGATCGCGACTGAGGCACTCCATCAAACGCTGCACGACAAGATCCCGGTTAGATTCCAGCACCATGTCGATGAAGTCGATGACGATAATGCCGCCGATATCGCGCAACCGAAGCTGGCGAACAATTTCTTCGGCCGACTCAATGTTGTTCTTGGTGACGGTTTCTTCCAGGTTTCCCCCGGAGCCCACAAACTTCCCCGTATTCACATCGACCACGGTCATCGCTTCGGTGCGATCAATCACCAGTGAGCCTCCACTGGGCAACCACACTTTGCGCTCCAGGGCTTTGGCGATGCCCTCGTTCACTCGATAGTCCACGAACGGATCCGACTCGGTGGAGTAGGCCTCCATGCGAGCAATCAGATCGGGGGCGACCCCGCCGAGGTAGTGCTCAATCGTGGAATACGCGGCCTCGCCGGAAATGACCAGTTTGTGGAAGTCTTCGTTGAAGACATCGCGAATGATTTTGACTAACAGGTCAGGTTCGGAGTGCAGCAGTTCGGGGGCTTGAGCTTTTTCGGTCAGAGCACTCAGTGTGTCCCACTGTTTTTGCAACCGTTCCACGTCACCGGTGAGCTGCTCTTCGGTGGCTCCTTCCGCAGCGGTGCGGACAATCACACCGGCTGTTTCGGGAAGGATGGCCTTCAAAATGGCTTTCAGGCGGCTTCGTTCCGTGTCGGGCAGTTTCCTGGAAATCCCGTTCATGGCTCCACCGGGGACATAGACGAGGTAGCGACCGGGCAAACTAATTTGGCTGGTCAGTCGGGCACCTTTGTGGCCCACCGGGTCTTTGGTGACCTGGACAAGAACACTGTCGCCGGTTTTGAGCGCCAGCTCAATGCGTCGCGGGCCAGAGGTTTCGCCATCGCTGGCTGCTTCCCAGTCGACCTCACCGGAATAGAGGACAGCATTTCTGCCACGACCAATATCCACAAACGCTGCCTCCATGCTGGGAAGAACGTTTTGCACACGACCGAGATAGACGTTGCCAATCAGGCTGGACTCTTCTGAGCGCGTCACATAGTGCTCGACCACGACGTTGTCTTCCAGCACGGCAATCTGGGTGCGATCGGTTCGTTCACGAACCACCATGACGCGGTCAACGCTTTCGCGCCTGGCCAAGAACTCTGACTCGGTCACGCTTTGGCGGCGACGGGAACCGTCACGCCCGTCACGGCGACGCTGACGTTTGGCTTCTAAGCGGGTCGACCCGCGAACTTTCTGGGGCGTTTGAGAATCACTGGAGGAAGACTTGGCCTTCTTCTCTTCCACTGGCTGGGGCGGACGATTCGCACGGCTGCGACGTCGCACCGTCGAGTCTCCCTCGCTCTGGGCCGGTGGCGGGGTAAACGCAGGAAGCAGGGCGGGGTCTGGCGCCTGAAATACGAGGTACCTGGTTGAGAGCGCACGGGGTTTTTCCGGCGCTGCCGTCTTCTCCTGTGCAACGACCGCTGCAGCGGGAGAAGATTTCTTTGCCGGTGCCCTTTTCGCGGGAGTTTTCTTCGCGGAGGCTTCCTGTCCCGGCGCCTTGTCTCCCCCAGCGTCTGAAGACGCCTCCGGGGCTTTCTTCGCTTTCCTCACAACGGCGGGCTTTGAGGCCACTGGCGTATTTTTTTCGGGCTCAGGTGTGTCGTCTTTTTTTCTTGTCACCATTGCTGGTGCACTCCTTACACAGTTCCTGGCATCACTGGCCGGAACTCCATCACGCTTTGGCAACGCGGACCCGGAGGTCGCATTGATAAAACTCGGTTATGTGGGGGTATCCCCGTTATTCAGGTCCATGACCCGAGAAATCTTGTGTGCTTATCGATCGCTGGTACCAACAGGCAATTCCCAGTATCGCACATCCCGCCAATATTTAGGGGGTGAAGTGTCATAATTAGGGGGTGAGCTATCCCACCAGACGATCCACCTCCATGGCGCTGTACCTGTTGGTCAGCGGTATTGGAGCCTGGTTTGCCTCATTCACGCTGGCCCGAGAGGGGTATCAACTTGCGTTGACCGGTGCCACACCAAGCTGTGATGTGAACCCCTTCTTCTCCTGCGGCAGTGTGATGCAAAGCGCACAGGCCAGCGTCTTTTTCGATACCCCCAACCAACTTTTTGGTGTTGCAGGGTATGCGATGGTGGCGATTATTGGTGCGGCAATGCTCTCTGGCGCCACCTTCAAACGGCCTTTTTGGATTCTGCTGCTTCTCGGGCTGCTGGGTTCGTACGGGTGGCTGATGTGGATGTTTATTCAGGCTGTCTTTGTGATTGGCTACCTGTGCCTCTATTGCATGGTGGTCTGGGCAATACACATCCCACTGTGGTGGATTATTCTGCCGTGGGCTCTCAAGCACGGCATCGTCAGTTCTTCGCCGGGGCTCAAAAAGTTTGGGGCCGCCTGGCTTCCCTACAGTTGGATTCTGATTGTCATCAACTACGCCGTAATTGGCCTGGCGATATTGATCCAGTTCCCGGCGCTCTTTTCGCTTTAGCGATCAAACCAGAGCGCCAGCTCCCGTGTTGCGGACTCGGGCGAATCACTGGCATGAATCAAGTTTTGCTGCACCGCGGCGCCCCAGTCGCGTCCGAGATCACCGCGAATGGTGCCAGGGGCAGCGACAGTGGGGTCAGTCTGGCCACAGAGCGAACGAATGCCCTCAATCACGCGGTTGCCCGCAAACCGAATTGCCACCACGGGGCCTGACTCCATGAACGTCACCAACGGTTCATAAAAAGGCTTGCCAAGGTGCTCCGCGTAGTGGGCAGCGAGCAGGTCGCGGTCGGGTTCCACCATGCGAATATCGACTAGCTGGTAGCCCTTTGCTTCGATGCGGGACAAAATTTCCCCGGTGAGGTTGCGGGCAACGCCGTCTGGCTTCACCAACACCAGTGTTTCTTCAATTGCGGTCATGTCTCGTATCTCCTTGTGTGTGAGCGAATGCGATGGTGAGCCTAGTCGCTGGCGGTGGCCTGGCCCCGGTCAAGCATGGGGCCACGAATCGCCCCAAAAACCCAAAAAGCGACCACGACCGCAGCGGAGAGCCCAATGGCCACATCCCAGACAAACGACGCCAACAGGGCCACCTGAACGACGTGGCCGAGAATGCGCCCGGCGCTGTATCGCACGAGGCGATAGACAACAACCAGCACAACCAGCACGAGTGCCCCGCCCAGAGCAACCTGGCCTCCGCTATAGAGGCCCAAACCATTGAGAGTCAGTGCGCCAAAGAACACCACAATGATTTCCAGGCTGAGCGCAATCTGGAGCAGTGATTCGGTAGCCGTCTTGACACGTTTTTGCCTGGCCATCAGCGTCCTTTCACCTGGGCCACTTCGGCCACCAACGTTACCGAACCGGTGACGAGAACCCCGCCGTCAAACCCGGCGAGGTCTTCTGCCCGAGCAAGAGCTTCCTCCGCACTCGCGCGCGAATCCACCCGATCGGGACCCGCGATTTCTGCAATGGCGTCGGCGAGGTCGGCCACTCCCACAGCACGGTCTGACTGAGACTGGGTGACCACAAAATGGTCCACCACCGGGTCGAGCGCTTCCACAATTCCGGCGATATCTTTGTGCTGCAATACCCCAATGACACAGATCAGCCGATCAAAAGCGAAAGAGGTCATCACCGCGCGACACAGCGCTTCTGCGCCGTGAGGATTATGGGCAGCATCAAGAATGACGGTGGGATTGGCGGATATCACCTCGAGGCGACCGGGGCTTGAGGCAAGCGCCATTCCCTCTTCCACCACTTCGCGGGGAAGCATCGCGTCCCCATTGCCCAGAAAAGACTCAACCGCGGCGAGTGCGAGCGCAGCGTTTTCTGCCTGATAATCACCGAGTAGGGGCAACACCAGGTTGGGGTAGTGGCCGGAGACGCCCGCAATGCTGATCACCTGGCCACCCACACCTGACTCCACTTCGGTGAGGTGGAAATCTCGGCCCAAAACCTTCAGCGTTGCCTCATCTCGTTCACAGGCTGCCAAAATTTCGTCGAACGCGTCGTCTTTTTGGTACCCACTGACCACGCGCGATGCGGGTTTGATAATGCCCGCTTTTGTCCTGGCGATAGCACCAATGGTGTCACCCAAAAATTCCATGTGATCAAGCGCTATCGGGGTCAACACCGCCACGTCGGCATCGGCGACGTTGGTGGAGTCCCACTCACCGCCCATGCCTGCCTCAATCACCGCAACATCTACGGGGGCATCGGCAAACACAGCGAAAGTGAGCACCGTGACGGCTTCAAAAAAAGTCAGTGGCGCTTCGGAGTTAGCTAGCAGTTCCGCATCCACTATGGCGATAAAAGGTTCAACATCAGCCCAGTTATCGGCAAGCATTCGATCAGAAATCACCTGCCCATCAATGACAATGCGCTCGTTGAGGGCCTTGAGGTGGGGGGAGGTCATCAATCCCGTCCGCAGGCCTAACGCTCGAAGCAGGCTTTCCGCAATGCGGGCAGTGGATGTTTTGCCATTAGTTCCGGCAACATGGATCACCCCGTACATGCGTTGGGGATCGCCGAGAAGTTCGGTGACTCGTCTGGTGGCATGGAGGCGAGGCTCGGGTGAGGCTTCAGACCCTCTGGCCATCAGAGCGTGCATCACTTCGCGGGCTGCTGCGGCATCGGAGGCGGCATCGGAGGCCGCAGTGGATGCGGGCTGATCAGACATCACGCCTCGAGACTGCCACGGTTATCTGAGAATCATCTCCCACCGACAATGATCCCCGCGACGGGTCGGGGTCTGTCAGCGTGAGGGACACCGCCAGTGTCTCTTCACACACCAGCTCTTCGTTCTTCTTCAAGGCCTCCCTGGCTCTCTGATCCACTCCCACGACCAGGTCGATGCGATCAGAGACTTTCAAGCCTTCGGCTTTGCGCTGCTGTTGAATCCAGCGAATTGCATCCCTGGCAATACCCTCCAACTCTTGGACTTCGCTCACCGTGGTGTCAAGCAACACAAACCCGCCATCGGGGAGGAACTGGACCGCCGTGTCGGCGTGGGTGGAGGTGAGCTCGAGAAGGTATTCGCCCTCGAGCAGCTCGGTGTCACCCACGGTCACCACGCCCTCCTCGATACGCCAGTTACCCTCTTTCGCTGCCGCGAGGATTCCCTGCACGGCACCACCGAGTCGTGGGCCAAGCACTCGGGACTGGGGCAACAGCTTGCGACCAATGCCAAAGTCTCCGATCGCTCCTTCGTCAAGCTCCACACAGCTCACCTGTTCCACATTGAGCTCTTCGGCAACAATCGAGGCGTAGGGTTCGAGATCGGTGGCCCCCCGACTCACAATGGTCAAGCGAGTCAGCGGCAATCGCACCCTTCGGTGGTGAGCTTTTCGAAGGGCCAAGCCCGCCGAGGCAACATCGCGGACCCGATCCATTGATGCCACCAAGGAAGCATCACCGGGGAACCCCTCAGGCGTGGGCCAATCGGTGAGATGGACGCTTTCTTGGCCGGTCACACCCCGCCACACTTCTTCGGTAATCAAGGGCGCCAGGGGGGCTGCCAGACGAGACAGCGTTTCTATCACCGTAAACAGGGTGTCAAGGGCATCAGTATCG
>Ga0306898_1000848_pt1 | contig 10644 bp, 14 predicted proteins | sample AntRauMFilla1564_FD_190424 | JGI IMG/M metagenome (GOLD analysis project Ga0306898, IMG submission 190424) | Saline lake microbial communities from Rauer Islands, Antarctica - Metagenome Filla 1 #564 (v2) (version 2) | ecosystem: Environmental > Aquatic > Non-marine Saline and Alkaline > Saline ...
AAACAAAAGCTTAAACCTTGCTATTGTCATTAGACTAGAACAATGTTAAAATTAAAATTCATTTAATGTAATAAGGTGTTTTTTATGGATTCAAGATTAATAAATAAAATTTATGGTAATGTAAAATCGATGATTAATGATGATATTGATTTTAATTCTGAAATAGCTGAACACCACTCTTTAATATTATCAACTTATGAGAATGATGTTTTTTTCACATTTTATATTGACAATGAAACAAAAAGGCTTAAACTATGTGTTAACTTTTTTGACTATGAACTAAAAAGCATAGGTCAAATTTATGTTACCGTAGAATCTGTTTTTAAAATTCAAAACTATATTTTAGGTATAATTCATTCAATAACAACAGGTGATTAATAAAATGGAAAAAGTAATAAATGTTTTTAAAGTTAAAGATGTTAAAACTGGTTCTTGTGTTTCATTTCCAACAATGAAAAAAGCAGAAGAATGTAAAATAGTTCTTGAACTTTTTGGTATTCAAGTTACAATTGAGAAACTAAAGAAAAACATCACTCTTTAGCAAGTAATAAAACGTAAATTAAAATCAACATTAAAAAGGTATCAAAATGAAAAATCTAGACAATAAAGCAATCTTTAACGCTCTTTCGAACGCTTTACATATTTTCGCGCTTAAAGAAGATAAAGTTCAGTTCAAATTAGTAAAGCTAATTAACAGTGAAGATGATTGTAAAGCTGTTATCCTTACAAAGGATGGTGAACTAATGGGTTTGTATACTGATTCTAACAGTGCTAAGTCTGCTCTTAATGATGTTCACAGTGTGTTCGGTGACGATCAACCTTTGATACAGATGCACATCAAAGAAACTAAGAAAGGGCAATCAATATACTACGCTGAAATATTGTAGTCTTAACAAACAATATAAACCCACCTTAATCAGTGGGTTTTTTTATGTCTATATTATTATGTAACCTTTAATTTTATTGTTGGACTTGTTTATGGTTCTGGTTTTAATGTCATTGGAATAGTTACCCTCCACAGAAACAATTACACCATTTATAACACTTTCAACAATGCCAATATGGTTAGGTAATCCGTCCCCTTCCCAATCAAATAAAACAAGATCACCGCTTGTTACCTTTTCACTGTTTGTTGTTAACTCTAACAAATTCTTAGCCATTATCATCTGGCTATGTACACTTACCCCATAAGGAAAATTGGACGCTTCAAATCTTGACATATGAGCACACACCGACACAAAAGCACCACACCAATTATCATTTGGTTGTAAATAATACCTATTTGTAGGTTTAACTTTTTGGATGCAATAATGGTTATAATAATCAATTATAAATTTACGTTTATCACATTTTAAACCAGTTAAAAAAAGAGCTATATATTTCAAAGCAGTTTTATCATTCATTTTATAATTACCCCACTAGATAACAAATTAACAAGTTCATCCTTTTCATTTTTAAAACATTCAACCTCCAATTGAATGTTATCAACACGAATATAACCAACCTCATTCAATAAAATACCTTCATCAATAATAGGTATTGTGAAAAAACCATCATCTAAGATTTTATCTTGTATTAAAAATTCAATGAAAGGTGTTGTAACACCATTATCAAAACCTAGTAACACATCAGTATTCTTGACCTCTAACATAGTCGCTGTGGTGATATAGGGTACTTCTACGCCTATAGTAACGGTAACACTTTTGAATACATTAAAACCAATTTTTGAACTTCTTAAATTGATTGTTACATCAGTGTTATAAGCAGAAAAAACATAATCAATCTGGACTACTGCATCCATAGCGTAAAAAATTGGTATGCTTACTGGTTCGCTATAAGGTAGATGTATTAAACAATCAACTCCAACATAATCAAGTAGATTTTGGTTATCACCTTCAACGGTAATTGTTCCCATATCCAAAACATATTCATCATCTAAAAGGGTAACAGCATCGATACCTGTATTCTTATCAGCTAAATAAATATTTCTACCTTCACCATAAACATCAACTGGTAATTTGAAAGGGAATGATGTTATGTTTAAAATATAAACACCATAGTCTAATTGGTCACCTGTAACAGTGTCAAAAAAACGATTGTTATTAATATTTTTCAGAATTGTTTTATTTATCCTGTAAATAGAATTACCTCCAACAATAACAGGAACATCATCGGCTACGGTATCAACAACTATGCTTAAATATTCTCTTGTGTCACTGGTTGACGTTATCAAACTAGCTGTTTTATAGTCTGCTGCATAAGTAAAATTTTGAACTTCTTGCAACATAACAACATTGCCAAAATCATCAAAACCTTCTATTTGATAATTAAGGAATGAGCTATTATCGAACATAACAAAATCACCAACAACAGCCAGTGAAAGATTATTATTCGAGTATGTATCACCCAAAACAGCTTCAACAGAATCAATGCTTAAAATAAGGTTTTTTGCTGTTAAATTATCGAGATCGCCTTGAGTAATTTTTACCTCACTTGCAAGGATAGAAACATCAAAAACAAAACCATTAAATCTCCTGTTACCACTTGAATAAGTAGCAGTTAAATTGTCATTTGAAACAATAAAGTCTGCTGTTTTGGTCACGTCTACCATGTTACCAAAATCATCAAATTCTGTTTCTAAATATTGAATTTGTATTGAATTGATTTTAAAACCAGTTGAAACTTCAAAACTCATACTTTGATTTTTTACATTGTCACCTGCAACAGCAACAAAAAAACCATCAAATTTCAATACAACATTATTATTGCTGAATTGGGTAATATCCGAATTTTCTAATATGCCATTATTCATTCTGGTCTATCCTCTATTGTTGTAATTAAAATAGTTGTTTCCAATTCAACCTCTTTATTACCAAACACCTTTTTAACAGTTTTTCTGGTTGACATATCCAAGTCACCTTCAAAATAATCACCTTGTCTTATTTTCCTAAAATAACGTGTGTTAGAGTTTAAAATCTCATCCTTGTATGTTTCTAATAAATCACATGAGCACATCAGACTAAAAAGTTTATTGTTAACACCTGTCACCTCATCAATAAAATAGAAACGTTTCAGTTCTGGTAAGTGTAAATAATTATAATCATTAAAATTAATCGTATCGTTTTTAGATAATAAAAGAACTGGTTTAATTATATCAAAATTTTGACGTAAATTAATGTTTAGAACTAGTTCATTATTTTTAACTTTATTAATGACATTTACAGCATCATCAACCTTATACATTTTCAAAATCATTTTATCACCTCAAAAAAAAGCCTGTAATTAAACAGGCTTAAAAATCACAGTTTTAATTAAGTAGCATCACCAATAAAAAACACCACAAAATTCTCATTTAGGTCATTATAGTAACCTGCATCAAACTTATAGAAGTTAGTAAAGAACTCAGCTTTTGCATTGTAATTGGTTGTTACACGTCTATCAAGGTTTGAAACCCCAATACAATCGCGATCAAAGCTAACACCCAATATCCCACTAGCATCAACAACACCACCACTGGACGCTTTTACGTTTATGCTTGATACATCATCAAAGGCATAGCCAATTCCCGAACCTTGCCAATAGGGAACGCTTTCATGTTTTGGTAATGCTACCTTCTCAGCATTAAACGTGTCACTTACAAGGTAGGTTTCACTTGCCTTTGAAAAGTCGGATAATAAAACAGTAATTTGCATATCTTTTGGTGTAAAGCGTTCCTTCTCACCAATGTTAAACAATTTACTAACCTTGCTCATACGGTCACTATATAAGCCTATTGTATAAGTAGCAAAGCGAATGAATTCTGGCGACTGCATACAATTAGAAACTGTTAAATCTGTGGTAGCACTTTCATTATACAAAGTTAAAATGTTAACAGCTTTAACACTTGTTTGTGAATAATCAGTAACTACCGAACCATCACCAATCGAGTTTAAAAATGTTTCAGCAATCATATTGTTGATTGTTCGCATGATTAAAGCATCAAGTTTAACAGTCATAGAATTCTCAACGGCAGTTGTAAGCATTGAAATAAAACCGTTTAACTGTTCACGATTTGAAAAACTTTCTTTAATTTGTAACTCAGTGAAAGACAAAGGTATTTCAAAAGTTACCTTACTATTAAAAAACTTAGCTGTAACACTTGGTTGATAAAAAACATCAGCATCATAAGAAACATTATTTTCTAATTTCCAAGAGTCGTTTTCGGTTGCACTTGGCATATCAGCACTTACTTTTTGTAAGATACTACCAAATTCCCAAGAGTCCATCATTAAAGAGGGAACACCACCACTATAAACCCGATTAACAAAAACTACCTTACCAATGTGATTAACTAATTTTTTAACATAGTTATCTAAATTATCACTATCAATAATTTGTTTACCTATATCAACCACGTTTGATAAATCTTCTTGTACGACTGTTTCAGTACCTAAAATCTCACTGGTAATTGTAGCAAGTAAAGTATGAACTTGAGTAATTTTCATTTTTTGCACCTTTTTAGTATAAATCTAATGTTAAGATATTAGTAATATCTTTTAAAACAACTGTTATTATATTGGTTTTATCTTGATATGACAAGTTATTAAATAATTCCTTATGGCTAGAAACATAATCATTTATTTGCTTTGTTCCTGTCCCTTCTTCACTATTCAAAACTTCATTGTCTGTTTGAGTATCAACTATTAAAACATCACTGTTAAAACCACTTACTTTATTTATGTTTGAACTACTATCATTATTTGTTTTTGATGAAGTTGTTCCTTCAACTCTTTTTGTCACACCTCCAGTAGTTATATTTAAAACATCCATATTTATTAACGCTTCCCATTTATCAGCGTATTTATTTACAATTAACATAGCAACCAAATTTATGGACGTGTTCGGAATAGCATCAAAAACAGTTTGTTCACCATAATAAAAAGATAAAATACCGTTTAGTTTTTCATCTATAAAAGGGTATGTTTGAATATCATTAATGGCAGCCATTAAGTCATTTTCATTCAAATATTGAGATAATTTCATTTTTATAATTCCTCTTCTTCATCTGGTTCAACTGGTTCAACATCTTCAACTGGTTCAACATCTTCAACTGGTTCAACATCTTCAACTGGTTCAACATCTTCAACTGGTTCTACATCTTCAACTGGTTCTACGTCTTCAACTGGTTCAACTGGTTCAACTGGATCATCTTCTAAGGCATCAACTGGTTCAACAGGTTCAACAGGTTCAACATCTGGATCAACTTCTAAGGCTTGGCTTTGCGCTTGTTCTTCACCTTCAATAACACCATCAACAATCTTTTTGTTTTTATAATGCCATACCGATCCAAAATCTACATCAATGTTTAAATTATACATTTCATTTAGTTTTTTAATTCCTTCAATTCTTGACTTCATCATGTCATATACTAAAGGGAACAAACTATCTTCACTTTGATCTACCTCAGCACTTAGCAACCTTTCACGCTTCATATTAAAATTAGACGATAGACCAACCTCATTAAACAAGTTAGATTTTAGATATTGGTGATACTCTAACATTGACTTAATTGTGTTCGAATTACCACTATTAGCAGAATGAACTTTCACACCATCAAATAAAGCATTTTCACCGATAACACCTATTTCACCATCAACTAATTTTTTTAAATAAAGTTCAGCACTGGTTTTACTTTTGTCATCTGGTGCGGTGATTAAACTTTGTGTTCTTGAATTGATACCCGCTAAGTACATATTTATATCATTTTCAATTAACAGACTGTTTTGTTTTTCGAATAAAGGTGATAACCCCATTTTCAAAGAATCGTTATAAATTAAAACACCATCCTTTTTAATATCAAAAGTTTCAGTAATTTTCAAAAATGGGTTACTTATTACTATTTGAGTTGGATTATAATATTCATCTAAAACACCACCTAAACCACCTGTAAAGGCATACAACGAACCATTAACTTTAGTGATGAAAGTATAGCCGTTTATTTGCAACATCTTCTCAAGTTCTTTACTAGGAACGGTAACAGGTAAGTTTTCATACTCAAACATACTTAATGTTTTTGTTAACATTGAATTAGTTAAATAATCAATATTCTTTCTTTTATCTTTTACGTTATACATAATAGCCCCTTATTTATCTAATTTGTTTATCAAATTATCAATTGATTTTGTGTTATTAGTTATTGAACTATTTACCAATTCCATAGCCAAGCGAAATTTTAATAAACTTTCTTTAATCCACCACAATAAAAGTAAACTTATAAAAATCGGAAAACCAACAGTGTTCAAAACTTCAACCACCATTATAAGATCATTTAACATTTTACAGACCCTTACTTATTTTTAAAAAATTGTTTACAGCATCACCAACATTATTATCTTGATAAAAAACTAGACTGGTTTCAAAAAAATACAATATCTTTTTGTGAATTTTGCTTACTGGTTTGTAAATATTTCTAACATAATTACGGTTAACATTATAATCTAAACTGTAAACAATATCATCCTTGTTTTTAATATCAGTTGTTTTCAAATGAATATAGGTGAAATATACATCACCAATATTAATAACTTCACAATGATAAATATTGTCGCTGAACTCAATGAAATAATTGAATAGTACATCCTTAGGCTTAAACTTCATCGGTTTATGTGGATATATACTCAACTCCCAAGAACCACCTGTTATCATGCTCAATTTAGGATTATTAAAAGCGAAATATTTTTTACTTTTTGCGCCTTTGTTTTGGTCTGCTACACTACAATATTCAACAGCAACGGTTAAAGAACTAGTACCATACTGATATAAATCAATACTACCTTGTTCCATTTTCTGAATATTTTCCAATCCCATTTCATTAAAATAAGGGCAATACTTATTCACCGTATTACCTAACATATAAATTTTTACATCTTCACGCCTTCTTACAATTGTACTTACTACATTCATAAACAAAACAAATTCATCTTGTAAGTATAATTTATTTGTTAAAAATTCATCAAATACCACTGTTTTGATTAAAGGGAATGATGTAGATTTATCGTGTTCACCATCCGACAAAGAAAAAGTATAGCCAATAATATCAGCATCGGAATATATAACCTTCCCTGTATCATTGTAATTGCATAAATAAAATTTACCTGCCCAATAATGAACACCTGTAAAAACACCCTTAGTAAGTTTTTCTACTTCACCGTTTTCATTTAAACCCGAATATAATCGACTGGCTCGCCTTCCTGTTATATCTTCCTTCCATCTTCTAACATAGGCTACCTGTTCGCCTTTTTTAATATAATCAATTAATGACTTTCTAAGTAAAGCATACGTTTTACCGTTGGATCGTTCACCAAAAATAAGATTATAAGTAGCGTTCTTTTTATCAATTTTAGTTGTGTTGTAATATTTAATCATTTGTTTTGCATTCCTGTAAATATGTAACCTTTAGAAAGGTTTTGTAAAAATTGCTTATAAAGTAATGATATTGATAATGTAAAATCACATTTATCTAAGTGTGTAGATGATAATGTTTTAACGTGTAAATAATTATTTTGATAGTCTTTAATCATAGCTTGGTTTTCAACGTCTAAGTATGTGTGTGTCATTTTACCTGTTTTTTCTTTAGGTATGTATAATTCATCATCAAAAGATTTAAAAATTTTATCACTATCATTATTATTAACCTGTTTAATGTGTTCGATACCGTTCTTCTTGCTTAGTCCTGCTACTGTTAAAAAAAAGTTATTATTTTCTTCAATAAGATACCTTTTCGCGCCCAATGTTTTAAACTTTGTATAATGACCTTCGTGTTCCCAAACCCCCAACGGTTTAACTTTTCCGTTTATGGTTTTTGGTTTCAACATATCAACATCAAGTTTATAGAACCTCATCATTTTTTCAAGTTTATACATAACATGCTTATTATAGTCATTTATGTATTTTTTATGTTTTCCATAGTTCAACATTTTCACACTATCAGTATCAGAATAAATATAATCATCACCTATGTTAATGATAGCTGACCACAGATTGCGCCTAGCGTAAGCAGTAACCCAAATACCCCAAGGATAATATAGAAACCTTGATTTGCTTTTGTTGTAATCCTGTATCTTCTCCCTTGCGTTAACTGGTTCGACTGTCCATGTTTCATCATAAACGTGATCGTCTTTTATAAAATCAGTAACACACATACCATAAACACTATTTAACATACCTTTAGAAAGTAAATATTCAACCTCTGAACCCTTAACATCTTTCAACATGGTTTTATCACCATATAATTTAAGTATTGATTCTATTATTGGTTTTGGTAGATAACCGCAGCGAAAAGCTAAAACATTGCTTACCTCTATACTATCCCAAGAATAAACAGCTTCAATTATTGAAAAATCAACATCTGTTATCGTGGTTACAAGTTCATCGGCTTCAAATATTCGACCATTATTTACAACAGCTTTAACAGTATTAAAACACTTTGATTCTGAAAGGTAACTTTCATATCCGATTTTATTCTTAACACCTTTAAGCCTTAAATCAAATACAACACAATTGTTATAAAATAATTTTTTAAGTTCTTCAACACTAGAAACACTTACCTTTTTTGGTCTGCTCATAGGGTATTTATCTGAAAGCATAACGGTCGGATAACTAGAAACTAGATCAATCGAGTCAACACCTTTTAAAACTAGGTTTGTTTTATCCTTTGAACTATGTGTAAAACCTCCCATGAATGATCTTTTAAGTTGCTTATAAACGTCTAGTTCTAATGTTAAATCACCCATGATTTTACGGTATTTAATATATTTTCCCTTGTCTGATTTTCTATGATTCGAACTTGAGTAGTAACAGCTTTTTCTAACATAATCACGAACCCTACCAGTGTTTGTTAGTGGTATTTTAGAAACATTTTTATACATTTCTATTTGTTCCTTTATATAAGCTAGAACAACCAAAACATCATTTTCACAGTATTTAAGCTCAATATCAGTTAATGAAGTTAATGAGTGACGAATTAAACTGTAATCCAAATCACCAACCATTTTTTTAACTTTATATTTAGTTAAGTTTTTAGCAGTATTTTCTAAACTAAATCCACTTAAAATATAGGAGTCTCTGAACTCAATACCCAAATCACATAAAGCCTTAATTGGTTTTCTATCATCAACAGCAAAAACATTTAACCAGTTGAAATTTTTCCGCATGAATTGGAACTCATAACCTAAATTGTGAACATAGGTTACTAATCTAAGTGATTCGGTCAATTCTAATTGTTGATTAACATTGTTTAAAAAAGTTTCTAATTGTTCCCAAGTCCTTCCGTAAAACACATCATTATCAAGACCAATGCCGAACATCCAAATATACATAAATGCTATTTTTTCATCACCATTCACATATGTACTAGTAGTTTCAATATCCAATGATGATTCAATATCATAAAAGGTTATTTTTTTATTGGTCTTAATTGTACTGATTGCAAGTTCTTTAAAATAATTAGGTGCTAATTCATCACAATAGATCATATTACTACCTTGTTAAAAACGTCCAATCACCAAAGGTTTCGTCTTTTCGTTCATCACCTTTAGCTAAAATTTGTGAGATTGTTTCAACTAATCCATCAACATCTGTTTCAGCACCTAAGTTTAACTTGTTTTCTTGGGTATAAGTGTTTATAACTTCCCAAATTTGATTGTAGCCAATAGCACTGGCTATATCTTCAACGGTTCTCAAGTATTGCTCAACCTTATCTGCTAAAGCAAAGAATGAACCCGCTTTAGCTTGTAACTGTTTCATGTTTGAGAACTTTATCCCTGTATTGGATGCTATCTCTCTCAAAGTACGGTTATAACCTCTTATAGTTGACGTTGTAGAGTTTAAAAACTTGTTTAACCTTGCCATTTCACTCTGAACCTCATTGAAAGATTTACCTTTAACACCAAAACGAACTTGACCATCTTTAAACCACTTATCGAAAGCAGGTGACGTTGTTAAGTTGGCGTTGGCTAGTCTATCGGTTCTCTTATTAGCTATTGCTGAAAGCCTTGATACCTCCCTTCTATAAGCTTTTTGATCGAAAGCATTAGCACCCTTCTTATTACTTACTGGTTTTTTACCACCTTTAATAAATCGACTAGATTTACCATAACTGAAAATAATGTCATTATTCGCCATTGTTAAGCACCTCTAAAGTTAAACCTTTCATAAAATAATATGTATCATCTAGTTTGTGACTTAGTTTTATATATAAGGCTAAGTGTTCCATATTTGTGCTTCTACCATTTTCAAAAGCAGATAATGCTTTAACTTTAACAGTTAAATCTTTCAACTTATAACCATTTATTAACCTATATTGACGACAATAATTACCAATCATAAAAAACACCTTATTACATTAAATGAATTTTAATTTTAACATTGTTCTAGTCTAATGACAATAGCAAGGTTTAAGCTTTTGTTTTGGGTTCGGTTTTGGTTTTGGTTTTGGTTTTGGTCAAGAATTATGCCAAGTTGTAAAGTCAAGAACCATGCCAAGTTGTAAAGTCAAGAACCATGCCAAGTTGTAAAGTCAAGAACCATGCCAAGTTGTAAAGTCAAGTTGTAAAGTCAAGAACCATGCCAAGTTGTAAAGTCAAGTTTTTGGTTTAATTAATTTAT
>Ga0306898_1000850_pt1 | contig 10622 bp, 11 predicted proteins | sample AntRauMFilla1564_FD_190424 | JGI IMG/M metagenome (GOLD analysis project Ga0306898, IMG submission 190424) | Saline lake microbial communities from Rauer Islands, Antarctica - Metagenome Filla 1 #564 (v2) (version 2) | ecosystem: Environmental > Aquatic > Non-marine Saline and Alkaline > Saline ...
ATAATAAATAGACAAAATGGACAGCGCATTACGAGACCTGCTTTTCGATATGACCCAAGCAAGAGCCAATGAATTCTCAGGAACTGTGAGAACAAGAGAGAAACTTATCAAAGAACAAAAAGACGCTCTACGAGACCTTCAGAAACAGGCACGCGCTGATGATGTCGCAATCGAAGAGTTTGATGAGGGGCGTTTCACCCCAATGAGTGTTCGTGTTAATGTAACCACTGCCCGCAGGACTATCAAGCCACTCGCACAGGCTCTTGTCACTCTAATTGAAGAAAAGCAGGGTGTTAGAGCTAACCAGATAGCCTCACGTATCATCAAAATCCTGGAAAGAGCAGACCTCAGTGAAAAGTTCAATAAGCAAATCACCAATCTGGCTACAAGTGGTCGTCAAGCACTGAACTCGGGACCCAATAGAATGGGAGCACAGAAGGGAATCTTAGAGAGAAACTTCAAAACTATGATTGATTTAGTGAATGAACCCACTATGGATGCGGAAGCGGTGGACGCGATTGAAGACTTTATCGCTGCGACCAGAAGTGAAGAAACAGGAATTCCCCCATCTGTCTTCGGCTCTCTACGAAGTCGTCCAACGGTAGCCGGATCTCCTGCTAGACAAAGGCAAATCGCCAGACTAGCACAATCAATCGCATCACCTCCCGCCGCCGCGGCCGCAGCCAGGTCACCTGCAAGACGTAGAACAAGAGCAGCCAGTTCTGGTTCAAGAAGACCCCGTGGTGAATTTGGTAGGACGCTACCGTGGGCGTCTGTTACGATGGATGACGACGGCAGTGAAGATACGGATTAAATATTATCACTGACAGTATAGACCAATATGGAACCATCATCAACGCTTACAACGTTGGTTCAAGGAGCATCCGCACTACTTCCTGTCGCAATATTCGTAGCCAAGGGGTGTATGGCGGCCAGGCGTATAAGACCCGCCTCTAAGATACAGAAACACGTTCTCTGCCTACCTTCCAAGGGAGGTAAGACATTCTTATTCAATCGCCTCTCAACGCAGAAGAAGTATATGGTGATAGACCTTGATGATTTTCTGAAAACCTGCTGTACTACCGATATGATGGATAGATTGACTTCTGCACAAATAGCCAGAAACCATTTCCAGGCTGAGATGTATTACGCAGAATGTGCCAATAAGGTTCTGGAATACATCCGCAAGCAACTCAAAAACAAACCAACACTGAAGGTTCTTTTTTTGACATCTTGCTGGGCTTGGACACAAGCGTTCAAGAAAGACGCGATTGCGCTTGCCTGTCCCGATAAAGATTTCTTCCAGACCATACTGGAAGAGAATGCTGGAATACGGGAGCAGTTGAGGAGGGATAGAGAGGATTTCCTGGAGACAGTCCCACGTCAGGCTGTTCAAACGTACAACTCCTACAAGCAGTTGGAGGAGATGGTGAGGACTCGCCTGGATATTGTCCATACACTTTAAAACTGCCTGATTTTTTTAAATATGATTACCAATAGATACGAATGTCTATTAGTAACCTAATCAATGCGACAGAACTGCCTATATCCGTTAAATCAATCACGACCGCTCAATCAATCGTGGCTGGCGGTGTGGAAAAGCCATCTGGGTTTTCTGAATGTATAAATCTGACGCCCGACGCCTCTTATATATCAGTTAACAATCCGGATGATATATCCTCCCGGCCGGCCGTGGGTCTGTACGGTCGGTATAAGTCAGTCCGTATATGGTCTGGCGATACGGCCGGTAATCAGGAGAGAACAGACTGGGAAAACAGTACTGCGAGTTTTGGAGATGACATCAATCTCAATAAAGATACAACATGCGTTGGCCATCTTAAGGTCAAAGACTATCTGTCAGTCTCGGGAATGATAGTTCAAAACTTTGACGGTGTGATGTCAACGGGTCGGTTGGTCTGTACTGAAATAGTCCCACGGGGTACTCAACCTATAAGTTTAATGCGTCATGTGGAGGTCTCCGGAGGTAATCTTTCAGTGGGCATTGGCCAAACTGGTTTTCAGGGATACATCCAGTGTCCATCTTACGTCTTAACTCCAGAAGATAGACAGCACGGGGATGGGCCAACTACACATACCCAGACTACCTATCTTAGACTAAACCCGGGTCAGATAGATGGTCGCCAATGGCTGTACATGTCGGGTGTGAACACTCAAGCGGGGGGTGCGATTTGCCAAGGCCGCATCGCGGCGGACAAGCCATATTTTGCAACGAGTCAACACCCAACTCGGGTACCTAAGGAGTACGGGACATCATACTACGGATTGCTCATGTCTTCTACTGGTTCTTATATGAACAAACCCACGATGACAGAGGCACATTATCACGTAGAACTCACACATCCTGCGAATAAGCGGGGGGTCTATGGTGTACTGGCTCCTTATGATTTCCCAATCTCCAACCCCACGGGAGACGAGGGAGAGCAAAGTTACGATGGCACGTTCATTCCACAGAAGACATCCCATGATAAAATAGCGTTCGTCTCACAGGCAGGAGAGGGACAGATATGGGTATGTGATGAGAATGGTTCGGTTGCAAACGGGGATTATCTCTGTCCATCCAGTGTTCCCGGAATGGCAATGAGACAGGCAGATGATATCAAGCGAAGCACAACCGTCTTTAAATCTTCAATGGCGACAGATTTCCGGACAACCCAGACTGTAGAATATCCAATGTATGATTTAACTGGTGTTTCTCAGGAGAAGGTATGGAACGATACACACGATGACTTCACCTATCATTATAAGCAAGACGATGTTGCTGTTCCTCATTATGTTCGTGTCTTTTCTGATAAATACGAGGTAACCAAGGACGAAAACATCGTAATGTCAATCCCCTTTGATTTTTCTCATTATTCCGAGATGGTTGGAAAGAGGTTTAAGGCGACACTTGTCGGGGGTCTATACCAGATGTAGATTTGTGTTTTTTGTGGTTGTTCTAATAGAACAATGGCAAGACTTACAAGTGATTGGCACATGATTGTTGGCAAAGGCAAATATTCCAAGTCTAAGAAACATACTCATCCATTTACAGCGAAGGATAAGAAGGCATTCATCAAACTGCTAATCAGTCATACTGGATGCCGTCATAAACTCGCAGAAGATGTCGTTGAAGAGTGGAGTGCAAATCCCAAGATCAAAGGAGGCGACCTCTGGTCGTGGTTTAGGAAGGCGGGCAAGGATATCAAGAAGTGGGGAGACCAGGCAGGAAAAGACATCAAAAAGGGCGTTGATGTAGCCGGGAAGTGGGCCAAAAAAGCAGCAATAGATGCTGTCGGTGGAATTCCAATAGTGGGCGCCTATGCGAAGGAGGGGATAAAAGCGCTGGACGAGCACAGAGCATACGATGCTAAGAAGGCAAGCAAAGAAGCGGTTAAGTCAATTCCGCTGGTGGGGGAGGTAGTACGCCAGGGCTGGGACGACTTGGATGCAGGCCGAAAATTTGACCTTGGGAAGGGGTTAAAGAACCAGGCAATCTCTACGGCCGTTTCAGCAGTTCCGGGCGGAGCAGTTGGTAAGGCTGTAGCCGGTAAGATAGGAGATATCGTACGTGAGAAGACGGGGGGTAGTATTCACAGGGTCATCCGTCATCATAACGGCGATAGAACAGTGATTGGGCCTAAGGGTAGATACCGTATTAAGAGGGGTGTAGTTGGTGGACTACTTGGTGGGGCGAGAACGAGAGCGACGAGGGGTAGAACGTTAGCACTGGATATTGATGACGAACCCCTCATTGACCCTCTACCAGAACGCGCTCCCGCACCCAAGAAACGCAAACAGAAACAACCAGTAAAGAGATGTGGTAATATGTATGACCGTGGGGCAATCGTGAGAGATGTCATGAATGAGTTCGGGATGTCTCTTGGGGATGCTTCACGATATGTCAAAGAGAACGGTCTGTATTAGTAGATGGCTAAGGATTGGATAAAACACAAAGACGGTCTGATTTTTAGAGTTTCAACACGAAAGAATAAGAAGTATGATGTATTTGATAACGATGATACGTATCTGTTATCGTTTGGTGGGAAACGACCCGACGGGACACCGTATGCTCAGTACTTTGACAGATTAGGATATTATACAAAGTTCAACCATATGGACATTCAACGATTGAGACGATATTATGATAGATTCAGAAAAACGAAGGTTGGTTTTAACCCTGATTTCTTCTCTAAACAATATCTATGGTGATTTACTCCAGTATTTGATAAATACTTCAGTAAAATGGTCAATTACGCTTGTAATAGATGTTTCCCAACTCTTTGAACGTATCCTCATCCGCAAGTTTATGGTAATCATCGTCAAGAGCAGATTTGATTTTTGAAATAACAGACCTCAGTACGTTCAATTTCTGGGTAGCCGGATGTGTGACCTGGAAATTTCCACGGATGTGTTCGCTCATACTCTCAATCGTTTGTTGGAGTTCCGACATCTGTTTCGCGATAGATTGATGGAGTGCAACGGTTCTATGATACGTCATTGGGTTTCTATAATATGTCCAGGTTTTCATACATTTTGTACAAACGCAGAGATTCCCTGGTGGGGGGTACAATTGACTGTTGCGACCCTGAATATAACCCTTTGAACTCCTCAAAGAATGCTTGAAACAGCACACTCATTCTATTACTCCAGTCAACATTTACCCGAGAAGAAACAAACTCTATGAACTCCTCAAAGTGTTCTTTAAATATCATATCAACTATACACTCCAACTTATAAACAACTCCGTCATTAATAGCTCGTTTTATATAACAAACATCAGGGATTACGACGGATGGTGGTACGATTTTAGTACTCCGCTCGGCCAGTTCAGTATTGTTGTAAAAGAACCACAGAAGATTCTTGATATCATTATCAAACTGGTTGAAATCACTGAGATACTCAGTAAAAAACAAGAAAGGATACGACGGGAAATCATCAGGAAGGTTCGCATTTTTGAGGTTTTCCTCATATGTATTAAAAAAGTTCGTTACTTTTTGGCCAGATTTGAGAAACTTGCGAAGTTGAGTTAACTCTTCGTCGGTAAACCTCGGATTGGTAGAATCAGACATACTATAATACTATTACTATATAATGTCCAGGGTTTTCTATATTTTAGATAAACGCACATTTACAACAAACTTGAATATCGTATCAGATTAAGACCTGGTATTTACCCGAGAGGATATAAACTCTTTGAACTTCTCAAACTCGTCGTCAAAAAAAATACCAAATACTGTCGTCACACCCAAAAGGGCTCCTTCAATAAAAGTAGATTCAAGACAAGCAACATCAGGGTTTACAGATGGTGGTACGATGTCAATACCCCGCCCAGCGAGTCTCGTAGCATTACGCAAACACCACAGAAAAGCCTTAATCTCACTAAAAAAATCCTCGTCACCATCATCATCATCTAAACAGTCAGTTAAAAACAAGATAAGATAAGATGGGTAATCATCAGGGAGGTTCGCATTTTTGATGTCTTTCTCATAAACTTCAAAAGCCTCCGCTAGGATATCTTGATTTTTAAAGAGTTCGCAAAGTTGAGATGTCTCTTCGTCGGTAAATCTAGGGTTGGCAGAATCAGACATATTGTAGTACCGTTTCTATAATATGTCCAGGTTTTCCTATATTTTGAGCAAACGCGTGATTACGATCAATATGTTAATAACATATCAACAAAAATGATCCCGAATCTGACCTTCTTGAAAAGGCCGTATTTAGGGTGTTTTGGGGGTGATTCTTGGACTTTTTACCCTCTTTTGGGCATGAGGTGGCCCACATTTGCTGTCGTACCGTATGGTGGGAGAGCAAATGTGGGCCACCCCCCTTGGTGTTAATAACCAACTCACTCATCAAAGTCACACAACGGTACAGAGCCCGCGTCTCGGATTGAGGCTATCACATTTTCAAACGGTGATACCACAAGTGGCACACGGGGACGTGAGCCATCTGGTTGACGGACTTTGTTGCTTTCAATACGAAGTAGAGAGAACCGCTTGAGAACAGTATTGAGAGATTTAACAAGTTGAGCATCTCCACCTTTAGGGTTAACCTCCGCAACTTCCTTGAGGTACTTGCTGTTGTCTTTGAAGTATTGCGAAACAGTGGCATGTGCGTCGTCTGAGAATCGTTCACCCACTGGGGGTAGCATTGCTTCAATCTCGCGAATGAGTTTGTAGTGAACATGGTCATATCTGTAGAAGATGTCGCGTTGTGCGCCATCTTCGGGGATTGTATCTGGGTGTTCCGTCCATTTACAGAACGTGAGGGGTCTTAGATTGTATCCGTGATTACAGTCAGCCCACAGTTTGTCGGCTTTGTCTTCACATCCAGCACACGATTTAAGGAACCAGTACTTTCTGAGACCTGCCTGTTCTATTTCGGTTACCTCTTCATCTCCACCAAGTTGCATGCGTGATTTGAAGTACATTGCCTCGATTTCGTCAATTATGGGGATTTCCGCAAACTTGATTTGCTTGTGTCGTATGACGGTGGTGAGATTGCGTCGCTTGTTGGTCACGACTTCCTCGTGGTAGTTGAGAGATTCAAGTAGGTATTTAGTCCATTCATAACTTGCCACACAGGATACGTTATCCTCTAGCATATTCCAGATTGCCAGATTTCGTATGTGCTCATCGCTTGCGATGATATTGGGAAGTTCCCCCCAGTGTTTGTTTCGTAGATATTCGGATAGTTCCGCGTGTCTCGTTGGGCGACCTTTGAGTTTCATAAGATTGTCGTGCTTATCGCAGAACCAGTAGTCAAGGTTGCGCGTTGTTTGTCTGACTCTCCACACTGCCTGAACCGTATCGCGGGGTGTGGCAGACATAGAGCAGGTGTACAACATACGATGGTCAAAGTATTGAGAGTGTTGGTCAATCCCAATGGTGATGGTGGGTGAAGTGATGACAACCTGAACCTTTGTCCATTCCTCCTCGGCATTTTGCAAAGTCTCTTTGCGGGCATTGGATACATCACGATGGTAGATGAGATACGAGATGTTGTGTTCTTTGAGCCATGGTTCAAATGTTTTAATAATCTGCTTTTTTGAATGACATACAAGGTATATCTTTTTCCCGGTAGATACGAGTTGCTTAAACTTTTCTACAAAGTCCAGCACGTTCTCATAGCGCATCATCGTCTTGGGTGAGTATGTTGAATTGTGTGACATGAGATGAACCTCGCCAGGTAGGTTGCGGAAGTAGTCAATGGTGCGTTGTGTGAGAAATGCGTCACCCCCAATCACCTTGGTCTCTGGGTTTGTAATGATGCGTCGCCAGAGGGTGTTTGTAATGGCAAATTTATCCGTGTTGGTTTGACTTGTGATTGATTTGAGAATCGTTTCAATCTCGTCGCAGATGACGAGGTCAAAATGCCCGGAGATGCGGTGGAGTGATTCCATTGAGCAGACGATTCTGTCGTGTTTGAGTGTGTGTGACTGGGAATGCCTGTAGCAGACAAAGCCATTTTCGGCCAGTTCACCGGTAATAAACTCAGCATACGTGATGCGGGGGGCGATGACCAGCACGCGACGATAGCAACCTTCAGCAATCAACTTTTTGGTTTGGAAGGATTTGCCGGTACCCATCCCCGCGTGAATGAGTACGGTGCGCTGAGGTGCGGTGATAGGTGGTAGATATTGTCCCGAAGACTTTGTCTCTTCCCAGTCGTGGCAAAGGTCATTGAAATCAACGAATCTGTCTTTGTTAGAAACGTATGGGGTAAAGAAGATTGGGTTGTACTGTTTTGCGTAGTAATAGAGAGTCCCTCGCGATACCTTGTTGTTGGTGGTGGAGATACGTTCCCAAACTCTGAGACAGTCGTGTTCTCCCTTGTAGTTTGAAGTAGACTGTTGTGACCATCGATGAAAGAGATCAAAGGTTCCACCATTACACTTGAGAGCGACAGCAACGACTGACCAGGTGTGAAACTCGCAATCGGCCGGAATGAATCGGAGGAAATGTGCGAGTTCTGATTCGTCAACTGCATCTCCCACGACATCAACGGATGAGATGGAGGAGGTATGAACACGTCCATCGGGGTTCTCTGCAATCTGTTTGAGGTTCATTCCGAGAAACGGGAACACGCGACGGTTAATCTTGTCCATTGACAGGGTGCCTCCTGCGCCTTCACACGTGATAATGTCATCGTCGTGAATATCCCAGTACGGGCACACGACCATATCAGCCAGGTCGTAGTTTTTCATTGGTATGATGGCGTGGGACTTGCCGGGTTTTCCCTGAAACGGGAGGCGGAACTGTCTGTGTTTTGAGTAAATCCTCCAATCAATCACAGAGCACCGGTTGTGATACATCCACTTGTTCCAGCGTGAAATGGGTCTGCTCGTCTCCTCGCTGAGTTTAATCATTGCGTTTCGGAGATGTTTGGCGTTTCGGAAGATGTAGTCATTGTACACGAAATGGTACGACCACTTCATACCCTTTTCAGTCTCGCGGTGGTCCTTGAGAACGACGGGCATACAGTCCTTGAGCCCAAACAACTTGAACAACTTGACGTGGAGGCAAAAGCGGATTTGCTGGTACCGGTGAAAGGCATTCTCTCTGTCGTTTTCAATCCACTCAATGTCAAAGTGTAGTCGCACTGGTTTGTCTGTTTTGATGACCTCGTAGAGTCCGAGGTTGTCTTTGAGGAACTCGGGTAGTTTGTCAAAATCAACACTGAAGAAGTCGCACTTCTTCGTGTTGTCTGGTGTGGGTAAATCACGAGCAAGAATGACCTTGTTAGTATGTGTTTCACCATTAGCACATGCGGACATGTATCTGGAGGTCGGCATCGGAATGAGTATCTACCAGGTGTTATAAACTTATTCAGCACCCTGACCTTAAGCCTCCGTGTCCGGGATTTCGGCCTCTGATTCGGCTTCTTTCTTGGCCTTGAGTCTGGCGCGGTATTCACGCTGTTTTTGCGCGTGGTATCCCTTGTGTGTTTCGCGGTACTTCTTTGCGTAGTTCCTTGCGTATTCTTTGCGCTTGAGTAGTGCCTGAATATCCTTAAGGGTGACTGTATCCATCTAGTAGTGATATTGTTTTTAACCTTAGGCCGAGTTGGTTCAATTTGACACTCAAAGGGGGCTCACGACCCCCACAATATAGCAAACGACCTATCTGGAAGGCTATAGAATCCTTCAAAAAAACGATGATGGGTATTGATTGTCTCATACTTATTTCTTACATCAAACTCGTGGTCTCGTATACAATCACATAGTTCTCGCGCGGTGAATCCTTCTTTATCTTTAGCACAAAATAGTGAATAGTATTTGTAGTCTGTAAGTACAATGAACGGCTTAGGATAAACAATCTTGTTGAAGAGTTCATTCTCATCACCCCACGTAGGTATCTTTGCAGCGTATGTTATTCCCTTTAGTTTCGCACCGGGTACTGCTCTTTTATTGAGACACAATGGAGACACTTGTACTTGTGGGATATCAAACTCAAGAGTAAGTTGAATCATAGGTACGCCTCTTTTACTTGAAAAGTGCGGGATTAACTTTTGGTTGGGCATTTCTATTTATGTACATAAAGTGTTGTATTACACTTAAACGACCCTTTTTAGTTCAAAGCATTAGTTTCACTGTCCGGGATTTTCACGAAAAGTGAGAAGAAATGAAAACACAACGATATTTTTTTCATGAAACAAGCATTTGAAGCATCATTTTGACATTTTCGTGTCCTTGTTTTTCAATGGCCTGTGTGAGAAGGGTGGTCAAGTCATCTTTTTCTTCGGGAATGCGAATATTAGCCAAGTCAAGGGTGCGTGATTGCTTGCTGTAGGTTGTATGCTGGGTGGCAAGGCTGTGTCCCATTGTTTTCGCCATTTCCTCACGTTTCTCAGCATCACATCCAGAATCAACCTGATGAGACACGTAAACATTTCGTATCGCCGTTGTGCCGACCCCCAGTGGTGAACGACGGAGAAACTTGGAGAAGTAGGCAGTATCACACGGTTTTCCGTTGTCCATGATTTGTGTGATTAAACGATTTGAGACAACCCTGAACTTTTCTCGGCTCATTTTGATTAAATCGCAAGTTTCTGCGTCAACCTGTAGTGTTCTCATTGGGTACTTCCCGTCTGTCTTGAAATGTCTGATTTTCCACTCACCGGTTTCCAGATTGAGAGTGTTTGCATCTTCGTCGTCATCATCCGTGGATATCACCGTCGTAAAGAAGTCTTGGCTCCGAAGTGCGTATTCCTTAGATATAAGGCGTATCACAATCCAATGGAGAAAATCCTTGTACGAGGCATCCCCACTCTTAACCTTGGGTGTGTATTCACTCTCCAAAGATTGAATCTTAGACCAGGGGCAAGCCTCTGTATCGGCAACCTGTTGTTCAGTTGGACGAACGTATTCGGTACCCCGTGTCTCCATCATAGATTTCAAAAGTCCGGCAAGAATATCAGCCTGTTCAGGGTTTCCATCGTGACGACAACACGATACGATACACGCCAACATAGAAGTAGCGGATTTCTTACCATCAATAAACTGTTTTACCGTGTCAACATCCACAGAACCAACACGTTTATATACAGAAACATAGCGTTTGGCAGATGAAGGTTTGAGTCCAGAGCCCACGAGTTTGTCAAACAGGTTGTCCGGCATTTTC
>Ga0306898_1000851_pt1 | contig 10616 bp, 13 predicted proteins | sample AntRauMFilla1564_FD_190424 | JGI IMG/M metagenome (GOLD analysis project Ga0306898, IMG submission 190424) | Saline lake microbial communities from Rauer Islands, Antarctica - Metagenome Filla 1 #564 (v2) (version 2) | ecosystem: Environmental > Aquatic > Non-marine Saline and Alkaline > Saline ...
CGGGCTAGCTGCAATGCCTCGGCGTCCCTGAGCAGCTTGGCCTCGGCTTGCTTGCGCTTCCATGCCGCGCGTTCCTCAGGATCAGCCTTGCGGGTGGATTTGCTGTGCCATGCGTGCGCCACGCCCTCGCGGAACGACATTGCCCAGCCCACTGCGAAACCGTCCGGCTCGACTTTTAGCTGATAGCTGCCGGTTCGGGTTTTGGGCTTGTCGCCGTCGAGGCGGTATCTGCGGCGCTTGTCGTCTGCGATAATTTCAGCAGGGTCTGCCGGGGTGATCTGCATGGCGCGGAGATGGTCTATAAAGTCGGCGATTGGGTCGGTCATGCCAGCGCCCCCAGTGTGCGGCGGGTGTAGTCGGCTTGGGCTGCGGATTGCGCGGATTCCAGGTCGAAAAAATACTGGTCGAACTGATTTCGGATTGTCAGCGTATATTCAACGCCAAACTTTCGCACGACATAGCCATGCCCTCCAGCCCAGTGGTTGCCGTTGTTTTGCCACACCAGCGGCCTGACCTGTGGCGCGGCGCGGGTATTCCATGCGGCGCATATCGCAGCAAGCGACGTCCCAACCTGGGACGGCCCCATTGCCTCGCATGTGTCGCACACCGTCACCATTGATCCGGTCTCGTTGCGCGCGCCGGATAAGCGCCGCCCCCCGCAGAACGGGCAAGGCTTCAACACAGCCCTTTCATCGGGCGCGGAATTTGTGCTATCGTCAGTCATTGGCGAGGTCCTTTCGCTGATATGGCCGAGATCGAGCGTGTGGCGCGCTCTCTCGGCCCCCCTACCTAGCCAGCAAATTCCCCCATAGTCAAGCGTGCAAGTTTTTGCGCGGCAGGTGTGCAAAATGGCCGTTCGGGGCAAATTGCGTTAGTATTACGCGCCACCTAACAGAAAATGTGTAGCAATCGCAGCGTGTTAACGGAATGACGCAAAATAAAAAACCCATACCGATCTTACACATGCACACGCACATGTATGTGTGCGTGTGTGTGTGTGCGGGCGCATGTATGGTATATATATATTTTCAAGGTTAGAAGAGAGAGAGAGGGGCGGAAAGCGTCGGTAATTCAAGGCGCTAACGGCTAACAAGGGCGGCTGTAATATGCTGTCAGCAGCCTGGTTCGGTTATTATTTCTTGTAACGCAAAAAAACGTTGACGCGGCATTGGTTACGTGCAATATGGCAATATCAACGAAAGGTAGCAAAATGCAAATTGAAGATAACATCCCAGTCCCGCCCTCAAAAACGGAGGCAAAATACCCATTCAAGAATATGACTGTTGGTCAAAGCGTGTTTTTCCCGGATGAGCCGGACGGATCAGCTTCAAGACCTTCTGTTGCTGCAAGGGTATACGCGCACCGGGAAGACGATGGCTCAAAGTTCACCGCTCGATCCATCGACGGCGGCGTGCGCATCTGGCGCATTGCCTGACTGGCCACCACACGCTGCGCCCATCGCGGCCAAGCAAGGGGACACCAAGCCATAACCCACCCATACTTCCAAACCGACGCCCCACTCGCAACCAAATACGAGCGGCAGATCGCCCGCGAAATCCGCACGCATCGGATGCGAGAGGTCAAAGCGCCCGGACCAACCCCACGAGGCGCAGGCAGGCCCGCATCTGACAAATCCCCCGTTCTGGCGCTATTCCTGCCTGGCGTGAGGCTAACAATCGCAGACGTTGCCAAGCGGCTGGCAGTGAACCGCCATGCCGCCCGCGATGCCCTGAACGGCCTCAACCACGACGGCGCAATCTACGTCTGCGGCAAAGCGCGATACGGCGCAAACGTCTACGCCGCGCCGGATCACAGGAGCGACGATGCGAAACTGCTCGACACACTGCGCGACGGCAAGGAAAGGCTGGCGTCTGAGATTGCGCCACTCGTAGGTAAAACCCCGCGCGAGGTGTCAAAGGCTATGGTACGGCTTACAGCGGCAGGCGCGGTTGTAACTAAGCGCATGCCGGATACATGGGCCAGGCTGCACGGGTATCGGTTAGCGCGACTGGCCGCTCAATGCCAGCGGTAGGCCGTCGAGTGCCGGGCTTAGTCAGGCCCCAACCATGGCAGCGGGGGCGGGGCTGCCTTTCTCAACCTCGTGACCCCGCAACACGCGCTTAGTTGCGCGGATTGATGGGATGGGGTAGATTGGCCTTATGACACCGGGCGGGATGCCCAATAGGGGGCGGGAAGCCTATGACGCTAACGGCAAAGCAACAGAGGTTTGTCGAAGAATATCTGGTTGACCTCAACGCGACGCAGGCCGCGATCCGGGCAGGATACAGCCCCAAGACAGCGAACAGAACGGGTCCTGAAAACCTGTCAAAACCTGTAATCGCAGCGGCAATCGCTTGTGCGCAGGCAAACAGATCGGCACGCACTGAGATTACACAGGACTATGTTCTGAGCAGCATATTTTCCACAATGGAGCGATGCAAGCAATCCGAGGCCGTCTTGGATCGTAGCGGGCAGGCCGTGCTTGTCGAGACGCCATCCGGTGATATTGTTCCAGCATACACATTCAACGCGATGGGCGTCTTCAAGGGCGCGGAATTGCTCGGCAAGCATCTGGGCATGTTCAGCGATAAGGATGCAGGACTTGCGGGCGCTGATGCCGTAGCCGACGCGCTGCGCAAGGTAGCGGATAGGCTAAACGGGTGAGGCTGCAAATTGATCGTCAAGCCGCGCGGTGGTATCCGCTTATCGACATTCCAGAGCAAGTGCGACTGCGCGATGAAGTTGTGCGGTTTAAGGTTGTTCCTGCAGGCAGGCGATCCGGCAAGACCGAGCGCGCCAAGCGATACGTTGCCAAGCAGGCAATGCGGAACGCGGGCGAGTTGTACTTCTGCGCGGCCCCAACGCGGGACCAGGTCAAAAAGATATTCTGGGATGACATGAAGGCGCTGACGTTTTCGGCGGCGCATGAAAAGCGGCCAAGCGAAAGCGACCTAAAAATCTTCATGCCGAACGGTTCTGAAATCCACATGATCGGGCTGGACAAGCCGCAACGGATTGAGGGCATACCGTGGACAGGCGGTGTGATTGATGAAATCGCAGACGTGAAGGAAAGCGCTTGGCAGTCAAACATTCTGCCCGCGCTCAACACTGTGTCGCCATTGCGTCCCGACTATCGCGCGTGGTGCTGGCTGATCGGCGTGCCTGATGGCCTCAACCACTATTACGAAATGTACCAGTATGCGCTAAACAGCAAAGACCCTGACTGGGCTGCGTATCACTGGAAGTCGTCAGAAATCCTGCCACCCGATGTTATAGCGTCCGCCAAGCGCGTAATGAGTAACAAGCAATTCCTGCAAGAGTTCGAGGCCAGCTTTGAGACCGCGACGGGCCGGATATACGAAGATTACACGAGCGCGAACCACACGGGCGAGACGATCCAGCCGCACGAGCGCATAAGCTGGATGCACGACCAGAACTTTACGCCGCTCTCATCCGCCATTGGCGTTGTGCGGGGCAAGGATTTGTTCCTGCTGGATGAGATCGTCTTGACAAGCGCGGTGTCGCGGCAGTCGGCGACTGAGTTTGTCGAGCGATACAAGGGCCACAAGAACAAGCACGTTGACATCTACGGCGACCCGGCGGGCAGGGCTGGCGAAAAGCACGGCCACTCCTCGGACTATACCGAAATCGAGGACGTGTTGCGGGGTGCAGGATGGTCATTCACGCGCAAGGTTGCCCGCGCCGCCCCTGCAATCAAGGACCGTCAAAACGCAGTGCGCGCCAAGATATGCAACGCGACTGGCGAACGTAGCTTGTTTGTCAACCCAATAAATGCTAGGTTCTGCGACAAAGGGCTTGCAACTGTGCAGCTTCAACAGGGCAGCACGTTTCAGGAAGACCAAAAGAATGATACCCAGCACATTACGACGGCGATTGGCTACATGGTTCACCGCGTGTGGCCGATTGACCGGAACACAATGACCGCCGCGCCGCTGCCGTTTTAGAGGGAATAGAAAAATGATGTTTGGCAAAACCAAAGAAAGTGGCGTCTGGATAGCGCCTAATTTCAGGTTCAACCATACGAACCAACACCGCATTTTTGTTTTTCGCAACGACACAATAATTTATTGCGCGTTCTTTAGGTTGAGATTGCGAATAATGAAGCCAACACTGACGCTATGGATATCCAATGCTTGACACAGTAGCCAAACAAACCGACGCGATGGCCGCAATGGTGCAGGCGGGCGCTAAGGGCCGCGCGCTGATGTCTGGCACGGCTGGCATGCGCAAGGAAGGCACGCGCTACCTACCGAAATTCAAGGCCGAGGCCGAGGATGATTATCAAGCGCGCCTGCATTCGTCATGGCTGTTCAACGCGCTTCGCAAGACAATCAAGGACATGACTGGCCGCGTGTTTGATAGCCCTATTGAGATACAGGACGCGCCGCAACAGATCATCGACATGGCCGAGGACATCGACATGCAGGGGCGCGACCTGAGCGTGTTTGCATCCGAGGTTTTCAAGGACGCATTTGTGCCGGGCGTGTCGTATATCATGGTTGAGGCACCGCGCCGGGATGCTGACACCACGCGCGCAGAAGCCGCCGCACAGGGCTTGCGTCCGTATCTGGTACACTTGCGCGTGGAGGACGTACTAGGGTTTCAGACGGGCCTGTTTGGCAACGTGCTGGCCTTGGCGCAGTTGCGCATTATGGAATCAGTCACCGAGCCGGACCCCAAAGACGAGTTTTCGCAGATCGAGGTTGAGCAGGTGCGCGTTCTGGACCGCCTGCCCGATGGCGTGCAGGTGCGGTTGTATCGCCAGGACGCAAAGAAGCGATGGCAGGTTGTTGACGAATACACGACCGAAGCGCCTGAAATCACAGTCATCCCGTTCTATGCCCAGCGCACGGGGTTTTTTACTGGCGAGCCTGTTCTGGAGGATTTGGCCGACGTAAACATTGCGCACTGGATTAAGCAGAGCGATTTTGACAATATTTCGCATGTTGCCAACGTGCCAATCTTGCATATCTCTGGCCGCAGGAGCGACGAAGGTCCAATCACTATCAGCCCGACAACTGCAATCACTTCCGAAGACGTGCAAGCCAAAATGGAATATGTTGAACACAAGGGGCAAGCGATACCTGCGCTCGAGCGCGGCCTTTTGAGGCTTGAATTTCAGATGCAAACGCTTGGCCTGCAACTGCTGGTGGCGCGCGCGCAATCAGCGACTGGCGCCGCGCTGGATGCAGCAAAGGAAACCTCGACGCTTGCCATGATGGCCGACAGCCTGAAGGACGCGTTGGAACAGGCGCTGCAATGGATGGCGTTTTACGCGGGCCTTGGCGATGTATCGATCACGATCAACGTCAACAAAGAGTTTGGCGTTACGATGATGACACCGCAAGAAGTGCTGGCGATGCAGAAAGACGTTGCGATGGGTTATCTGACGCTGGAAACGTATTTCGAGGAGCGCAAGCGGCGCGGGGTGTTGCGGCCTGATTTGGACACGGCGGCGGAATTAGACAGGCTGGCGGCGACTGCACCTGCGTTGACTGGCGCGCCAATGGGATTGGGGGAATGAATGGCATACATGAAAAAGCGCAAGCCGAAGAAGTGAAGCAATGGCCAGCGTAAACACCGAAATCCTTGACGCCATTACGGGCCGGGCGCTGGACCTGCAACGGCTGACAGCGACGCAGTTGCGCGACAGTGCGAGGTTCCTGCGCACACTGGAAGGCGATATCGTGGCGCAGCTTGCCCGCGTTGATCCGACCGGCGTTGCGGCACCATCACGGCAGGCTGCGCGGCTGGAAAAGCTGCTGGACCAAACCCGCGAAACAATCCGCAACGCATATCGGGCAGAATCCACGCGCCTGGTGGGTGAGTTGCGCGAATTGGCGGATATCGAGACACAGTTCGCCGCGTCGTCAATAAACAAAGCCGTGGGCGCAACCTTAATCACAACCAGCGTCACGCGCGGGCAGCTTGTGGCGATTGTGGACGGCGTGCTGATCCAAGGTGCGCCCGTGTCGGATTGGCTCTCACGGCAGGCTGGCGACACGCTGCAAAAGTTTACCGACGCCATGCGCACGGGCATTGCCGAGGGCGAGACGAACGCCAGCCTGATCCGGCGCATACGGGGCGGGATGCAGGGCGGCGAGCCTGTGCAGGGTTTTATGCAGGTATCGCGGCGCAATGCGGAGACGCTGGTTAGGTCAGCAACACAGGCTGTTTCGCAGAAGTCGCGGCAGGGGCTGTATGAGGCCAATCAGGATCTGGTGAAGGCGCTGCAATGGGTGTCGACCATTGACCTGCGCACGACAATCGAATGTTCAACGAGGGACGGCCTGACATACACCGTTGAGGGACACGAGCCGATTGGCCACACGCTGCCGTGGGGCGGCGGTCCGGGCAACCTGCATTTTGGCTGTCGATCGACTTCCGTGCCGGTTCTTAAATCATTTAGGGAGATTGGAATTGACATAGACGAGGTGCCTATCTCAACTCGCGCCAGCATGGACGGGCAGATTGCCGAGGATACCACGTTTGAAGGGTGGCTATCGCGGCAAAGCAAGGAGCGGCAGGACGCCAACCTCGGGCCGGGGCGCGCGGAACTCTGGCGGTCTGGTGAAATATCGTTCCGGGATTTGGTGGATGGGCAAGGGCGGCCTTTGACACTTGCGGAATTGCGGGAACGGATGTAGGGTTTGCGTGGGATAGGCGGATACGCCGAAAAGCTGGTTTCCACCCAGCCTGCCCGGTTTTGAAAGTGGACTGCCTTGGAGGGCAAGAATATGGCCTACAACACAAAAATATCAACCCGCGCGCTTAGACTGATTGAGACTTTGGGGGGCGCGCCAGAAAACCTTATGCCTTTGACAAAATTTAGCGAGGCAGAGGCGCTTAGGTATCATTCGCTTGGCCGTAAAACTATGGCCGAAGTCCGCGCCGTCTTGCTTGACAACAACTTAGATTTTGACAGAACAAATTGTCACCCCGGGTATGTGGGTACAAAACCAATTGAAGGGTATTCTGAAAGGGTTGATAAGTTCATATCATCGAACTACGAAACTACGAGCAGGCTTGCATCACACCCCAACAGTAAGACAATGCAAAGACTGGTATCAAGCCGGAAATTCTATGCTGACGGGTTGGCGAAAACAGAAGCGGCACTTGCTAGGCTAGGGGCGCACAATAGATAGAACGCACAACACACCAAACGACCCTAGACCCCGCTTCGGCGGGGCTTTTCTCGTTCGCGGGATGCGGACACAACATGACGGGAAGTCACCATGGAAATCGAAGTAACAGACGCCACAACGCTGCCGGAATGGCTGCGAGGCCACGTCAAGGACGGCAAGCTAAACCTTGGCGCACTGGCTGCACCGGAGGACGTGACGGGCCTTAAGACCGCCCTATCCAAAGAGCGCGGCAATGCTGCGGCATGGGCCAAGTATGGCACGCCTGCCGAGATGGACGCCAAGATCGCCGAACTCACCGAAAAGGCCAAAGGCACCGGCAAGGGCGCAGATGATGCGCAGGCCAAGTTGGACGCAATGAAGGCGGATTACGAGGGCAAGCTGTCCGAGCGCGATACCAAAATCAGCAAGATGCACCAGCGCGGGGCTGCGTCTGACCTCAAGGCGGAACTCGCAAAAGCCGGGTTTATCGCAGAGGCGATTGACGACGTGGCAAATTCGTCTATGATGCGTATTCAATTCCACGAGGACGGGTCTGCAAAGATCATGACCTCAGACGGAAAACCGATGATCGGCTCAGGCGCGGATCACGGGGCTACCTTGGCCGATCTGGCGAAGGAACTTGCAGCATCCAAGCCATACGCGGTTCGGGATGCAGGCAAGGGCGGCGGCGGGAAGCCAGCCGGATCGACGGGCGGGAAGCCAAACCAAATCACAATCACACGCGCGCAGTTTGACGCATTGTCGCAATCGGCGCGGGCTGAACACTCGAAATCCGGTGGCAAGGTCTCAGACTAGCCCCGCACCAGGAGCCTAAACAATGGCAAACGTCCTTACCAATCTTGCCGCCGACATCTACCGCGCCGCCGATATTGTCGGTCGCGAATTGGTCGGCGTTATCCCATCCATGACGATCAATGCGGGCACCGAGCGCGCGGCGTTCGGCGACACTGTGCGTTCGGCATTCACGCGCGCCGCGCAGGTGAACACATCTTACACCCCGTCGATGACCATTCCGCAGGGCGACAACCAGACGGTGGACAACAAGACGACCACCATCGACAAGGTGGCCAACGTGCAAATTCCCTACACGGGCGAGGATATTTTGCACCTCAACAACGGCGTCGGGTATGAAACCGTCTATGGTGACCAGATCGCCCAGGCCATGCGCGGCATTACCAACTCCATCGAAAACTACGCCGCGCTGACGATCTATCAAGGCGCATCCCGCGCAATCGGTACGGCTGGCACCACGCCTTTTGCCACCAACTTCGACGCCATTGCCGAACTGCGGCAGGTGCTTGTTGACAACGGCATGCCCCTTGACGGGCAGGCTACCGTCGCCATGAATACCAATGCGGGCACCAAGCTGCGCAACCTAGCGCAGTTGCAGAAGGTGGGCGAATCCGGCGGCGAGGAACTGCTGCGCCGTGGCGAGTTGCTGAACCTCCAGGGGCTGATGCTCAAGGAATCCAACGGCATCGCCGCGCACGTCAAGGGCACGGCAACCGGCGTGACTGTCAACGGCGCGCTTGCCATTGGCGCAACGGCCATTGTGTTCGACGGCGCAACTGCTGGCGCAACCGGCATCAAGGCGGGCGATGTTGTGACCTTTGCCGGTGACACGGTGAACAAGTATGTGGTCGAGGTTGGGCTGGCATCCGGCGCGGCTGGCACGTTCACGCTTGCAGCCCCCGGCCTGCGCGTTGCAATCGCAGACAACGCGGCTGTGACCATCGGCGCGAACTATACCGGCAACGTCGCCTTTCATCGCGCCGCCGTTGAACTGGTTGTGCGCCCCCCCGCTCAACCCCTTGGCGGTGACGCTGCCGTTGACCGCATGACCGTGCAAGACCCATTTTCGGGACTGGTCTACGAAATTGCGGTCTACAAAGGCTATGGCAAGGCGATGTTTGACATCACGACATTCTACGCTGCGAAGGTCTGGAAGCCGCAATTCGTGTCCGCTTTGCTCGGCTAATCTTTGCAGGGGGGCGGGAAGCTGCCCCCTCACAAAGGCTAGAAACAGGAGCGCGGCAATGAGCAAAGAAACCATAGGGGCTGTTGGCGGGCTTGCTTGGACGCCAAGCGACACCGCGCTTATTCGGAGGCCGACGCGCGGGTTTCAGGTGAGCGTTTCTGGCGACGTGGCGCTGGGCTATGCGGACGGCACAACCTGCGTTTGGCCCAACTGCGCGGCGGGCGTCATCCATCCGCACAATGACTTTACGCGGCTATTGGCGACCGGCACCACGGCAACAACCATCGTGCTGGCCTTCTGAGCATGGCACTTGATACCACCATAGGCGGCACTGCCTCCGACAGCTACGGCACGCTGGCGGCTTATGAGGCTTATGCCCTGGCCATGGGGTGGACGCTGGCGGCGACAGATGCGGCCAATGAAATCAACCTGCGCCGCGCGGCGACTGTCATCGACCGCAAGAATGAGTTTTTCGGCTTGCAGCAATACCAGTTTCAAGCGCGCGCATGGCCGCGACTGGTGCGCGGGCTGTTCAACGATTGGCCGATTGATCCAGACACGATCCCGGCTGACATCATCAACGCGCAATTCGAAGTGGCGTATATTTTGCAAGGCGGGCTGGATCCATTTGCCACGATTGAAACAAGCGCCACATCGGAAAGCATCAAGGTCGGGCCGATCACGATTGCGGGTAGCAACCTGCCAACGTCCACACCGCGCATTGTTGCGGTTGAGGGGCTGTTGCGCGCCTACGTTCGCGGCGGTCAAGGGCTGATCAACATGAGGCGCGGGTAATGACCACAATTCGCGCCCAAGTCACCGCCGCATTTGACAAGCTGGTGGCCAAGCAACCCGACGCGGTGCAGACGGGCAGCATCCAGCGCACCATGCGCGCGGGTGGCGGGCCTAGCGACCCTACAGGCGGAACCGTAACAACCGCCACCACGGCGGCGCGCATGGCGGTGTTTGAAATCGCAGAACGCCGCATCGACGGCACCAATATCTTGGCAGGTGACTTCCAAGTTATCATCGAGCCAATCGGGATTGAGGTCACGCTAGAGGATAAGATCATCTGCGACCGTGGCACGCTGACAATCGCCAAGCTGGGCCGCGTTGCATCGGGTGGCGTGACTGCCCTCTATGACGCGGTAGGGCGGCGCTGATGGCCGGGTTTGCAGATCAGGTGCGGGCATGGGAACGCAAGACCGAGCGCAAGATGGACTTGGCTGTGCGCAAGATCGCATTGCAGATGTTCACGCGCATCATTCTAAAAAGCCCGGTTGACAGTGGGCGGTTTCGCGGCAACTGGCAACTGGCAATCGGTTCCGTGCCAGAAGGCACTTTAGAACTTGATGACAAGACCGGCACCGCGACGATTGCAAAAGGCGCGGCGATTGCGCTGGGCATGAATGCAGGCGACACAATCTACTTCGCCAATAACTTGCCATATGCGCGGCGATTGGAAGAGGGCT
>Ga0306898_1000853_pt1 | contig 10594 bp, 5 predicted proteins | sample AntRauMFilla1564_FD_190424 | JGI IMG/M metagenome (GOLD analysis project Ga0306898, IMG submission 190424) | Saline lake microbial communities from Rauer Islands, Antarctica - Metagenome Filla 1 #564 (v2) (version 2) | ecosystem: Environmental > Aquatic > Non-marine Saline and Alkaline > Saline ...
TACTTTTTTAGAATCACCAACCCCCAGGATAATATCCCAATCAAAATCAGCAGGCACCACCACCATACCAACCGCCACCGGACCAGCCAGTGGACCACGACCGGCTTCATCAACACCAACAATCCATTTCATGCCGACAGTATAGCAAAACAACGTAAAACAGTTCATTGCATTGACATAACCTATTATTTATGTATAATACTTGACAGTATAAAGTTCACATCAAACAACAACAAACAAAAGGAGACATTATATGTCAAAAACAACAGTATTTGTAATCTTTTTACTCGGTCTATCTTTAGGTATAATCGGCACAACATTTTCTAACCTCGCAAAGAAAGCGATAGAAGCAGAAATGCCTACTGAAGCTGAAGAAGCAGAATTAACTATGTCGCCTGAAGCAAAGGAAATAGTGAAGAACTTGCTGACTGATAATCTGAGTGATTATCATTGGTTAACTGTTTCCGAAGGACTGGATGCAAACACAGAAAGTCTGGTGGAGAAATGGTCTGGCACAGTATGCACAGTAAGTTTCTCCAGAGTCACCCTGGAACCTACACCTGACTGCCACCATAGCACTAACATCAATAAACCCGGTGTCTCTGTACATATGGCAAGATACAAACTAATTGGATTAATAAGGTACCCTGAAGCAAAACCTCAATAAAATATTGAGGAGCGTAATCTTTAAGATTGCGCTTTTTTATTACCTACACGACTCAGTAAAACGTTAGTATCTGGGTATTTTATTACGTATGCATTGTCGACTTGTGTACACATTATATCCGTCTACCAGCAATGCTATAATGGCTCAACCTATGTTTAACTCAAAATTAAACGCTGAATTTATACATCTACACGTTCACTCGATGTATTCGCTCTTAAATGCTGTCCCTACCCCCAAAGAGTTGGCTAAAACCGCCAAAGCCGATGGGCAAGATGCGCTGGCTATTACTGATGCTGGGGCACTGTATGGCGCGATTGATTTTTATAAAGCCTGTACTGCCGAAGGCATCAAGCCCATCATTGGTCTTGATGCCTTCTTGGCTCCACGGTCTCGACACGACAAAGAAGTTAATATCGACAGACCTCGCTCGCGAGTTGTACTCCTAGCCAAAACATTTGCTGGCTACCAAAATATCATCCAACTTGTCACCACCTCCAACACCGAAGGGTTTTATTATCGACCCCGTATCGACGAAGAAATCCTCACGCAGTACAAAGATGACATCATCTGCATTCTTCCCTCTTTTGCCGGTGAAGTAGCCCAAGCCCTCAAAGACAGCAACCCCAACAAAGCTGCCGAGCGGCTCGACTGGTACAAAAAGACGTTCGGGGACAATCTGTACCTAGAAATTTCTCATCACCCCGAAATCTTTGACCACCAAGAAAACCAAGAAAAAATAAAATTACTCGCCAAAAAAACGGACACTCCACTGGTAGCTGCTCACGATGTATATTATCTCAAGCCTGAAGATAAACTGGCTCGTGAGACGATGATTAAGATTCAAAGTGGCGGTGTAGTAGACACGACCGCAGACCACGACTCGGGTGATGATTTTTCTTTCACGACTCAGGCACAAATGAAGGACTGGTTCAAAGACACACCTGAAGCAATTAGTAACACCGTCAAAATCGCTGAATCTTGTAATGTAGAAATAAAGCTCGGCCAAGAAGCCTGGCAGTTCCCCAACTATGTTATTGAAAGCGGTAAAACCCCAGACGATGAGCTGCAAGACATGGCCTACAAAGGCGTCGCCTGGCGCAAGCAAGATATCACTGATCCTGAAATTAAGGAACGGCTCGACTACGAGCTGGAGGTTATCAAAAACAAAGGGTATTCTACCTATTTCTTGGCCGTAGGAGACTTGTTGCGAGAAGCCCGTGAACGCGGAATCTACACCACTATTCGAGGATCGGTAGCGGGTAGTTATGCTACCTACGTACTGGGAATTACCAACGTAGATCCACTGGAATACAAACTTCCCTTCGAGCGATTTCTCAATCCCGAACGACCATCAGCACCTGATATCGATATGGACTTCGCCGATAATCGCCGGGATGAAATTATTGAATACACCAAACAAAAGTACGGGGCCGACAAAGTAGCTCAGATTGGAACCTTCGGCACCATGATGGCTAAAGCCGCCGTGCGCGACGTCGCCCGTGCCCTGGGTCACTCCTACTCGACCGGAGACCGCATTTCGAAACTCATCCCGATTGGCGCGCAGGGTACACCTATGACTATCGACAAAGCGATGGCTTTAGAGCCCGAATTGGCCGAACTCTACAAAAAAGATTCCGAGTCACGAGAAGTAATCGATCTAGCCAAACAAATCGAAGGACGGGTCCGTCACCTCGGTGTCCATGCCGCCGGTGTGGTCATTGCCCCTTTTCCGCTTAATCAATACGTCCCCATCCAGATCGATTCCAAAACGGGTAAATCAATTACCCAGTACGAGATGCATTCCGTAGGAGAAGACGGCGTTGGTTTATTGAAGTTCGACTTCCTTGGTATCAAAAATCTTGCTATTTTGGCGGATGCGGTTAAGCGAGTAAAGAAGATTCGTAATATCGATGTCGACATTGAAGATATTCCTCTGGATGATGCAAAGACCTTCGAAATCCTCGCTCGTGGGGAAACAATGGGACTGTTCCAACTCAACGGAACCGGAATGACATCCTTCCTCAAGCAGCTCAAGCCGACTACCATTCACGATATAAACGCTATGGTGGCGCTGTATCGACCAGGGCCGATGGAGATGATTCCCCAGTATATTGAGCGAAAGCATAATCCATCTCTGGTCACCTATCTCGACCCCCGTATGGAAGAAATCGTAGACATGTCTCACGGAGTTATTACTTACCAGGATGACGTGATGATGATTTCCATCAAGCTAGCTGGCTACAGCTGGCTTGAAGCGGACAAATTGCGTAAAGCGATGGGTAAAAAAGTACCGGAGATCATGGCAGCCGAAAAAGAAAAATTGTTCAATGGTCTAATTGAGCACGGCATGACCGCACCCAAAGCTGAAGAACTCTGGAAGCTTATCGAACCGTTTGCTGCCTATGGATTCAACAAAGCCCACGCGGCATCATATGGACGCGTAGCCTATCAGACGGCCTACATGAAGGCTAATTATCCAGTTGAATATATGTCTTCGGTACTAACCGCTGACTCAGGCGACACCGAAAGAATCTCAGATAGTATTCATGAATGTGAACGAATGGGTATCGACGTATTGCCACCAGACATCAACGAATCTTTTGCAGACTTCTCTGTGGTGCCTGGCACACAAACCATTCGCTTTGGCCTGACAACCATCAAAAACTTTGGTTCTGGTATTGCAGATATTATTATTGAAGAACGCAAAAAGAACGGTTTCTTTACGTCGATGCAAGACTTTCTTTGCCGCATTCATGACCGTGGCCTCAACAAAAAATCCGTCGAGGCTCTGGTCACCACGGGGGCCTTTGATAATTTCCAAGAACGTGGGTTACTCTTTGAAAATCTTGAAACTCTGCTTGCGTATAACAAAGAACACATCGCCGGTAAAGAAGCTAATCAGGACTCTCTCTTTGGCGGCATGGAAGAAGTGAACAATTTGATTCTTACTCCACACAAAGAAGCCACCATGATGCAGAGACTGCTTTGGGAGAAAGAATTACTCGGAGTATACGTATCGGGCCACCCCTTGAATGAATATAAAGAGGAGGTAGACAAACGGGCTAGCATTGCACAAATACTACAAAGCCATAAAGGAGTAACCGTAGTCACCACTGGACTCATCGAGTCAGTCAAAGAGTTCCTCACCAAAAAAGGCGATCGCATGGCCTTTATCAAATTATCCGACCAGACCGACAGTATTGAAACAGTAGTGTTCCCCGAAACATTTGCCCAGTACCGAAATCTCATCCAACCAGGCACCTGCGTCGCCATTAAAGGCAAGTTCAATTTAAGAAATGATGAACCAGGAATCTTGATCGATAAGATAAAAAACTTAGCTCCAACTGAAGAGGTGCTTCCCGCTCAAGTATCCTAGTCAGATGCATTCTGCAAAAAACTAAATTTACTCCACTCTAGACTGCCGACAAAATCTTTCTCTGTTCCGACAGTTGTCTCACCAGTCTTTTCGCTACTCATAATAAAGTATACAAATTCTAGCTGTTTTTCTAAACTGTCCTTTTCGGCGACATACTTTTTAGCAATATCAAACGGCGAAACTATTTTTCGACCATTTATCAATGAAGTCTGCATAGATAGACCGTTCTTTTCCGGCAATCTTTCAAAATAAGCATCGTATACTAATTCTGAACAAACCAATGCGTCTCGAGTATCGAAGTCAAAATTAAAGTCATATGGTTTTCCAGTGTTCGCAAATGCTTTTACGAGCGACAACATGATATCTTTCTTAGTTAACATCGGTCGCAACACAACTACAAAATCTGCATCAGCTGACTTGGTAAGTGTTTGAAATACAACTCCTGGTTCTATAGCTTCTATAACCGATGGTGTAATACCTACATAGTCAGGACTAACTAAGGAAGCAAAAGCTGCCGGGAGTTCGGTCTCAATATATTCAGACATAGATACGTATCCCTGATAGGGAAATTCGGAAGCGAAATAGGCGTCCATGGTTTCTAAATCACCGCTATACAGTGCGCTATGAGTCCAAAAACCGGGTATGCCGACATTGCTTACATGCCAGTTTCGACGCTGTAACATAATATCTCCTGGTAACATCTGCTGTTTCATCAAGCTAATATCTTCTGCAGTGATTAGGCCACCTTTTCCTCTGGTTGAGATAGTGGCCCTGCCCATTGCTGTAGCCACACCCTTTTGGATAGGAAACCAAGCATCAAACATTTCTTGTTCAGTATTTTGTATAACTACACCTGGTGCCTGAACAATAGCCTTTCCTATATTACTTTTTAAATATGCGTAACTGCCGTAGGCCTTATTCCTCAACAAGCTAAATGATATATCATCTCTTTGAGAGTCACCTATAAATAGTCGCGCATACCAATAGCCTGCTGTAATTCGTATACTCGTCTTGGGAGCGTAAAACCTCATCACCATTTCATTATATATATTTGCTCTGCCTATACTTTCGTAAAAGTGGTTCAGAGCTTTCAACTTATGATCATCATTTGCTACTTCTGTCATAATTCGATGTACAAGCTCATATTTTTTACTATAAAGGCTGTAGGACACCAAAAAAGAAGTCACTCGCTCATCCCATAATCGATATGGAATCGCCGCAAAATATCGATGTCTTTCTGTCAATGTTTCTGAATAAGCCACTGCTATTAAAAATTCATTGAATAAAATGTCTACATCTTCAGTGCCATTTGTATTACTGTCGACAGACTGCAATAAAGACAACAAATCGTTGCCTGTCGTTTCAAGATAATCCATTGCTGTTACTGCACTGTATAAATCGTCAACTACTATTGTAGAAATTTGAGCGTCAGACATACCGGCAAAAGGCTTTGCATCTAGAGGCCTTACCCATAGCAACACTGCCACTAGAATCAACAAACAAAGTGCCAGCAACATTCTTCTTCTTTCTTTTTTAACGAAACTTCCAACTAATCCATATGCTTTATATTTTTTCCAAGTATCCCTACTAAGATAGATCCTGTAGCCAAAAGGAATAAAGGAAAGAACGTATATACTGACACCGATTAATACATGAAATGGATAAAACAGCTGTGTCCCAACAATTGCCAAGCTAGCAAAAGTTAATCCTCCAGATACTAAAGATATCTTTATAAGTAACCGACGTCTTTTTTTAAAACCTTCCCACGCTCCCGGTGACACCCCACTAGCTTTTTGGATTTTTTTATTATGTTTTTTTAGTAAAGACATCATATTGATTGTTGATTCTTACTTATAATCTCTGACCTCAATACTTCACTCTACTCTTTTATCGTTACATTTATTTTGTATTATTGAGTATATGAGTCAGACTTTTCTAATTTCACTGTCCATTTCTACCAACTACTCAATCCTGTCCATTCCATTACTCGGTATTGAATCGTTTTTCTCAGACTATCATCAGCATATTGTTCGTATGGAAATGTATAGAGTCTGTCGTTTTCATTATTCCATTGCTCATCAAAGAATGTTTGCGTAACTACAAAAGCTGGATCGGTAGATGGACCAGAAATGACCATATTGGTCTCTAAATTATAGTCACCGATATTTCTTTTGGTGAGGTTAGCTGACCCTTGGAATAAGGTCACTGCACCATCTGTTTGCGCTAAGACTAACTTACTATGACACTGCTCCCCATGCGTTGCGCACCATCGAACCCGGGTATTGCCCAATGTGTGTTGCATGAGTTCATGCGCAACTTGGCGATTTGGCAAGCCACCCTTTTCGCGTCCAAATGCGTCTTTATTAGGATCAAACATAAGTCGAATCTGTACACCTCTATCATCAGCCTCCTTTAAGGCACCAACAACGTGTCTATCAGCAATATAAAACATTGCCATATCTAACGTATCACCCGCGCCCAAACTACCGATTAAGGAAAGTAATCCAGTTTCAATCGCTCCTTCGGTTAGCAGCTGCACTCGTAACAGATCTTCATCAACATCTGCATCATCAATAGAAATTTCTCTGGTTGGTAACAAAAATTCACGATTAGACATATCTGCTACTGCTGCCTCCGTCGCTAGTACGTCTGTCCATATTTTTGTATCTACTCGAACTGCAAAGTTACTGTGCGCACCTGAACCATTATGAGGATTAGCCGAAGTTATCAATGTAGCCAAACCATACTCGCCTCCCCTGCTGTAATCAGCCAACACTACCTTGCGGTGATTAGCTTTAAAATTTAATAAATGAAAGTAACTTCTTGCACTCAGCTTTTGTGCAGTAGTTGAAAAGGGATTTGGGAAGTATCCTGGTTCAGTAGAATTACCCCACCATTGACCTAAAATACGCCACGGTGCGCTATATATAGGATTACTATCACGCAAGTATGTTAAATCAGTAATAATAACGGGGATGCCTGCTGCCTCCAATCGTCCTAAATGATCTGCTGAATATCCTCCATATATAATATTTAGTGGGTCGGTAATTACCTGCATTATCATATCTGGATTTTGCTCTTTCTTCGTAATTAGCGCACTCGTCAACTCATCAGTAATGCCTCGATAGCTAGTCGTAGCCGCCCCAAGCAAGTCGTTAAACAAAAACATATCTATCAGGACGTAGTCTGTTGAATCATCTATCATCCGTATTATTTCATCAAAAATTTCTTGCTCTGACTGTCTAACGCCATTCTCATCAAGAAACGTTTCATCGGTAAAAATACGCACATCAGAACTAGCCACTTCATGCACTGGTCCAGTATAGGAAATATTCTCAGGCAAAGCTTTATTTGTGTGATAAAAAGCTACTATGACACAAAGTACAATAAATAATAAAAAGACTTTTTTGATAAATGGTTTGCGAGATACGCGATATGATGACATACAGTACATTGTACGTTACCAACACCAGAGATTTTACCCACTTCTACACAAGCATCATAATATTGACAATGTCATAGAGCGCGCTACTATATGTACGTCAGAAATTGTAACGTCTACCAAGCGTTGGGAAATATCCGAACATTAGTTCCTAATCTGTATAATGAGAGCTAGGCAGCATACTGCCTAGAAACTCGGTGGAACCGCGATTAAGATCGTCCGAGTAAGCACATGAATTTCGTGTACTTACTCGGGCTTTTTTATTTAGGGAGAATGAGCCGTAACTAGTCTTCTGACATTGTTAGACCCAGCGGCTTCAGCTTATTGCCTGCAGACGCTTCCCTAAATAACATCAAAAGACTAACTACTCACCATTACAAATTATCAATATAACCGTTCGTATACGCTTACTTGTTTCTGTATAGGGAAGCATCTGCAGCCCAAAGGGCGAAGCCGCTGAGTCTTACAGAAATAAGTGAGAGTATACAGACTCTAAACCACCACAGACCCCAGACTTCATCATTACTAATAATTATCTTACTCGTTATGGAACAATCACTTGAACACAAGCGCCACACGCTCGCCCACCTGCTGGCAGCAGCAGTTATAGAAAAATATCCGCAAGCTAAGCTTACCCTAGGCCCAGCCATCGATACTGGATTTTATTATGATATTGATTTCTCGGTCGGTGAAACACCAGGTGATGCTGACTTGAAACAAATCCAGAAAGGCATGAAGAAGCTCATAAATAAGTGGACAGAGTTTACTCACCAAGAGGTTTCGGCTGAAAAGGCGCGTGAGGTGTTTGTCGGCAATGAGTTCAAGATTGAATTGATTAATGAGATTGAAGCTAAAGGTGAACCAATTACGTTATATACCTGCGGTGACTTTACCGACCTTTGCCGAGGTGGTCACTGCGATAATCCTAAAGCAGAGATTGCCATGGATGCGTTCAAGCTCGATAAAATCGCTGGCGCCTACTGGCGTGGAGACGAAAAAAATCCCATGCTGACACGAATATACGGCTTAGCCTTTGATACCAAAGAAGAACTTGTCGCCTATGAAACCCAAATGGAAGAAGCTAAAAAACGTGACCACCGTAAAATTGGTAAAGAACTAGGGCTCTTTTCTTTTTCTGAATTAATTGGACCAGGACTTCCCTTGTGGTCACCAAAAGGTACCATTCTCCGACAAGAAATTGATAAGTACGTGCAAGAGCTCCGAAAAGAAAAAGGCTACCAGATGGTTACTATTCCGCACATTGCTAAAAAAGCCCTATACGAAAAGTCAGGTCACTGGCAAAAGTATAGCGAAGACTTGTTCAAAGTTCGAGCCAAGGATGGTGACGATGGTGAGGAGTATGTTCTTAAGCCGATGAACTGTCCGTGTCACACCCAGATTTTTGATGCAGTCCCCCGTTCATACAAAGAAATGCCACAACGCTTTGCTGAGACAACCATGGTCTATCGAGCTGAACAGTCTGGTGAGTTGTCCGGTCTTACTCGCGTACTATCTATTACCCAAGATGATGCGCACGTATTCTGTCGGGAATCGCAGCTTAGGGAAGAAATTGAATCAATCTGGGATATTGTCGATACTTTTTATCGTACGTTTGGATTTGAGATACAAGTTCGACTATCTTTTAGAGATTCACAGCATACCGAAAACTACATTGGTGATGACGCATCATGGGAGAGCGCTCAAAACTTATTAAAAGAAATTGCAGAAAGTCGCGACTGTACCTTCTATATCGAAGAAGGAGAAGCGTCATTTTATGCGCCAAAGGTTGATTTCATTGCGCATGACTCGATTGGTCGAAAGCACCAGGTGGCAACTATCCAAGCCGACCGCAATCTCCCCGAACGGTTTGATTTGAACTGTACAAATGAGAAGGGTGAGAAAGAACGAGTAGTAATGATTCATGCCGCTATCGCTGGTTCACTAGAAAGATTCGCAGCAGTATTAATCGAACACGTAGCGGGTAATTTTCCATTACGATTTGCCCCGGTACAATTGGCGATTATTCCAGTGGCAGAAGTGCACAATCAATACGCGCAGCAAATCAACAAGGCATTGATCGACGCTGGATACCGAGTCACTCTCGATGCCGAAAATGAATCAATGGGTAAAAAAATTCGCAATGCAAAGAAAGAAAAACTCCCCTACTTTATTGTTATCGGAGACAAGGATATCGAAGCCAATAGCCTGACTTTAGAGTCAAGAGATACCGGAGAATCTACTTCGTTGACACTAGAAGCACTGCTAGTGAAATTATCTAAGGAGACTAGCGTATAAAGAAGTAGATAGTACAGAAAAAACCACCCTTTACTTGGGTGGCTTTTTCTTTGGATAAATATTCTAAATCTAGAATATTTATGCAGCTTCTTTTATCGCTTTCATGATGGCCATTTTAACTGCCGATGCTTCGTCAGTGTAGGTTCCATCAATCGCGCTCGTTAGTGCATTAATCATATTAGCAATCTGTTCGTCAGAAAGATTCTTAGCTTCATCCAATAGCAGTTGTGATACTTTAGCATCTCCACCCTTTCGGTTTCGATACAAGGCATCTAAGTCTGCTGCAGCGTCAGCCAGGGCAAACATTGGTCGATTTCCAATCATTGCGTAGGCAGCCACGACATTGCCCATCACAACCGCTTCGGCCAAAGACCCAGTTCCAGCTGGCACTGTTGCAGGGACAAAAGATTTCGTCTCGGATTTTTCGTCATTGACGGAACAAACCAAACATAATTCACGCATTCGTGACTCGTTGAGGATCAACCAACCATCTTCAACTGGATATTTCTTCTTCGCTTCGGTAATTACTTGATCAAGCGCTGCATTTCTTTCTACTGAACCGCTTGTTGTACCAACAAAGTGTCGTACGGCGTCACTTGAAAGCAATGTGTTTTGCTTATGAGCTCGGTCTTCCAACTGAGTTACTACCGTATCATCTACTTGATGTGGGTTAACATCGATAATTTCGGCGTGATTTTGATACCCCACCACTGGTGCTCCGGTTGGCAGATTGGCTGGAGCAATGACACTTACTTTTTTTACTGGAGCGGTAACCGATGCTACAAATACATCTGGTCGCACTGCTTCTGATCGT
>Ga0306898_1000855_pt1 | contig 10581 bp, 10 predicted proteins | sample AntRauMFilla1564_FD_190424 | JGI IMG/M metagenome (GOLD analysis project Ga0306898, IMG submission 190424) | Saline lake microbial communities from Rauer Islands, Antarctica - Metagenome Filla 1 #564 (v2) (version 2) | ecosystem: Environmental > Aquatic > Non-marine Saline and Alkaline > Saline ...
TGGGGGTTGGTGATTCTAAAAAAGTATCCGAATCCAATCGGGAAGTGGTTTATAAGCAAGCACAATATTTGCGGCACCAACGAAAGCTCAATTTTGCCGTCAGTCAGGTCGGAGCGCCGGTGATTGATGAGAAGGGAATAGTATTTGCCATCAATCTAGCTATAGCCCGATGTATTAAAAGGCTTGATATTCATCCAAACACACACCAATTTAAGCTTGATGGTTCTCTGTATGCCCCAGTACAATTTCAGCAAGAGACCATCATCAAAGGTGACGCCAAAGAGAAGTCCATCGGACTAGCGTCAATTGTAGCCAAAGTGACCAGAGACGCGTATATGCAACGAATCGACCGCAAGTACTCCCAATACGGATTCGCAACGCACAAAGGCTATGGCACATTAGCGCACCGTCAAGCTATTTCGCAGTGCGGGAAGTCACCGATTCATCGCGTTAGTTATTGTAAAAATATTGTTTATGACATCTAATGTTGAAACTTCGCTTAACCTATAAGTGTACAAAAACCTTGCCTGATTCGTATTATTGTAATAGGCTTTAGAAGCACGTCCATTAGAGATGTGTATTGTTCTTAACCAAATAAAAAAGGAGTCTGACATGTTAAAGTCAGCAACAAGCGGAAGTAAAGTAATTGCAAAAGAAAAAACAGATACTGGCACAAAACCTGAGCCTGTTTGCTCAAAAGATACGCGGATTTTCTCTACTTCTGAACAAGTTGAAGATCCGTGTGGATCGCAACTATCCAATCGAAGTTACCGAGCTGGAGCGGAAAGCCCAACTAAGTTACAGGAATAAAGACAACACTAACCGAGCGATATTTACTCGGATTACTACCAACTTATCAGTATAAGAAAGTAAAGTAGTAGACAATGTGGTATGTTTGTCGTATAATATAAGTCCTTAGATCGTGATTAAGGGTTGACCATAACCAAAACAGAAAGGAATAAAAATGTCAAAGCAAGACATTCCATTGACTAAAAAAGTCATAGCCAAACAAGAGAAAGGCGTGAATATTGCATGCCATGGATGTAAGTTTAAAGGCGATATTTATGTAACAGAACCAAGTAATTCTTTTGGGGGTTTAAATCAGGCTCGCATCAGGGTTGTTTGTAAAGGTGTGATCGGTAGTAACAAGAGGCCTTCTTTAGTTAAGTTGCCAAAGCCAAATGTGACTGAATTCACCCAATGCAAGCGCTATTTCTTAGCAGAAGAGAATGCTCGCAAGAGGCGCTTTCAGCTCAGGCAGTCTCGAAAAAAAGATTACGTTCTTTAGATAATATACTAAAAATAAAACCGGCTACGTATAGTAGCCGGTTTTCTATACCTTACTGGGGAATAGATATTGCATTTTTAGGCGTTTCTGCTATAGTTGCGCCACTATGGTAATTCGAATGCGTCACACGCGGGCACACACCGCAAACCGCCGATCACATCATGCGCTTAAAGCGCCAACGTTAGCTACGTGTAGCAACTGCGGTGCAATGCACCGCCCACATCATATGTGTTTGGGCTGTGGCTTTTACAAGGGGCGCCTGGTGGTTGATATGACGGCTAAGACAAAAGCTAGAGAGGAGCGACTACAAGCTAAGAAAGAGATGATTAACGAGCAGAAAGGAACAGTAGACCCAGAAGCTTCAGACACGACTCCGGAAGATTCAGCTGCAGTACCACTAGAAAAAGTGGCTTCTGAAAAATCAAAAGTAGTAGAGGCTCCAGAAATGGCAAAAGCGAAATCAGCAACCCCAAGGAAAGGACAAGCATCTTAATCCACACAAATTCCGCCCCGCGCGGTATTTTTGTTTATTTTCTTGCTACACTGTAAACAGTAAAAGTTTAGTACATTCATATGGCCAATCGACATCTATCACGCAGCATCGTTCTTCAGTCACTCTTTGAGTGGGATTTGAACGACCTCGAAAAAAAAGCTGTGCATCAAGTGTTGAGTCGGAACGTAGCGGAGTTTGCTCCCAACAAAACCGACATGCCATTTATGGAAAAACTACTAGACGGGGTTATGGCCAAAAAGCCTGAGCTCAACCTCGTCATCGAAAAAGCAGCGCCAGAATGGCCAATTGATCGTATTTCTCCCGTTGATCGAAATATTTTAAGACTCGGACTCTACGAGCTGCTTTTCTCTGACCGTAGCGAAGTACCAGCCAAAGTGGCCATCAATGAAGCAATCGAACTTGCCAAGCAATTCGGGGGAGATAATAGTAGTCGATTCGTTAACGGGGTACTAGGCGCCGTATACAAAGAAATAGGTGAACCCGGCAAAGAAGAAAAGAGCAAACACCGTAAAAAAGACGTGCCTTTTGACCAAATGCCCATCGAGCGTCTCTCAGGTGCCGTCGTCTATGCAGAACACGAAGGACAAATGTTCTTCGCGTTGGTACACGACATTTTTGGCCATTGGACGCTGTCCAAGAGTAAGGTACACGAAGACGAGTCAGTCGAAGATGGTGCCAAGCGGGCGTTGCTAGAAGAAGTAGGGCTGTCAATCACCATCGAAGCAGAGCTAGGTGACAACGAATACGTCGCCACTCATCCCGAAAAAGGAAAAGTACGTAAGCAAGTGCATTATTTCTTGGCACAAGCCCCCTACCTAGACATCCAGTTGCTTAAAAAGGGTGGTCTTGACGACGCCAAATGGTTCAAAGTGACCGACATTCTCGATCTTAATTTCTATGAAGATATTCTCCCAGTGGTGACCAAAGCGGTCACGATGTTGGTTGGCAGGGCTGCAAAATAGTGCTACATTTTTATATACAACTGACAACTACCTATGGAAGACAGAGATATAAAAGACGAACTAAACAAATTACAACATATACTGCAGGTGCAATTTACTGATACGACGGTGCTGCTTTCGGCTATAACACACCGTTCGTATTTGAATGAGCATCGTGAGGCTACCTGGGAACACAACGAGCGACTAGAGTTTTTAGGCGATGCCGTCTTAGAGCTAGTAACCACAGACTACCTTTTTCATAAATATCCAGAAAAGCCTGAAGGGGAACTGACTGCAGTGCGGGCAGCTTTGGTCAATACCGTATCGCTTAGTGCCGCCTCAGAGCAATTAGGAGTAAACGACTATTTGCTGATGTCCAAAGGCGAAGCAAAAGACGTTGGCCGAGCCCGACAGTATATTCTAGCTAATGTATTTGAATCTTGTATCGGGGCTATTTATGTCGATCAAGGCTACGACGCAGCCAAGGGCTTCATCACTACCAGACTCTTTCCCAAAACAGAAGAAATTGTAAAAAAACGCCTGTGGCAAGACGCCAAAAGCCGTTTCCAAGAAGCGTCTCAAGAACAGGTGTCAGTCACGCCTACCTACGAAACTATTTCCCAAACCGGCCCTGATCACGACCGAATATTCACGGTTGGTGTATACCTCAAGTCCGAGCTGATTGCCCAGGGGACAGGTCGTTCCAAACAAGAAGCTGAACAAAAGGCTGCAGAAAAAGGCATCGAACATAAAGGGTGGGAAGCAACTTAACAGCAAATCTACGTGCTATACTTTTACTATGAAACGCTGGCATTTGGGATTTAGTCTAATTGAGTTGATGATCGTTCTATCCATCATCGCCATTTTAGCAGCAGTTATCTTCGTAAACTTTAACGACAGCGCAGCTATCTCGCGCGATGCGCAACGCAAGGCAGATTTGCGTCTGTTACAAAACGCCATTGAGTTATACAAACTCGATAACGGTAGGTATCCCGAGGCTTGTAATGGCCCGACTGATAGTGGAAATGTAAATGGAACAGGATTAGTGCTTAGCGGGCATGCGGGCACACTAGTCTGTCCATCAGGAACAGAGTACATCGTGGGTCTCGCACCAAAGTATATTCAGACTCTGCCGAAAGATCCAAAATTAAGTTCCATAAATCCAAACTCAGGTTATGTGTATGCAGTGAACACTTCACGTACTGTCTATAAAATAATGGCGCTTGATACAGTTGAAAAAGATTTTATAATCACTGATGACCTTGTACCTTTAGAAGTAGGTCATGAATTTTTTAGATGTGGCAGCAGTTTTCCGTTAGGTATTGCATCGTTGGCTTTCGATACAACTCCATCGGATCCAGGTTTATGTCAGCGCAGCAGAACAAGAGCTACTGGCGGTTGGGACCAAGACCGCGTGACGTTTAATGCCTGCACGAACTTAAACATTTACACAAATGATTACGCTCTTTCAGGAGGATATTCTACTGATAATGGATGCGTAACAGGTAATAACCCAGAAAAATGCTACGAATTCGATACCGAGATAGTGCGTTGCCAGTAGTGGGGTACGTATTGTGCACATACTATTTTTTTGATTGGTTGCAATGGTATGATTGAAGCATGAAAAAATACCTCTTTTCGTTTGGATTTACTTTGATTGAAGTGATGGTTGTGTTGGGAATTATCGGGATTTTGGCGTCGGTAGTGTTCTCAAATTTCAACGACGCCCGAGTCGATGCTAAAAATAAAGCTTTTGCTTCTGAATTAAAGGAAGTACAACTTGCAATTGAGTTGTACAAAGCCCAAAAGGGCCAATATCCACCAGCTCAGAGTATGGGACCTTCTGGATGTTTTGCATCGGCTTCAGTATTTAATTTAGCCGATTCGAATTTCTGTTTGACCTCACCTGTGATTAGTGGATTGGTGCCAAATTTTATCGCTGAATTACCTGATCCTAGAGATTCAGCTAACCCTGGTAGTTGCCGCTTATTCTATCTTGTAGCCACAGATGCATCTTGGTATAAACTAATAGCTCAAGGGTGTCTTGGAGGGATTGCTAATGCAGCAGAAGGTGTCCAAGTAGGTGATCCCCTGGCGCGCTGTGCGGTCACTTGCTCCGGCGGAACGTATATTAGTTGCGTCCAAACCACAGAAGCATATTACACATCCTACGCCATATATAGCGACGGAGGAGAATGTATGTAGTCCACTATGTATTTAAAAGAACTAACCATCAATGGCTTCAAGTCGTTTGCCAAGAAGGGTGAGCTTGAATTCTCGGCTCCAATCACCTCGATTGTCGGCCCTAATGGCTCAGGCAAGAGTAATATCGCTGAGTCTTTTCGTTTTGTACTAGGAGAGCAGTCAGTGAAGTCTATGCGTGGAAAGCGGGGAGAAGATTTGATATGGGGTGGCTCGGAGAAGATTTCTCGTGGCAACAGAGCTAGCGTAGCGGTGGTATTTGATAATGTGAGCCGTACCTTTGCGTTGGATTTTGATGAGGTGACTATCGAGCGGATTGTGCATCGTGATGGCCAAAATGAATACAAAATTAACGATGCCTCGGTGAGACTCAAAGACGTCCACGAACTGCTCGCTAGCGCCAATATAGGCTCCACAGGGCACCACATTATTTCCCAAGGTGAAGCCGACCGAGTGCTGGCAGCAGGACCCAAAGAACGACAAGAGATGATTGAAGATGCATTAGGATTAAAGGTGTACCAACTAAAGAAGCACGAAACCGAACGCAAACTAGAGAAGACGCGAGTCAATATCGAGCAAGTGCAGTTACTGCGCAGGGAAGTAGCGCCGCACCTCAAGTACCTCAAAAAGCAGGTGGAAAAGGCCGAGCGGTCTTTGGAGATTCAAAAGGTACTCCGGTCCCAGTATGCCCAATACCTCAAGCGAGAGGATGTATATGCAGCATCTCATTTTGACCGGATAACAATAGAAAGACGAGCACCAATAGAAAAACTGTCGGCAGTAGAAAAGAGACTGACAGAAGTTAAAGATATTTTGCAAAAAACCGCAGTAGCCCCAGTCTCAGAAGAACTAACCAGTGCTGAGTCAACTCTGCATACTACTGCCAAAGAGCGGCAAGCTGCCGAACGAGTGCTCAGTAGTATCCAAGGGCAGGTTTCTTTTATAGAACGGAGACTGGCTCAAGTGCCAGAACGAACTTCAATACCAGCCCTTATCTCCAGAGAACAGCTGGAGCAGTTGGTACATACCATAGAAAAAACCGCGCAACAGGTGCAAGGTAAAGATGATGTGTCATTACTCAAGCGAACACTTAGTGATTTGGTACATCAACTTAGAACATTTCTTAAGCATGAAAAAGTCGAATCGGTAGATACAAGCGTAGCCGACAAAGAAGAGTTGCTTGCATTAGAAAAATCGCTGGCAGCAGCCAGAGATGCAGTCGAAAAGGCACTTGCCAAGGAGACCCAAGCCAAGGAATTAGTAACTACAGTGAGTAGTGCTCGAGTAGAGGATTCAGAAAAAAATCGAGAAGCAGAACGAGAGATGTTTTCTTTGATAAACCAAAGGCGGGAGCTGGAAAGCGTTATTCGGGGGTTCGAACAAGAGTTAGTCGTCCTAGAGCGAGATCGGCTAGACTTTAAGGTGCAATTGCAAGAAGCGGTGAGTCTCTTGGGGCGAGCAGCTACTGATTATTATAATTATGAGATCATTTCTGAGTCTGGGGAGGTTGTCACCAAAGAACAAATCGTCTCTGAAGATCGCAGCAAACAGACTGCACGAAAGTACGAATTAGAAAAACTAAAAATCAGGCTGGAAGAACTGGGTATAGGGGCGACGGAAGACTTACTAAAAGAATACAACGAAACCAAGGAACGCGATGAATTCTTAGCGCGCGAATTGCAAGACCTTGAGTCATCCGTCCAAAATCTCAAAGACCTGATCGCTGAAATGCAGGTGAAGCTCGATGAGCAATTTGTTAGTGGTCTAAAAAAGATATCGAGCGAATTTCATTCATTCTTTACGCTCATGTTTGGCGGCGGTTCAGCCGAATTAGAACCAGTCAAAATAAAGCCACGAGGCACAGATCAAGACGCTGATGAAGAAGCCGAGCAACAAAGCGGTGTCATCGTCAACGTAGCATTACCCAACAAGCGCGTACGTGGACTGGAAATGCTTTCTGGAGGCGAACGAGCCCTCACGTCGATTGCGCTCATCTTCGCTATGAGCCAGGTCAACCCTCCACCATTTATTATCCTCGATGAAACTGATGCCGCACTGGATGAAGCGAATAGTCGTCGGTATGGAGACATGATAGAAGCGTTAGCCAAGAAGTCTCAGTTGGTGCTTATTACGCACAACCGAGAGACCATGAGTCGAGCCGGAATTCTGTACGGCATCACCATGGGTAACGACGGCATTTCCAAAATTATCTCAGTGAAGTTCGACGAAGCAGCGGCCGTAGCAAAATAATAAGAAAACATAATAAAAACCAGCAGAATATCTGATGGTTTTTATTATGTGTGACCGCTCTATTTGCTCTCTACTAACTCAAAGTCCAATTGTCTGTCGTCTTTGTCAGCGCGGACAAGCTTGACGCGAACCACATCACCGAGGTGGTAGGTCTTGCCAGTTTGTTTACCCTTGATACGATATTTTTTCGCTTCGTGTTCAAAGAAGTCTCCTTTGATACTTGAAAGTTTTACCATACCATCTGAGAGTGTTTCTTGTTCTTGAACGTAGATGCCCCAGTCGGTAACACCATTGATAACACCATCAAATTCTTCGCCAATCTTATTCATCATATATTCTACTTGCTTGAATTTGATTGAATCTCGCTCTGCTGTCACTGCTTCCATTTCTCGTAGTGAAGACTGTACTGCAATCTTTTCGTATGAAGCAGCTTCTTTTGGTCCAATGACTGAACCGTCTAAGTGGCGACGCAGCATACGATGAGCCATCATGTCTGGGTAGCGTCGAATCGGAGACGTAAAGTGTGTGTAGTACTTGAAAGCCAGGCCAAAGTGTCCGATGTTACGAGTGGAATAAATTGCCTTCGACATCGAACGGATACTGGCGGTCTTGATGAGGTTCTCCTCCGGTTTTCCGACCACGGCCTCCATTAACTGATTAATATCTTTAGCTTGCACCACGCCTTTGTTGGTTTCAAATTCGTATCCCAAGGCGTGTACAAAGGTTGATAGCTCCTCTATTTTATCTGGATTTGGCACATCGTGAATTCGGTAAATAAATGCCAAGTCTTGATTTTTCCTTTTGGCTTCTTCGTTTACGTATTTCGCGACTTCTCGGTTTGCCAAAAGCATGAAGTCTTCAATCATCATCATTGTTTCGGTCCGCTCCTTTTTGTATGCTCGAATCGGCGCACCTCGTTCGTCGAGTTCAAATTTTACTTCGGCCTGTTCGAAGGCGATAGCTCCATTTTGGTGCCGCTTCTTGCGTAGGATGCGAGACAGCTCCATCATGGTGTTGAGCTCCGCTAGATAGTCACCTGCTTTTTTGTCGATAGTTTCCTGCGCATCTTCGTAGCTGTATCGTTTGTCTGAGTGGATGATTGTCTGCCCGTACCATTGGTTTACCACCGAAGCATCTGGCGTAAGCTCGAAAATAGCTGAGAAGGCTAATCGATCTTCGTTTGGTCGTAGGGAACACAGGTCGTTAGAAAGGACTTCTGGGAGCATCGGAATCACTCGGTCTACCAAATAGACCGACGTACCACGTTCGACCGCTTCGACATCTAGCGGCTCACCGACTCGTACGTAGTGAGACACATCAGCGATATGAATACCGACTTCGATGTTGCCGTTCTTAAGCGTTTGAATGGACAGCGCATCATCGAAGTCTTTGGCATCAGCCGGGTCGATGGTCATGGTAGTGATACCTCGGACATCACGTCGCTTAGGGTCGTTAATCGCTTCGGCAAACATCTCTTCTTTCTTTTCGTAGAGTTCGTGTGCTGCCTGTTGTACAGACTCAGGAAACTCTTTTGAGAATCCTCCAGAACGAATGATGGCTAGCATTTCTGTTTCGTGGTCGCCGGCGTGTCCCAGGGTTTCAGTAATTTTTGCTTCGGGATTTTCCTCTGATTTCTTCCAACTAGAAATCTCAATCGCTACCTTCATCTCTAAATCGTTGGCAGTCGCTTCAAGGAGCAGGGGGCGGACGTGAATCCGGTGATTGTCAGGTTGCAAGAATCGAACTTTAGTACCATTTTCTTCTCGTTCTTTGACTACACCAATAATTTCTCGGTGCGCAGACTTAACTACTCGTTCTACAACTCCTTCTTGGCGTCGTCCCAGTACCGCCTTTTTTAGGGATACTTCCACTGTGTCTCCATCAAGGGCAAAGCCTAGGGCAGCACGTTCAACAATAATATCTTCTTCAAAATCTGGGTGGGCAACAAAACCAGTGCCCTTACCGCGAATCATTATCGCGCCTTCGTGGGTATTATTCATGGACAAAGTATACCGTGGATACACGCAATAACAAACGTTTTGTTGTCATTAATTGTGTTAGAAACTAAAAAAAGATTTGTTTCTCATATATGTCTAATCGCACCACGACGACAGTTAGCAGGAATACCTCATTCGGCGTCTCTCCGTCCAGCCCACAGTGTCCCAGGTCATTACTAGCTGGTACTAAAAAGGGGCTAGATGTGTTTGCCTATTATAATTAGCTATTGCTTAATTTTGAATATGTGGTATGTTGTTGGTGGGAAGAGATTTTCGTATTGAAAATCTTGTTATTTATATCATCAAAAGGGTGAAAAAAATGAAATACAGCAAAAAAGTTTTTTTATCGGCGTCGTTGTTGGTTGCATCTGTAACTGCCTCTGCCGCAATAGTCGAGATTGGTGATTTCGGTCAATTAAGAACCGATCCGACTGGTCTAACGTCTTACGTATTTACCGGGGTATTGTCGGCAGAAAATCCAATTTACACGTGGGAAATGTTTCTAGAGCCGAACACAAGCATAAACATCAACATCGCGGCTGTTCCAGGTGTTGATTTGTTAGCTGCTGTGCATAGCGAAGCAGATTTTGGTGGAGAAATTTTAGCAAATCCGGGTTTCATTAATCTTGTGCCTGCTGGCGGCTGGAACTTTCTGTTTGACAGTCAGACTTGGCGGCAAAGTAGCTGGATGTCACTCGAAATCCTTAATTCGTCATCATTTTTTGCAAATGGTGGCACGGTAGTCATCAGTAGTATCACAGCAGGTTCTGAAAATGTCATTGTCGACCCTAATCCTGGCGGCGGTGGTGGCGGTAACCCAATTGTGGTTTCGGCTCCTGCCTCTTTTGGCATATTTCTTTTGGGTATACTTGTTTTTGTATGGCGCAAGACTCGCGGTAACCCGCTTGTCGAAAACAGAAAGACTGCATAATGCAGTCTTCTCACATAAAACCCGTTATGGAAACATAATGGGTTTTTTTCTTAGCAACCACATCTGTCACTTTAGATATTATTTCATTCGGCGTCTCTCCGTCCAGCCCACAGTGTCCCAGGTCATAACTAGCTGGTACTAAAAGGGGGCTAGATGTGTTTGCCTATTACCCTTGTCTATTGACGTATGTAAACAATCTGCTATGCTGTCGCCACTATGTTAATGATGCGTTTACAAAGAGTTGGCCGCAAGAACGATCCTTCGTATCGTATTGTTGTTACTGACAAAAGAACTGGCGTAAAAAGCGACAAGCATGTCGATCGTCTTGGTTCATACAACCCCAAAACAAAGAATTTTATTATTGATGCAGATAAGGCACGTGACTGGATTTCTAAAGGTGTACAACCTTCAGATACCATGCACAACCTTCTTATCTCAAAGGAAGTGATTACCGGAAA
>Ga0306898_1000859_pt1 | contig 10568 bp, 15 predicted proteins | sample AntRauMFilla1564_FD_190424 | JGI IMG/M metagenome (GOLD analysis project Ga0306898, IMG submission 190424) | Saline lake microbial communities from Rauer Islands, Antarctica - Metagenome Filla 1 #564 (v2) (version 2) | ecosystem: Environmental > Aquatic > Non-marine Saline and Alkaline > Saline ...
TGGGTTAGTGAAAGTGCTACTAAATCCACAACTCCTTACGACAATTTAGTTGCGACAATCTTTCCACTTCTAAAAACAGAAGTGCTAAAACAGATTGATAAAATAGATGGCGAAGTTGGCTAAGTGAATTTTCTAACTAGTCTTTTATCCTCAATTTTAAGACCTATTATTCAACAAGAATTTAATGAGTTAAAAAAATGGTTAAAAGAAAGTTATTTAGAAAACGAGAAATTTAAAGAATTTGACTCCATTGCTATGGAAAACATTTCGGCAATGGAGTCTGCAACTACACCGGAGGAGGTTAAGGCTCATGCGAGACGTATTTATCAAGAGCGCGCTAGGCTTAATCTTTAGCGGATGTACAATCCTTCCTAAAGCACCAGAAATTAGAATAGGGGTTTACGATAACTACTCTAAAAACGAAAAACTAGACCATGCAAAATCTCCAGTTTTTCACATGATTGGTGCAAATGGTACTGAATTTGAAATACCTTGGAATTCAGAGTCGGCAAAAAATATGGTCTGCACTCCTAATAAAGATTATGAAAATCTAAACGCGTACTTAAGAAAAGTTTTTTATATACTAGAAAAAGAAATGAGAAAATAAATGAAACAAATAATTGAAATCTTATTAAAAATATTAGACGCTTTGTTAAAACCTATTGAGGTTGTTAAAGACGCAGTAACAACTAAAACATATAGAAACAAAGCTATACTTATAAACGCAGCTAAAGAGCTAGGTGTTTTAGAGTGGGGAAATGGGTCTAATCCAAAAGTTGAAAAATACCTTGACCATGGGGCAAGAGGGGATAACAAAAACTCAGGCTTAAAAGACAACACTCCTTGGTGTGCAGGATTTATCGCATACGTTTTAGAAACAGCTCGCGGTATTATAGGTTCAAACCCTTTAGAAAACATTGGTTCTACTAATAGTTTAATGGCTAGATCTTACGAGAAGTGGGGGAAAAAAGTAACTAACCCACTGCCTGGGGACATAGTTACAAGGTATAGATCTGGAATAAACTCAGGCTTTGGTCATGTAGGGTTTTTCCTAGGTTGGACAAGTCCTTCAAAAAGCAGTTACTACTGTTTAGGTGGTAACCAAAATGACTCGGTAAACATATCTACATATACAATCAACAAGGGTTCAAATTCAGGTCACTCTATGTTTAGAAGATCTAGCAAGCACGTTCCCATAACTTTAGAGATGGAAAACGAGCTTTGGGATTTAGCTAATAGAATAATAAACGGTGAAGACGTAAGCGAAAACGCTACTGTTGTTTAACTAAGGGTATGTATGTCTTACACAAAAATGATATATTTGGATGAGGTTGAAGATTTATTAAAAACTTTAGAGCAGTCTATTGAAGAGGATAATATACCTGTAGATTTAAAGTCTCGTCTTGAAGAAGTTCTTCATGTCCTAGATTCCACTATAAAAAATGATTTAGCTACAATATATTCTTTAGATATTCGAGACATGAAAAAAGGCGATGTGCTTATAGCCGTTTAAAACATTTTTTCAGCTTTAATTTTAACGTCATCCAAGTAAGCTTGAACTATACTTTTTTTAGTTACACCCATCCCTCGAAGAGCACTTGACAGTTTAGGGGAAATGTTATGCTTTCCTTTTTCTATTTTACAAATAAACTGTCTATGTACACCTGCTTTTTCAGCAACAAAAGCTTGAGTTAGTTTTTTAGTTTCCCTATGTTTTTTTAAAAGCCTAGCTTGGTATTTCATCAATAATCTCCTTACAGTATCCGTTTTCAAGATCACCGTAGTTGTATTTTCCATGTTCTATATCTACGTTTAGCTGTAAACCACTATTAGATACATAATTATTAGTCATTATGTCAACCAGTTTAGTTTGAACTCCGAAATCATCTTTATGTATTTGAAATATTATAGAATCATGCACTGTTAAACTAGCAAAAGATTTGGTATGATATAAAATCCTAGATGTTTGGACCATTTCTTGTTTAACAATGTCGGCTAAACTACCCTGTATATAGTGGTTAAGTATTTTATAATCGTCATCTCTATGAAGTCTTATTTCTCTACCCCGCAGATTAAGTATGTAACCTTTTATTTTCAACGCTGCTTGCAGTCTTTTTTGAAACTTCCATACATTAGGTATACCCTTTTTTATATTCGCTACTATCACCTTAGCTTTAAGATAAGGCTCATTTATTAAGGAGGCTATTCTACGAATACCTGAACCGTAAAGTAGTGCAAAAATAACGGTTTTAGCGGTGTCCCTTTTCACATTAACTTTATCAGCGAGAGATTGATGCATATCTTCACCTTTTTTAAATCTGTTTACCATATCTTTTTGTTGGGATATATCGTAGGTCAGCCTTAACTCAGCACCTTTATGATCTACGCACAGAAATTGGTAGTTTTTAAAAGGTACAAAACATCGCTTAACTTCCTTCCCAGATCTAGCAGGTATATTTAAAAGACTCGGGTTTCTGGAACTCATCCTCCCAGTTTTCGCAGCATACTGGTTAAAGTCAGTATGTATAACTCCATCCTCACTATTGACCCATAGTTTTAAGTAAAATGATTTTAATAACGTATGATGTTGTCTGTAGGATAGAACATATTTTATTTCTTCAACTTTGTCTTTATGAAGCTCTAGTATGTCTGAATTAAATATTGGCTCATTTGTTTTATGTTTTCGCACAATAGGAATATTATGTTTATTAAACAATGGCTCTAAATAAGTTTTTGAATCCACAAAACCTACACCTAATTTTTTAAGCACGTTTCGTCTTTCTTCTATGTGATATTCAATACGTTTTTCAATATAGGACAGGTCTACTTTAATTCCTTTCTTCTCCATATTGTATAAAACTTTAGTTAAAGAGATTTCGTTAGACACTAAAGGACTGTTTTTAAGTCTATTTAGCTGCTTTAAACCTATTGTGTAGGAGAGCCACGCGTCCCTGCACCCATATGGCTGCATTATATGAAAAGGGACTTGATCAAAATGAAGACTTCTCCCCATATCAAAACCAAAAGCTTTTACAGGAGTCCATAACTTATGCTTTTTTATATAGTCTTCTACAGCGTCATCTTTTGGAAATCCCCAGTATTCACCCTGAGTAGAAAGTTTACAGTTTATAGCATTACCATCTACTAACCTATGAAGAGCGTGGTTACAGTATATATTGTAGTGTAGAGGTTCTAACCCAATATGGTTAAGTCTAATCATATCGTATTTAGCATTAGCTATAAATATATGAGTAGCCTCAGACATATACTTATGAAGTATTGTAGTAACTATACTTTCTTCTACTACCTCAACCCATTTAGCATCGTTGTATCTTTTTAAGTTAAAATATAACGTGTATTTACCATCAGATAACTGATACGCAAAAGCTCTATCTTTTATTTTTAGCCCATATGTTTCAGTATCAAAGCCATATTGTCTATCTACTCCAAAGTCTGAAGGTATATCACTTACAGACTTCGGGTTAAGAATTAGCTTTCCGTATTCCACTTAAAACGGCACGTCATCACTTTCAGAATCTTCTTTTTTTATAGAATCTTCAAGATCACTGTCGTCATAGAGTGCTTTGTCTTTTAAAGATTTAATTAGCTCGACTCCCTTAATAGCCAGACTTTTTTGTTCTTTATCGGCTAAAGAGTTAAAGCTAACTTCAGGGACGTACCATGATGCTTGATCGTTTTTCATCTTTTTAGTAGTTACGTTAAATACTAAATCCATAGGAGTATTGCCGTTTTCAGCGTGTATATGCTCAGTAATCTTCAGTATTAAAGGGTTTAAATTTTTCATAGAAGAAGATTTAAAATCAATTCTATACGGAAAAACTGTAGAAAAACCCTCTCCCATAACCAGGCAAAAAACAGACTTTATTTTCATACGTATAAAATCTTTATCTACATATTCAAATTCACCTGGCATATCTGATTCGTTTAAAGTCTCAATATAATCACCTTTTTGAGCTAATTTAGGGTCATCAGATTTAGATTTATTTTCAAATACTTGAACAAGTTTTTTAATATATAAAGGTATAAACTTAATAAAAGTACCTTGTTCTAAAACTCTGTTTCTAGAAACAGAAAGGTACATATCACCTTCTTTGTATGAATCAAATTCTTCTCTTATTTTGGAATTGCTTTGTACAGTGACAAGCTTTTCTAGGCGCACGTCATCTAAAGTAAGTCCCCCATCCATAAAATCAGACATATTGTATAAGTCATTAACCGCTATTTCTTTACTGTTATTTTTTACCGCTTGTACGCTTTTTTCTTCTGACATTTTGTTTTTTCTCCTTGTTATTTTCGATATTAATTTCTTCAGTATATAGTTTTACAGCTTCTTTAGGCGCTATAATACTAGCTAAATACTCAGCCATACATGCGGTATCTATATCCAAACCTATAGCTCTACATTTTTGTAAGTTTTCGTTTTTGTATTTCTTAGCAAACTCAATAAAAGTCATTTAGTTTTCCTCATCTGTATAGATTTTCTTTCAAATCCTATTTCTATTGAAGGCAGTACTTCTTCAGGATTTTCCTCTAGTCTAGCTTTTACAAATGATCTAAGTGTATTATGGTTTACGCTAAAGTAGCTCCATACCATATCTTCACCGCCAATACTTTGTAAATAATCAGCAAATTCCTTAACCTTGGACGGGTCCTTATCCATAGTAGGGTACTTATCAACTTTAACAGAAGCTTTGTAACCCTTTAATTCCCAATTTTTCTTTAAGTTTTCTTCAAGAGCTTCAACTAATTTTTCTTCAACTGTATTAAGAGCCTTATTTATTTCTTTTAGTTTATCTGAGGCTTCTTTTTTAGCCTCTCTTAAATAAAGAGTTTCATCCATTATACTGTCTATTTCATCTACAGTATACTTTTGATCTATAAATTCTGAAGCGTTAAATTCTTCCATTTAAAAAATTCTCCAATAGTTTACGTTTTGATTCCTTATCAAACTCAGTCATTTTTTTCATGTTGTCAATATTAGATAACACAAAATCCCCTAAAGACCTTTTTGTTTCTATAATATCCACTATTTCCTCTTCGATTGTGTCATGTGTTATTAAGTTGTGCTGTATTATTCGCTTATGAATATCACTACCTCCTCGTCTATTCCTAGCTTCACTCTGGTAGGCATGAGTAAAACTAAATCCTCTGGACCAATTAATACTGTGGCTAGCTTGTTGCAAATTAATACCGGCATTAGCTGCTGCGTAGTTTGCTACTAAAATTTTACAACCTGGAGTGGTTTGAAAAGTATTTTCAGATTCTTGTTTTTCTTTACTAGACTGGCTGCCCGTTATGTACACTATATTTTCAATACCTATATCGTGTAAAGCTTTTGTAATAGTCTTAACGTCATGCTTAAAATTGGTCCATATAATAGTTTTATCACCTTTTTCCACAATTTTTTGAACAATATTTTGTAAAACCTTAGTTTTTTCGAGGTCCTTAAAACTATAAATTTCACCCTCAGGAGTAGGTAAATGTCCCGCACATATCTGGTTTAGTCTTAGTATCTTAGTTAATGCATTCTCTACTGTTAGCATTTCTTCTTTTATTTGAGTTATCATAAGTTTACTAAGCTCTTTGTAGGCTTTAAGCTGCTCTTTATTTAATGAAACATAATAATTCTCCACAGTTAAATCAGGTATGTCTAGCATCTCATCTCGTGTTACTGTAACGCTACTTTTTGAAAGAAGTTGTTTAAATTCGGGGAGTCGATTTTCTCTTATTTCCCATTTAGGAAAATAGCCAGGTTGTCCTATCCACGAAGCATTACTGTCACGCATATATTTTTTTTGAAACGTAAAAAAGTTAGGGCCAAATGTAGCGCCTTTATCCATACACATGTACTGCATCCATATATCAGTAATTGAATTACTTACAGGAGTTCCTGTAAGTATATAACATCTTTCAGCTTTCTCCCTCATCTTATAGAAAAACTTAGATCTTTTGGATTTATGATTTTTTAGTAAATGTGACTCATCAAAAACCAAAGTGTCGGGCTTAAACTTTTCTATAATAGGTCCTAAACTACTAGTCGCTACATCATAGTTTATAACTATAATGCCTTTATCAGGATTAGTTTCCACAAAGTTTTGAAGCTCTTTTTTCCTCTTAACACCGCTCCCAAAAGAGGCATGGACTGGTATTTTACATGAAGGCATTACGTTTTTTACTTCCTTTGGCCAGTTAGGTACAACTACGGAAGGCCCTACTATTAATACTTTAGATATTATGTTACATTCAATATGGGGTTTTATAAGGCTCAAAAGGGTACAGGATTTACCTGTACCTACATCCATAAATAACGCAGCATTCGTATGATGTTTTAAATCATCCACAATCTTTTTTTGTAACGGCCACAGCTCCATTAATCCCTACCTTTATATACTTAGATCAATAAAGCATAGTTTATTAGCTGTAAATGTATACCATTTTACGCAACGTGTAGTCATATAAAAAACATTACACATGTTTACATAAGCTATTTATTTTGACAGTCTTATACAATTCGACAATAAATTAGTGTTTTAGGGGAGATGCGAGTGTCAAGCTACATCAAAGTAATAGGTTATAGACAGTACGAGACTAAACAAAAGAGTTGGGAGACTAAACAAGTCTTTTTTGATCTACCTTACGAATTCAAAACCCATCAAGAAATGTTTGACGGCATCGAAGGGTTCCTTGCTACATTAGACCCTAATGAAACTTATAACCTACATTACACATTAAACCACATACCCGAAGGCGCTAAAAGTAAAAAATCTTTTTACAAATATGAAGTAATTCCGTTTGATATAGATTTAATAGATATAGATAAAAAAGAATTATATATTAAATCTGTTGAAAAAGTGCTGCAAATAAACCGTAGTGAAATGGTCGTAGTATCAAGCGGTCATGGTCTTCATTTTCTTATCACGCTACAACAGCCATTAAAAAATATAGATGATATTAAAGAACTTAGGGATTCATACGATGCTTTATGTGACAAAATAGAGGCTGAGTTTATACAAAAAGATCTAATAGTAGATATAGGCGATAAGAAAACTCACTGTGATAAAGCTGTTTTTAGATTAGGAACTTTAAGGCTTCCAGGGACAAAGAACATAAAATACAATGAGAAAACAGGTAACATTGTTGATACAACTTCTTGTGAACTAATAACTCGTATAATGGTTCCTAAAACTCTTTCACAAATAGGTTTGCAAAAATCAGAAGAAACCATTAGAAAATTTGACCCTGATAAATACTGGTCTAAAACAGATTCTAAATACATTTTTGAAAATTGCGGGGCTTTAAAAGAATTTAAAGAAAAAAAAGGCAATGTAAGCCGCGGAGCATGGTTTTCTAGTCTTTCTGTTATATCTAGACTCAATGATATTGATGGAGTTAGTACTGCGCATGAACTTTCCAAAGGTGATCCACGATACAATTTTGAAGAAACACAGAAACTAATAGATTCTACTCTTCAAGAAGGTGGACCACATAAATGCACCACTTTTAAAAGAAGCTTTGATGCGTGTAAAACATGTAAATTAAAATGCACCACACCTTTACAACTAAGATCTAAAAGCCATTTGAAATATGAAGAGAAAGGATTCCATGTATTTAGGGATACGTCGTGGGCACCTTACTTTAAAGAAATGATTATTAAAGTGGGACAAGATAACAATTACAAAGTAAAAGGCTCTAATCAAGAGCTGTGGCGCTACAACGATACAGAATATAAGTGGGAGCCATGGGAACGACATGATTTTAGAGCATACGCTACTAATCTTATGCTTAATAAACCAGGCGACGTAGCTAAAACGATTACAAAAAATGAGCTTGAAAATCAGCTTCTTGATAGAAACCCACTTCCAGACAATTATTTTCTAGACATCAGTAAAAATAAAATTAACTTCCAAAACGGGATTTTGCATTTAGATAAAAAAACATCAGAAGGTTTTAGATTTAAACTTCATGAACCCAGTGATTATAAAGAAGGTTTTCTATATTGCCTGCCTTTTTCTTATGACGAGAAAGCAGAAGCACCTAAATTTAAAGAATTTATAAGTGACATTTGTTTAGAAAGGAAAGACTTAGAAAACCTTTTATATGAATACTTAGGATATACCTTAAGTAACGATGAAATATGGGAGCATAAAGCTCTTCTTTTAAAAGGTGAGGGCGCAAATGGTAAATCTGTACTTCTAGAAGTTATAAAAAGCCTTATAGGAGATACTGCATACTCTATTTTAAACATGAAACAACTTCAAGACCACGAGAGCAGAGCTAAACTAATAGGCTCTATAGCCAACATAAGTGATGAGTCTCCTAAAGATTCATTATTTGAAGCGGAAGACTTTAAAAATTTAGTGTCAGGAGGGGAATTTGAATACAGAGTATTATATAAAGGTAAGGGCTATGCTAGAAACAGAGCCAAGTTTATTTTTTCAACCAACTATGATCTTCATGTAACTGATAGATCTTCAGCAGTAGCTAGAAGGCTTTTCATAGCTCCAATGGATGCAAACTTCGATCCTGCACTTGGCGCTGTAACTAAACCACCTAACCCTAATATTATAGAAGACTTGAAAAAAGAACTTCCTGGTATTTTTAATATATGCTTTACTAAATACATGAAAGCTAAAAAAGCGGGAGCTTTTAGTAAATCAATAACTTCAGCTAAAAAAGTCGAGGAAATGTTTGAAGACTCAAATCCCGTCCATTTATACTTACAAGAATGTATAAATATGAACGTATTAAACGATGTCGTTGTTAATCCTTCTTATGAATTTCTTGCTGAGTATGTAGAAAATTATGTTAGAGAAATACCTGTTGCAGGAAAAGATGTTACGGAAAACGAGGATATGGTTTTTGTTACAAACAATGTTATAAGGACTGACTTTCAGTTATGGGCTGAGGATAACGGATATAAATCTAAATTTACCACTATTCGTTTTGGGCAAGAAATTGCCAGGGCTTTTAAAAAATACGTAGGCATACATAAATGGAACCTTATGCTCATGCGTAAAAATGTAAACGGTAAAAAAATGAGAGGGTATATGTGCCCATGGACACCTTATGCCGATCAATTATAAAAAAATAAGTGAAGCTTCTTTCCAGAAAAAAGTTCTTAAATGGCTAAATTCAATAGAAAACAACTATTCTTTTAAAGTAGTTAAAGCAAATCGCAATGGTGTGCATGACATTATTAGCTGCCATAACGGAGTATTTAAATCTACTGAGGTTAAAAAAGAAAGTGGGAAAATGACATCTCTTCAAAAATATCACGCTATAGAAATAGAACTAGCTAAGGGTAAATGGTTTGAGGTAAGGCCTTCCACATTTGAAGAATATAAAAAAGCTTTTATGTTATAGGCCTTTCTAGTATTTCAAATTTAAATTTATTCTGTATATAATACTCTAAATCTACTGGCCTAACTCTAGCCTCTAAATAAAACAAATCTTTAGGTATACGGTATTTAAAATATTTTATAGTATATTCTCGTGTAAAAAATCTAATTAAGTAAGAATTTTCTTTTGTAAAATGTTTCAGATATTCTGTAACTGTACTTGCATGAGGTTTACTATACATATCAACCTTCCCTTCTGTCTTCTTGAAGATCGGTGTCTTCCCTTCTGTCTTCTTGAAGATCGGTGTCTTCCCTTCTGTCTTCTTGAAGATCGGTGTCTTTGTTCCTGTAAATTTGAGCGTCTCTAATTGCCTTACCAATCCACATGTAGCACTCTTCAAGTTTGGTCAAAGCTAATGATTGAGACCTTCCGAGTCCACGCTCGTCTTGTATGTTATTGATTACAGTTTCAAGCTGCTCAGATAATTGATTTACAACATCTTGTTCTGCGATTGCTTGTTGGTCGTACTTTACATAATCAAATCTACTCATTTTATTCTTCTCCTTTTAAAATCTTGTCTAATACTTTGTTTAAATTTTCAATATCAACTTCATGTTTAATATTTCTCACACAACAATACTCTTCAACATAATCATCTCTTTGTTTTTTACACTCAGCTAATGCCCGCTCAAGCTTTTCAACTTCTTTGACTAGTTGGGGTATGATCTCAAATGCTATATTACTAAACTCTATGTAAGTTGGCTTTTTAAGTGTCGAGGTCATCTTACATTTATCCTGGCAGCATCTAGCTTATTAAGTTTACATTGAACTTGCAATGTTTTAGTAGGATACGCTTTAGTTGTCAAAATCATTGTAGTTGTGCCAGTTTTTGTGTAGCACCTGATGTTAGTAAGAGTATTATTAAGTATTTCATTCAGGAACTATAACTTCATATTGAGAACATTCAAGCTTAGAATATGCTTCTTTTAATTCTTTGAGTGCAGACTTGTTGTCACAAATTTTCTTAGAAGACTTTCTATTTTCATTAACAGAAAGACACCACAGGTATGTGTCCAACGCTTGTATTACGTTCTCTAAATTTGGCTCAATTGAATCCTCTACATCGTCTATAGTTTTTAAATGTCTGTAGATATCAGGCCATGCGTTGTGGACCTTAGTTATAAAACTTGAGCTTTTATTTCGGTCTT
>Ga0306898_1000861_pt1 | contig 10554 bp, 11 predicted proteins | sample AntRauMFilla1564_FD_190424 | JGI IMG/M metagenome (GOLD analysis project Ga0306898, IMG submission 190424) | Saline lake microbial communities from Rauer Islands, Antarctica - Metagenome Filla 1 #564 (v2) (version 2) | ecosystem: Environmental > Aquatic > Non-marine Saline and Alkaline > Saline ...
GATGGCTCGATTCAGATAGAGCCCTTCTAAAGACCGAACCCGCGACAGGGCAACATAGGTCTGACCCGGAGAGAATGCTCCTCGGCCCATGTCAATCTGGACTTCATCGTAGGTTTGACCTTGGGATTTATGAATTGTGACCGCCCATGCCAATCGAAGCGGAATTTGTTTGAATTCGGCCAGCGTGATTGGCACAAGAGTCTCTTTGACCTTGCTCGAAGCCTCATCAAATTTCTCTTGGATTTCGTAGCGGACCTTCTCCCAGGTGGCAGGGCCAACCTCGAATCGCTCGCCATCGACATCCACCAGAACAGTGCCGATTTTGGTCATTGAGATCACCTTACCGATTGTGCCGTTCACCCAGCGGCGCACCGAACCACCGGTCGGGGTCTTCATGCCGGAAGAGTCATCGTTTTTAATAAACATCACCTGAGCGCCGACCTTGAGCTCGAGCTCGGTTTCGGCTGGTAGTGCGCGACCAAAGATCTTGGCGGCATCTGCGGTGAAGCTGGCCTTATATTTCTTGGGCTCAGAACCAATCAGGCTCATGCGCTGTCGGTTCACAGAGTCAACTGTGGCGTTGATAGTGGCAAGCCTGATCACATCTGGGTGATTCGGAGAGCGGTTAACGGCCTCGTTGAGCCTTGAGAGCATCTCGTGGGTCACTGAGCCATCCCGGATGGCGTTCAAAATCTCCTTAAAAGAGTCATCCGATTGCCTAAAGATTTCACCCAATTCGAAGCGCTCAAGATTTGCTTCGCGCCAAACATGGGCGTCGAAAAACCAACCGGATTGGTAATTCTCTGCCATGTAGCCGCGCTCAACTGGGTCATTTGGCGGCACCGGTGCAAGTTGATAAGGGTCGCCGAACATGACCACCTGAGCACCGCCAAAGGCTTCTTTGCGCCTACCTCTGGCGATTCGCAAGGACCTATCAATTGCATCCATCATGTCCGCGGAGACCATCGAAATTTCATCAATTACGAGCATGTCCAACGCCTTTAGGACCTCCCGGGTGCGCTTTGACATATGCCGACCAAGATCAACCTCGCCCAATAATCCAAAAGGAAAGGTGAAGAGCGAGTGAATGGTCACTCCGCCAACATTTAGGGCAGCAACCCCGGTTGGAGCACAGACGGCAAAAGACTTTTCGGTGTTTGCGGTCAGGTGCGATAAAAGAGTTGACTTACCAGTTCCAGCCTTACCGGTGACAAAGACGTGACTTCGGGAGTCCTCAATGTATTTAAAGAGTGAGCGCTGCTCATCGCTTAGTTCAATGATCATTTTCTACGGTCCTCAATCTGGTTCAACTTCTCAAACATCTCGTTGTAGTCGGTGACATCTTGGTTGAAGGTGCGGTCTGATGCGCGATCTAGCCGCTTACGCTCTCTGGCATCTGATCTAGACCATTGAGTAACGGCAATCAGAGTAATGATGATGGTTGGAATCTCTCCAACCCCCCAGGCAAAAGCCCCTCCGATTGCTTGGTCAGCGAGTGGGTCTGGGCCCCATGGTCTGCCCATGGCCCCGAACCAATCGGCCAGTAGCAAACTCTGCTCGTTCATGAGCCCGAGGCCGAAGAAAGCGTGGAAAGCCATCGTGCCAATCAGCACCATCAGCTTCACTGGAAAATTAGTCTTGTGCGGCTGCGGATCAACCCCGATGATGGCCTGCACGAACAGGTAGCCGGTAATCAAAAAGTGCACCAGCATCCACTGGTGACCTATGTGTTCTTCGGTTGACCACCTGAATAAAGGCGTGTAATAAAAAATAACCAGAGACAAGGCGAAATTTAGCGCCGCAAATATCGGATTAGAAACAAACCAGGCAAAAGGTGTGTGGACCGCCCAAAGCACCCATTCACGCAAGCCCCGGGTGTCATCAGTCCTTGGTTTTTGAGCTCTCGCCAGAAGCGTCACTGGGGCACCTGGAACCAATAAAACTGGGACGAGCATTGATAGCACCATGTGGCCAACCATGTGAACGCTAAAAAGGTATTCCTGATAAGCATTTGGGGCACCGTTAGTCACATAAAACAGCACCAACATCCCGCCTATCCAAGAACTAGTTCGCCCAATAGACCAGGAGTCTCCTCGATTTCTAAGAATCCTGACCCCATTCAGGTAAACCAAGATTCCCAGAACGCTAATAGTTGCCCATAAAACATCGATATCCCAAACCGTGAACCAGCTCATCGGAGTCAGTTCACTTGGCAGCGGGTCTCCGGTGAGCAATTCGGCGGGAGTTGGTGGCACGAATTCGATTCCGCTCACCGGAGGAGCGGTCTTGGCGAGTGCGGTTCCCAGCCCAATAGCCAGCCCCATCACAAAGATTTCAAAGCTTGCAAGCCTTATAAACCCAGAACCATTGGACATCTTGTCTATCAAAGACTTTCGATGCAAAGCGCCCATGGCTCCCAATAAAGTCAGCAGTCCAGCTTTCCCGATGAGCAAGAGTCCATAATTTGAAAACAAGTCTTCAAAGCTGTAGAGCCTTATAAAGCCAGAGGTGAGGCCCGAAATCGAAACTATTATGAAGGCAAAAAGAGCGAGGGTCGAGTAGCGGCTAGTCAAAACCTTTGCTCGCTCCGCGTTGTAGCCAAACACGGCAAATAGCGCAACCAATCCGCCCACCCAGACCGATACACCAACCAGGTGCATCAACATCGAGTTCACGGCCAGAGCGTGCCCGGCGTCAGCAGAAGCGTGCCCCGACTCTGCCAAAGGGTACAGGCCCGCAAGAGCGATTGCGGCATTTATTGCGCCGCCGAGCTGGGACTTGAGGGCTAGGGCTGAAAGGCTCAGCAACAGCGCAAAGCCAAGGTTTAGCGCCAATAAATTGCCGAGCTCAATCTGGGTAGCAAAGAGCCACAGACTCTCGGAGAATTCAGGTCCGAAAGAAAGCTCACTACCGGAAGCTGACAGGAAGGTGAAAACAAAGTTTACGATCCCAGAGCCCAGCCAAATAGCCGCCGACCAAGATGCCAACTCGGCTAAGCGAGATCTCTCAATCGTATTTCCAGCAAAGGCAGAAAGAACCAACGAGCCAACCGCAGTTGCCATCGAGAGGTTCATAATCAACTTGGCAATCGGGGTCCCGAAACGAACCACCGGGCCCGGGTCTGAGAAAATCAGCGGGCTTGCCCCGCCGCCAATGATCAAGCCAATCGCCAGCGAAATGATTGCTCCAATAGCAAGGATTGCTACCGATCTAAGAACTCGCTCGGTGGTTTTAGCGGTCACCTGGTAAGCCTCGGAAAGAATCTTGGGGTCTTTTCGGCATAGGCCTTATAACCGCGGTACTTTTTTCGCAGAAGGCCTTCCTCGAATTCGGCCTTGATTCTCAATAGCGCGTAAAGCATCGCCACGACTATTGCCTGAGGCCACCAACCAGCGTCAAGCACCACACCCATACTCAGAACCAAAAGTGCGAGATATATCGGGTGTCTGACTCGAGCGTATAAACCTGTGGTTACCAGCTCGCCGTCGTTTTTTGGGATCGGAGAAGCGGTGAGCGAGCGGCCCAGCCTCAAAAAGCTCATGAGCAATAAAGCCGACCCGATGACAAAAAAGATTAACCCGATCACGGACAGCACGGGGCTCAGCACCCCGAAAGGCTCTTGCATTCTCGGTGCTAAAAACAGCAACACAATCAGGACAAGCTGCAGCAAAACATAAAAGTTTGCTTTATAGCGATCGGTCATCCCTTAACTTTAGCTTCTGATTAAACCAAAAACGGCGCTGGTTACCCAGTCGCCGTCTTCGAGTTTTGTTGTAGTTACTTAACTACAGCCTTTAGCTTGCTGCCTGCAGATACCTTGACTGTTGCTGCTGCTGCAATCTGGATGGTGGCGCCGGTCTGTGGGTTGCGACCGGTGCGTGCTGCACGGTGACCCTTTGACACGGTTAGGTAACCAGGAATGGTGACCTTGTCATCAGCTTTGATGGCTGCGCCGATGGTGTCGAACATCGCGTCGATAACGCGACCGACGGCGGCCTGTGACTCGCCAGTGTGCTTTGCAACGGCTGCTACGAGCTCGCTCTTGTTCATAATGTCCTCCTGGACGTCTAAAGACAGTGTTGTCAGAATCAACCTATAGCCCTCAGGAGCGATGGATGGATAACGGCTCGGCGTGTTGAAAGTGATTTTTTAGGTGCTTATCCCTTTATTCATAAGGGTAGTAAGGGGTTTCGGGCTTTTGAATTACGATTAGCACCCAAAATTCGACCTAAGTGTCAAAAAGATCTTGTTAAAAAAGCAATCCCCGCTCACACTAGGGCCTTTGGGCCTTTAGGGAGCGGGGATTAGCTAGAACTTATTTACCAGCTGGACTTAGTGACGCCCGGCAATTCGCCTTCATGCGCCATTTTGCGGAAACGCACACGGCTGATACCGAATTTAGAAAGAACACCACGTGGTCGGCCATCAATCATATCGCGGCTGCGAACTCTCACTGGAGAGGCGTCGCGAGGGAGCTTCTGCAGTCCCAAACGGGCTGCTTCTCTCTGCTCAACGGTTGAGGCTGGGTCGACTAGAGCCTTTTTTAGCTCGAGGCGTTGAACGGCGTAGCGCTCAACAATTACCTTGCGCTGCTCGTTACGAGCAATCTTGGATTTCTTAGCCATCTCTAGCGCTCCTCACGGAATTCAACGTGCTTGCGCACAACTGGGTCGTACTTTTTCAAAGTGATGCGGTCTGGGTCATTGCGACGGTTCTTCTTGGTCACATAGGTGTAACCGGTACCGGCGGTTGATTTCAACTTGATGATTGGACGTATGTCCTTATCCTTGGCCATCTTGGTCTTCCTAGATCTTCTCGCCGCGAGCTAGAAGCTCGGAAATAACGGAATCAATTCCACGAACGTCAATCACCTTGATGCCGCGGGCTGATAGTTGCAGAGTAACCTTGCGGCCCAGCGATGGGACAAAGTAAGTCTTTTTTTGAATGTTCGGGTCAAATCGACGCTTAGTTTTGTTCTGAGCGTGCGAAACCTTGTGACCGAACTGCGGGGTGGTCTGTGTGACCTGGCAGTAAGCAGCCATTTTTCCTCCTAGGGCGCGTTTGCCCGAAGCATAAGTTGGGGATTGACGGGGCAAAGCCCCTAACAACTCCACTATTTTAGGAGGTTAGGGGGTTCAATAGCAAGTCTTGATTGAGAAAAATCAACCAGCCACGCCACACTTGCTACAAATCCCAAATAGTTCGATGCTGTGGCTCACGTCTTTGAAGCCGTGAGACCTGGCTATTCGCTCGGTTTCTACTTCGAAATCGGGCAATTCAAACTCCCTGGTGTTACCGCATTTTCGGCAAATTAGGTGATGGTGGTGCTTGGGGGTGCAATTGCGATATTTAGTTTCGCCATCCTCCGCATTGAGTGCATCCGCCTCTCCCCCTAAAACCAGCTCGGTTAGGGCCCGATAAACCGTTGTTAGGCCCAACTTCTTTCCGGTGGCCAGGATCTTCTGGTGCAGCTCCTGAGCAGAAACAAAGCCTCCGAATAAGTCCAACTGCTCTTTCACCGCGGTTTTTTGCCAAGTGGCGCGCTTTAGAGTCAAGCTGACACCCGCCTTTTTGACCTAATAGAGCCCAGCCCTCTTGCTGCCAGGTAGATCGTGAAAGATATCGTTGTGACATAGGGACTGATTGGCAATCCAGCACCCAGCGCCAAAAAGATTCCTCCGAGCATTGAGATGGCTGCGAAACAAACGCTCAAAACCGGAACCCAAATCTGGCTCGAACTCAACCTCAACGCAGCCGCTGCCGGTGTTACCAAAATGGCAAGGACCAATAGTGCTCCAACAATCTGAACCGCAGCCGCGACCGCAAGGCCCAAGAGCATCACAAACCCGATGCCCAGTAGTTTGACGTTAATTCCCCTGGCTGCCGCCACCTCGACATCTAAAGAGGCGAAGGTCAGTGGACGCCAAATCACCAGCAATGTCACAACCACCGCTATCGCAATCCCAGCCATCCAAAAAAGTTTCGGGTCATCGACTGCGACGATTTGGCCGGTTAGTAAGCCAAACTTATTTGCGGATCGGCCGGGGTAGAGAGATAAGGCCAAGATTCCGATACCAAGCCCAAATGGCATTAATACCGCCACTATCGAGTTGCGATCTTTAGCCTTATCGCCCAAAAAGGCGAGGATTGCCGCTGCTGTCAGAGACCCCACTATTGAGCCAGTCACCACATCGAGCCCGATTAGCAAAAAGATTGCCGCCCCCGCAAAGGACAATTCGGAAATTCCATGAACCGCAAAGGAGAGCTCCCGGGTCATCACAAAAACCCCAACTAGGCCACCAATCAGGGCCAAAAGCGCCCCGGCAATCAAGGAGTTTGTGACTAGTGGCAAGAGCCGGTCGTAGTCGTTGAAGTCAAAGAGGATTGGGATATCCATTTAGGTCCACTCCTCATCGTCGTGGTGGTTGTGGTCGTGAGCGCCCAGTACCACCACTCGGCCCTGGTTTCTAACCACATCAATCTCGGTGCCATAAAGTTCCGATAAGACATCCGATTGCAAGACTTCATCGGGAGTTCCGATTGAATACCGGCCCTGAGCCAAATAAAGCACTCGATCCACGAAGTCAATAATCGGATTTACATCGTGAGTGACAAACAAAACGGCGGCACCTTGCTCCTTGCGCTTTTTATCAATCAGTGCGCTAACAATCTCTTGGTGATTCAAATCCAACGCGCTCAAAGGCTCATCGGCCAGAATTAGTTTTGGTCCAGAGATGATTGCCTGAGCCACCCTGACCCGCTGCATTTCGCCTCCCGAAAGAAGCCCAACAGGGCTATCGGCCAGGTGGCTTGCCTCAACCTCTGCAAGGGCTCTTAGTGCAAGTTCTCTTTTTTGCCTCGATGGCAGCGGCAGCCCAAATACGTGCCCATCCAAACCGAACCGAACCGCATCCACAACCTTCAGTGGCAGCCCCGAGTCCACAACTCTGTGCTGGGGGATGTAACCAATCTGAATGTTGCCGCGGCCCGAGGGCTTGCCTAAGAACTCCACGCTGCCGCTTGTCAGATCCTGCTGCCCCAGGATGGCCTTCAGTAGCATCGACTTACCGGAGCCGTTGGCACCAATCACCGCTATGAATTCGCCCTGCTCGACATCCAGGTTCAGGTTGTGCCAAATCGATCTTTCGCCAAATTTCAAGCATGCGTCTTTGATTTCTAGAATATTCGCCATTTAGTAGATTGCCTCTTGAAGTTGATCGATTACCTGAGCCATCCAGTCCAAATAATCTAAGTCTTTAGGCAGTAGCTCACTAAACTCAACAACCGAAGCTCCCGATGCCTGTGCCACCTGAATTAGCTCTTCAGAAATCTGGTCAGAAACTTTGGAGTTGGTGACCAGGAGTATCGCCAGTTGTCCCTCTAGCAAGGCGCTAGTCTCGCTAAGCGCGGTTACTGGGACCTCGCGCTCTTCCTCAATAGCCTTTGCCAAAGCCTCGGGGGTCATGTTTATAAACCCGGCATATTTCAGCATTAGGTTTGCAACACTCTCAAGGGAAATGACACCAAGCCCTAGAGCCTTCTCTCTAAGGGCTTCAACCCGAATCTCCAGGTTTGCCAGCTCCCTAACAAAAAAGTCATAGTTGGTATTTATTTGGGCAAATGCCTCTGGTCGAAGTTCGGTTATCACGGCAGCTAAATCCTCAGCCGCTTTTTCCACTCTCCCAAGGTCATACCAGATGTGTTCGTTATCCGATTCATCCCAAGCGGCCCGATTAATCAGCGGCAGCACCGTCTTGGTTTCCGGGGTGGCAGAAATCAAAGCCAGCATAAAATCGTCGTATCCGCCGCCGTTATAGACCACGAGCTCCGCGTCGTTAACCGCGAGCTGATCGCTAGCGGAAACCTCGTAGGAGCGGGGATCTTTTGCTACCGAATCAAGAATTGCGGTGACCTCAACCCATTCGCCACCGACGAGCTCGATGATATTGGCCCAGACGTTGGTTGAGGCAACCACCTTGATAACCCCGGTATCACCTTCCCTAGTCAAAGTCGGGCTCGGTGAGGGGTTGGTGGTCGCTGAAGGGGAGTCTCCGCGAAAAATAACCGGGCCAAGGGTTAGGCCTGCAATTAGTGCAACAAAAATTCCAACGGCCGTTAATACTTGCCAACGCTTCATTGACTAGACATTACTCCTTATTGAAAATGATTATCTAAACGAGAGAGCCGGCCACCGCCAAAAGCGGATGGCCGGCTGAAAAGCTTCTTGGGCTATTTGATGGCAGCGATGGAATCCAAAATCCCGGCCATCCACTCCTGGTAATTGGAACCAGCAGGCAAGAGCTCATCGAATTCCAGCACTGGCACTTCCGCATCGGCCGCTAACTGCTTCAAGGCGTCAAGAGTTGGTGATGTGGCCTGTTGGTTCACGGCTATGAACTGAATCTTCCCCGAGGGAATTAGCTCCCTGGAGTCCGCAAGAACTGCGACGGATGGCTCAAGCCCTGCCTCTTCGGACTCAGCAAAGCCCTCGGGTGTCAAATTCTCAAACCCGAGATCTTTGAATAGCAGAGCCGCAAGTGGGTGAGCTTCAAAGTAGTGAATCTCGGAGTTCGCCAAAGCGTCTCTCTTTACCTCAAGAAGCTCGATTTCAGCACCAAAGGCTTCTGCGTTTGCAGTGAAGCTAGCAGCATTCTCAGGCTGCAGTTCACCCAGCTTGATTGCGATCATCCCTGAGATGTACTCAACAAGATGCAAGTCATACCAAGTGTGGTCTGAACCGTCATGGTCGCCGTGGGCTTCATGGGCATCCTCATCGGAGTGTGCTTCACCTTCGGAGTGAACTTCACCTTCGGCGTGAGCTTCACCTTCGGTGTGAACTTCGCCTTCAGCATGTGCTTCCTCGCCGGCGTGAGCTTCACCTTCGGTGTGGGCTTCCCCTTCGGAGTGTGCTTTCCCTGATTCGGCTCCCTCTGCAGCCTCATGAATCTCATAAACGTTAAATACCTCGGTGCCGGCAGTGCCGGCTAATACCTCTGCAAACTCGTCGTAGCCCCCACCATTCATAACAAATAGATCTGCCTCCTCGATTGCGAGCTGGTCCCTGGCAGTGGCCTCATAGGAGTGCGGATCAATAGCCGGATCTGATATCAATGCGATTACTTCAAAGAAGTCGCCTGCTATCTGACTGGTGATGTCGGCCCAAACATTCGTTGTGGCAACAATGCTCGGTTTCGCTTCTACAACCTCGTCACTTTGGGGAGCACAACCGGAAAGCGCAAGCGCGGTACTGGCAGCAACTAGGGCGCCAAAAAATCTAAACTTATTTTTATTCATACGCGGAAGTTAGCACTAATGAAAATGATTGTCAATTGCATTAGTCAAGCAATAGGGCTGGTTCCTCGATCACGCTCGCGATGTCTTGCACAAACCTCGATGCCACATCGCCATCCACTACGCGGTGATCAAAGGTTGCGCCAATCGTGGTGATCTGTCGAACCACGATCTCATCGTCCACCACCCAGGGCTTTTTCCGAATCGAGCCCAGGGCAATAATTCCAACTTCACCCGGATTCAGAATCGGGGTTCCGGTGTCAACACCGAAGACTCCGATGTTGGTGATGGTAATTGTTCCTTCGCGCATGTCCTCGGGGGTGGTCTTGCCCTCGCGTGCAGTTGTGGCGAGCTGCTCGATTGCCTGAGCAAGCTGAATCATGCTCATCGCATCGGCGTCTTTGATATTTGGCACTATCAAACCCCTGGGAGTCGCGGCAGCGATACCCAGGTTCACGAAATAATGCACGATGATTTCCTCATCGGTCCAAGTGGAGTTCACCATCTGATTGCGCCTGACGGCCCAGATAATGGCCTTGGCCATAATCAAAAGTGGGGTCACCTTGATGCCCGCAAAGTCAATAGAATTTTTCAGCCTACGAACGTATTCCATGGTCCTGGTGGCATCCACGTCAACGAAGATGCTCACGTGCGGGGCGGTAAAGGCGGAACGCACCATCGCAGTGGCAATCGCCTTACGCACCCCCTTTACTGGAATCCGCTCTTCGCGCTGGGTTGGCTGATTCGGGGTGGTTAGATTCTTAAAGACCCCGGCTTGGCTGGCTGATCCGACGATGTCCTCGCGAGTCACCTCGCCGCGCAGGCCAGTTCCAGTCACCAAGGAGATATCCACCCCGAGTTCCTTGGCAAGTTTTCTAATTGGAGGCTTGGCCATAACCGCCTGGCTAGCGATGACTTGACTCATCATCGCCACCGGGATTGCCGTGGTAATCGGGGGCAATCCCCTAACTGCTCGAGAACGTCTCGAATTAACCTCGCCCGGGTCGCCGTAGCCCACTAGGTTCGGAAGCTGATATTCCGCGCCCGTGCTGGCAATTGGGGTATCGGCCACAGGGCTGTTGGCTACAGGGCTATTGGCTATTGGCTCGTTGACACCGGGGATAACAGAACCTGCGGCAACTCGCACCGCAATAATCGGGGTCCCAACCTCAACGGTCTCGCCCTCCTGAACTAGTAGCTCAGTGACTTCGCCCGCAAATGGGCAGGGCAGTTCAACGATTGACTTAGCGGTTTCGATCTCGC
>Ga0306898_1000862_pt1 | contig 10553 bp, 15 predicted proteins | sample AntRauMFilla1564_FD_190424 | JGI IMG/M metagenome (GOLD analysis project Ga0306898, IMG submission 190424) | Saline lake microbial communities from Rauer Islands, Antarctica - Metagenome Filla 1 #564 (v2) (version 2) | ecosystem: Environmental > Aquatic > Non-marine Saline and Alkaline > Saline ...
TAAATGTATTTATTGAAGATTTGGTCACACTTGTTATAAATGTATTCAAGATTTGGTCACACTTGTTATAAATGTATTCAAGATTTGGTCACACTTGTTATAAATGTATTCAAGATTTGGTCACACCTTTTTTAAAGGTGTAAAGGTGTAATAAACTAACTTAAATATAATACAATATTCATTATATATCATCATGCCTTATTGTCTCGAACTTAAGATTATTAATCCGGAAGCTAAACAATTTTATGTTGATGCTATTAAAAATTTCAATAATAATATTAATGACCCTTATAAAGATAGCGGGTTTGACCTATTTATTCCACATAACGTAGATGATAATAAGAAGGTTAAAATCGATCACGGAATCGCATCATCAGTATATATTTCGGAAACAAACACACCTTCTGGCTTCTATATGTATCCTCGTTCAAGTATTCATAAAACACCCTATAGGATGTGTAATTCAGTGGGAATTATCGATTCTGGATATAGAGGAAATCTTATTGGAATGCTCGATAGAATTAACGATGATGAATATCAATTTAATATCGGCGACCGCATTTTCCAAATTTGTTCTCCTGATCTATCCCCGTTTCAAAGTGTCAAAATTGTCGACCATTTTCACAACGAAACTTCAAGAGGAGATGGAGGATTTGGTTCAACTGGAACATAATATTTTTAAAATAAAAAACAACTTAAAGATTAATTCATCTATTATATTGTGATTAAGTTCACACAACTTGGAATAGCTCAGGGGTAGAGCAGTAGACTGTAGTTCTAATAGCCGATGGTTCGATTCCGTCTTCCGAGATTATTTTATCATAATTTGAAATACTTATGATAAAATTCAAATACTAATATATAAATTTAAATAAAGATATAAAAAAATTATACTAATATAAAATATAATGATTACTAAACGATCTATTGAGTCATTAAACATATCTAAACCTAGCACATTAGGAACTTCATTGATTACTCTTTACATTCCAGCTAATACTGACATATGACTATATACTTCTAAAATTCAAAAAGAATATGCAACAGCTAAAAATATTAAATGTAAACAAGTAAGAGATGCTGTAAAACGTGCGTTAAAAACAACAGAACATTTATTAAAAGAGGCATCTAAATCGGAAACTGGATACGTTATATGTTCTGGAGAAATACAAGAATGTGTTTAGCGAATACAATGGAGGAATTCTAATAATACCTCCTGAAAAAGTAAAAAAAAGTTTCTATAGATGTGATTCACATTTCCATTTAGATTCTTTAGTAGAAATGTATCGTGATGAAGATATATTCGGTATGGTTTTAATTGATGGAAAAGATGCGAAAATATTTAATGTTATTAAAAGAGGCGATTATGTAGATTTCAAATTGAAAAGTAAATATAGTTATGATCCACAAAAGAAACAAAAAAAAGGCGGTCAAAGTGCACAAAGAATAGGACGTATACGTTTAGAAAAACGAGACCATTATATTGATAATGTCGCGACTTTAGTCGTTTCTAGTTTCATGTCTGATAATAATACAAGAATTAACATAAACGGATTAGCAATATGTGGTGCATCATTAACAAAAAAAGAATTATACGATCATCATTTGATAAGTTGTTATTTTTCACCAATACCAATTAGGGTAAAAACTACTCAGAATCTTAATCCCTATTTAGCATATGATGATACATTATTTAAGAAAGAATACGATTCATCTAAATTACTTGAGTTAATAAAACTCGCTGATGATAGATTAGTTTTTGGTAAACCTAATATAAGATATGAATTGCAAAACTGCACATTAGAAACAATATATTTATCTTGTGATATCTCACAAAAACTGCGTGATAAAATAGACCATGAAAATACATATGGATGTAAAATAGAAGAAATCAGTAATGTAGTTGGCGATGATTACGATGGTATAATTGGAGTGAAATTTTTCTCTTAAAAATTGAATTACTAAACATATTGTAGAATAATACAACAAACTATACACAATTGATTAATTAACTTGAACATAACATCACATCACATTCACAACAAACAAAATGGCTTTATCTTTTAAGGAATATCATCCTTTGCTCATTGACCTCTTTCAGGAATGTAAAGAGGGTAATTTAGATAATGTCACCAAAATTATTACGGATAACCCACGCTTTCATTTTGAGGATGCTTTTATGGTTAGAGAGAAATATAAAGACCCTGTTTATACATCAGGGCGTAGTATTGCGGAAAAAAATGGTCACCAACACATTGTAGACTATCTCGATTCTTTGAAACCACCCACCTTTACAAAAGGTGTTACCAAATAAACAATAATAAAAATTACTTTTAATAAAAAATATTTTTTATTTTCTTATTTATAATTATGAATTATGAATATGATAAACACAATAATCTATCTCTCAAATTTATAGAAGAATGTAAATACGGCAACTTAGATAATGTTATTAAAATTATACACGATAACCCTGATTTTAACTTCAAAGATGGAATTGTTATTAAAAAATCATTTGGACGTGTCGATTATATATCTGGACGTATTATTGCTCAATCTCACAACCATACACATATTGTCAAATATATTGATTCAATTAGTTAGTTATACTAACACCTTGTATCCTAGTATGTAGCTGCAATGATGATCCAATTCTAAAAATATCCTTATTCAATTCATCATTATTATCATCTTTGCTAAAAATGTGATTCCATGTCGCAACATAAAGTATATAATTACCATATTGATCTCTCTTCAATTCATTAATACCATATCCATATGTCTTATGTTCCAATGATTTAATCACATTAAACGTATATGTTGGGTCCTCTGTAAAATTACTACTTTCTATTGATATTATCTCTCCATTACGATAAATTAAATTAAAGGATTGAATATCCTGTATTCGCTGATATTTATAACTTCTATATAATCTATATGCAATATCCGCCACCCATATCGGATGATGCTCGTTATTCCACAATAAATCTATTCTGAGCTTAATATCATTACCTTCTCTTGATGTTATTGCATTCTGGTAAGCATTCTCATCAATTATACCATACAATAATTCGCTTCTATCAATAGAAGGTTGAGAGATTGTTATAGGTAATGTGATAGATGTCTTATATAAATTACCCACTTCTACCGTATCTCTACATAAAAAACAATTCATTATATACATAATACATTACATTTTTATTTTTATCTTTATTATTCTCTCTAACAAACTATAAATAGAGAGATTATGGTGTTATTATCTTCGCCGCTTACACTCTATAAACATTGCTATTGACCATACAATTATTGCAATGATATTCACAGCGTCCATCTCATTAATAAAGATAAAATCCCATCCAAAATATATAATTACAAACATTGTCGAGATAAATACACTCGCTAAAAATGCTAATGCCAGCATACACACTCTATAAATTAATGTCTTCATATTATTAAAATCTAAATCCTCGTTGTCAATCAGGGGATACATAGTAGATGAGTTAGGTTAAGTTAGTTGTTATTCTTATAGAAATTAGTTTTCAATTTTATATAGATATTGCTGTGGTATAGGTGTAATTACAATAACTACATGTTGTGGATCTATAGTTTGTCTCCTCAACCTTTGCGATCCAGTTACTTTTTCTCTCTTACATGCAATACAACAACATATTGTTAACAAAACAAAAATGGTTAATATAATACCTAATGTTTCTGATATTTGTATTGAATCATTCTTAGAAATTATACTCGAATTTGACGTCATTACACCTTTAGAAAAGGTCTCGCCAAACTTTACCCTTTACATCAAATTTGTGCATGAATTATTAGCATTTGATTGTGTTGGATTATTAGCATTTTAATAATAAAAAATTTACTCAATTTTATTATCAAATTTTATTCATCTAGACAATGTTCTTCGAGAATACTTTCGCAAATATCTAATCCTCTTTAACTTTGTCTTTGACTTTGACTTTATTGAAAGAGAGATTGGATCAGAAGAATCAGAAGCAGAAGAAGTTTCGCTAGAAATACTCGATACACTTGATATAATCGAATCATTATCACTACTACTATCATCATTCGTTCGCTTAAATCCATTCATTATAAACTTCCTCCCTATCGTCATTATCTTTGGACTATAATCACTCAATCTCTGCTTAACTATCTCCCCATTCTTACTACTATACACTATAGTCCTTATATTCAATCCACACATTTTATTGTAACAATCCACACATGGTGCGGAATTTACTAGGCGATGGTTGCCATTATCAGACTGTCTAACGATATAAACTGTCACATTCTTGTTGAAACCATACCCCTTTGGTCGAAATAACGTCTGGTAACTTTCGAATCTTCGTCTTTAATGCGTGTCGTAATGCTGTCATCTCAGCGTGACAACTACATGAAGTTCCGATAAAATCATCCTTGAACTGAGTCCTATTTACGTTACACCCGGTTCCAATAACGGTATTATTCTCCACTACACAACACCCATGCTTGCGTAACATATTTGAATCAAATGATGATGTATATGCTACATCAATAAATCTTTTATCGCGAGAAGTAATTGGTAAATACATGGCTATGTTATATTAATTAATATAACAGTCTATATTTAAAATGATTTCACCTTAAATATTTGTTTATTTTTATTAAATAGAGAGATTGGATTTCAATTTTATTGGAAATAAACACCTTAATTAATACATCTCTTTTTCAAACTTTCTATTCTATCTGATGCTCCAGGTGTTGTCAAATTTTTGGTAACATTACAGATGTTATTGCAACTTGCGGATGAACCATTTTTTGCATTAGGGCAGGGAATTAACTCATTTGTTAATGTCGACGATTTTTGCGATTGAATTATATCACTTGCTGTTTTATTTGGCTGAGATACAATATTATTTCTCTTAAGACTATTAATATATGACGATATACCTGGTGCGACTGATGCGGAATTAGTGAATCCTGAAATGGATGCGGTTTTCCTAATAGCCTGAGACTTTCTTGACATTGCTATTAAAGACATTATATTCTATATTTATATTTAATTTATGATATATTTAATCTATTTAGAAACATATTATTAATTGTAAGATATAATTATGATGAGCCTAACCGTCGTTCGACAACATCAACTAAAATACCATTTTAAGTAATGGAAGAACTGACACAATTGAAAGACATGGTGATATATTTGATTTAAATACAATACAATTTAAAAATCCATCTCGTGGTTTTAAATAATACTCATAAAAAATTTAAAGAATACAGAACTATAGATAACGATACATTCGTAAATTATAATATACTATGGGGTGAATATGGTTGCCATAATATTTTAAAATTAATGGCTATAATTATCGGTTGATTTTCAAATGGATTGGTTTGTTGATAACTATTAATTTGTATACCCTAGCACCTAACCCTAACCTAAACCCAAACGTAAAATATCTTTTAATATAGTGTAATGAAAGGATTTATCGATAACCCAGAAATGAGTAGGATAACGATAAATGAGTGATATTATATGCCAATTTAAGGGCGGTGTTCGCCTCATAAAAGCGACTGATTGCGATTTATGGGTTGTTAATGGTGATAAAAATGTCGAATTATGGGATGGTAATTTCGATGATTATACAAACAAATTTAAATTTTTTTAACTATCTTTGTCTTCTCTGCCATATAATTCAATACACTATTCATTACTAACATATCATACGATTTAGATATATTTCTTATGATATTACTCATAATATCAAATTGTGAATCGTTCTCGCTCCAATCTGGGTTCAATTTAGTGAATATACATCGCGCATTACATACTATATTAATTAATATTTTGATAAATATCTTTCCAACATCTACGTTCTTTTCCCATACTGAATCCGCGTTTTTACAATAAAAAATCTTGCGTTTTACATCTGAACAACGAATAGGATATTCCTCAACTTTTAAATCTGAAAGTGCTAAATCCGTTATATATCTCATAAAATCATTCTCATTTTTTGGTAATTTCATCACATCACACTTAAAATTGCCCAATACTTCATCTATTGTTTTCGCATCTTTACACTCATTATTCAGATAATTTTGCACACTGAATGACCCGCTATTATTATTTATCGTTTTCGTTGATGTTTTCGTATTTTTATTATTATTATTTGTTACCTTATTATCGTAATAATTATTATTATTAATATTAACAACTATATTTTTGTCCCCATGTTTTTCAAGAATGTCTTCCAATTGGACATTCTTGGACATTTCTGTTAATTCAATGGGGTTGAATTCGCACACCTTTCTATGATTAAACAAACTTTGTTTATGTTTATATTTTTTACCACAATTACAAAAAAGCTCCTTTTTTGCAGCATTTTGGTCAGTATTTGGTAAGTATTGGTCAGTATTGTGTTTCTTGGTAAGCAAATGTTTATTATAATTTGAACTTTTGTTAGTATTATAGTTACATTTTTCACATGTAAATTTAAGAGGATACTTTTGGCTACTTTTGGCTACCATTATATACTTACTATAAAGTAGCTTTAAGTGAAAACCCCAAAATATTATGTATTGAAATGAAGAAATTTCTTCACATGGTAACAAAAGACAATATCATTGAAACAAAAACGTGACCATATGGTCACAACCTACTTTTTGAATTTTTTTCTGGAAAGTTTTTTAAGATATGGAAATATGGACATTTATTTGTCCATATAGGAGATATATGAAAAAGAATCTGAAAAACATAAATTTTATAATCTCTCTATTTTGAAAATTGATTTGATACTATAACTATTTTAATACTTCAAAAACATCCCCATATGAAATATAAACACACACATATTCATAATATTTTCGTAACAAAATGGCAGAAGTAGATATTCATTCAATCCATAGGATTCCAATCAAACATCCTATATTGGAAACAATTCCTTACTTCTCATCATGTGAATATATTGAAGGGAATGCTGATATTTCACTAAATACAATTATGTTACTATTAACCTATATCGATACAGGAAGAATAATGCGAGCATATTTGACTGATAATTCCATTAACGAATTAAAAAATATAGGGTATAAATTATCTATTATTGATGACATTAAACTTCTAGATATTGATACTTTATATGATATCAAATACATTTCAAAGAGAGAATATATCACACGGAAGTTAGAATCAATTATGTGTAAAAAATGTAGTTCTATTACCGTTTTGGATAATTTCATTATGACAGGCTCTCGTAAATATTTGGAAGATGATGTTATTATACCAGGACATTGTGGTGTTGTGATTAAGGATATATTAATCACACGGTATGATGTGTATTATGATATAATAAAGGAATTGGCATCAATATATGATAGCAATTGGTGTTCATTAATAAATATGATTATAGAGGTTAATGATGTTGAAATGTTAACCGCGTTTTTAACAATACATGGAAATCTTAAATTAGTGATTGGGGGATATATTTCACAATTTAATGACGATATGTTTAATAAAATTCTTGACATAACATACCAGATTGGTAATTTTGATTATATTCTAATGTTATTTAATAGATGGCATAAATATGATACTAATAAACTGCATATAATGGCAATCAAAATACATAACGTATCGCCTAATGTATCCCGTTTTTCGATTCCATTATTTAACAATTATTTGTTAGAAAATATTAGAAATGAATCGGTTTATGATTTATTCAGATTGCCCGAATTTTGTTCATTAGATTGGGATAGCAAATTCATTCAGTCGTTATATTTACGTGGAAAATACGATACAGTGAACGTATTGTTTGACTATATTAAGGATATTGACTCTTTATCAATTGATGTATTTACTAATAAATATGAATGTGTTTCAAAGATGAATCAGCTAATTAGACACCCATTATTCAATCCCATGTTAATATCTAATAAAACCACATCAAAGACGACAATCTTAATGTATTTATTAAAGAATAAGTTCGGTAATGATGATGATATATTAAAGTATATTATTAAGAATACAGCAGTTGATATTAATTATCTGAATAGCACCGGATTCTCTCTTCTAACATTTGCTTGTAAATATGGGACACCAACGGCGATTAATATAATTTTAGACGTTCCAGGTGTAAATATTAATGGTGATCCAGATCGGTTTTCTCCTCTTGATTATACAATAAAGAATAATGTAAACGGTTTACATAAAGATACTATTGATAGGTTTCTCGGACATAGTGATATATATATTACATCTTATGCCAAGCCATATGTAGATAAATTGACATAATAGATTAGTATTTCAATAAATTAATGTTTATAAAATTTTTTAAAATTGAAATACTAATGTTAATTAATAACACAACAACAATACTACACAACTAACTAACATTGAATTGACAATACACCTTTTCTAAAGTCATGACGACATTAATTGTTTCTTCAGAAAATCTGAATAAATTGACATATTTCAGTTCTAAGTCAAAATGGGATTCGAAAGAAGACACATCTCTCGTGGAATTACCCGAGATTCATTATAAAACAAAGATGTTGTTGGTTACTTATGTTGATTGTGGAGAGATTATTCATGAATATTTCCATAAAGGAATTCTAGAGGAATTAAACTATCTTGGATGCACTGATTTGTGTGATGAAATTATGTCATTACCTACTAATATATTATGTTCGCATAATGCTGTAAATAAACATGATATTATGGGTAATCTTTTATTACAGCATGGTGTTAATAAATGTGTTACAACTTTCGCGGAATTAGAATGTTTATATGAAACATGCGATGAGAAGATTTTAAAAAATCGCGGTAAATATGATATAAATTTGTTGTTTATTGAGACAATAATAAAATACGCATCATGTAGGTCATATTATTATGATTTACTAGAGGATTATTTGAAAGAAACGATTACTTCGAAGAAGAGATGTGATCCGTATTTATATTCGCATCATTTTAGCGTTTTTGACTTAGCAATCACAAACGCTAAGGCTAATCTCTATACAGATGCAGATAAATATATTCCAACTTTTAAATTGCTATTAAAATATTTTGTCCCTTTTGTGCCTTTGAAGTTTTGTATTTTCACCACTCTATTCAAATCAAGTGGAGGTGTTGATTTATTTGAACTGGTGTTAAATGACCCATCATATACAGTAAATTATAAATTAAGATGTATAATAAATTCACTTGAATGTTCAATATATTATTTGATTCATTTTGATGAATCAGTTGTAAAAAAATTTGATTTAATAATTAATAAATTCGGTGACGACATTAATAAATCTGTAAGGGGTTTAACAATGTTTATTCACATATGTAATAGATTAAAAAACACAAATGATGGTGATAATGAGATGAAGATTAAAATTTTGAATAATCTGGTAGATTCCCCACATTTCTCAAATGCTAATATTCTCAACGGATACATATTAACTTTGCTGGTAACAAAGTTTGATATAACTTCCGAGTTAATCGTGAAAATATTAAATAGGTTTCCTCATTTGGATTTATCTAATATAAAAAACCTATTTAGTTACCTAAAAACTAACAATATGTTTGATAAGTTTATGACAATATTGGAGAGAACTCCTTATAGTAATGTCGCGAATAATGATATCCATAAAATTGACTATATGCGTGATTCATTTGTTGATTTCCTTAAAGCGGATGATATCGCTAATATTAATCTTGCACTCTATAAAATACCAGAATTAGATGTTTCCACAAATGGGCTTATTCACTATTGTTCTTCATATAAGGCACTTGATTTGTTATTGAAGCATGATTCTTCATGTGTTAATTCTCTCAATTCAAAGGGAAAAACATTGATTGAGGATATTGTAATGTCTCGTGCGAAAAAGGTAAATGTTGAGCTATTGGCAAGACTGTCAGTCGAGAAGCATATTATATTTAATAAGAGTGAATTTATACAGCATTTGATCAGTAAGAGGCGTGCGAATAATTGTAGAGTTATTGATAATTATCTATATTATATAAAACGGACATCCACGAACGTTGTATAAACAGACGTAGTTCTAAATAAAAAATAAAAAAAAGGGTTAACCCCCATTTTTTTTACAGAGTGTAATCTAGCTAACAATATCGGTTTATTTATATTAATGATCATTGATTGTTAAGTTAATAAAGAATAAAGAATAAAGAAATGAGTGATATAATGAGATATGAGTAATAACAATCTCTCTATTTACTTTGTTTGAGAGAAGAATAATAAAGATAACAATCTCTCTATTTACTTTGTTTGAGAGAAGAATAATAAAGATAACAATCTCTCTATTTACTTTGTTTGAGAGAAGAATAAAGATACAATTTGGTAACACCTTTTCCAAAGGTGTATAATAAAAAAAGGGTTACCCCAATTTTTATGCATTTACTACGGTCCTATGGTTCTATCTATCTATATAGCTCAGTGAGCTCATTCTCCTCAATCATCATGTCGCCCCACGCGAAATCTGTCTCGCGCATCATGTCAATTTCCGCAATCTTCTGGTCAATTCGTGCCTTCTTCTCAGCACTTAATGCC
>Ga0306898_1000863_pt1 | contig 10542 bp, 13 predicted proteins | sample AntRauMFilla1564_FD_190424 | JGI IMG/M metagenome (GOLD analysis project Ga0306898, IMG submission 190424) | Saline lake microbial communities from Rauer Islands, Antarctica - Metagenome Filla 1 #564 (v2) (version 2) | ecosystem: Environmental > Aquatic > Non-marine Saline and Alkaline > Saline ...
CACGCTTATCTGATTAGTATTGGCGACTATGTTGTGATTCCAAAGGGCTGCAAGCAGGCTATTGCTATGGTTGAGACATTCCGACGAACGGTAAACACAAGCCCGCGATAATGTGCATAATGGGCGGACTTAAACAGGAGACAGAAGAATGGATTATGATAGGTTTATTGAGTCTAAGAAACACACTCTATCTAGCCACGGCTTTGAGCCTATATGGATGCCAGAGTGCGCCTTTGATTTTCAGAAGGAAATTATCAGCCGCGTAACACGCAAGGGCCGCATAGGGATGTTTGCCGATACTGGCCTGGGCAAAACCCTAATGCAGCTGGCTTTTGCCTATAACGTGGTACTGAAAACCAACAAGCGCGTATTGATCCTGACCCCCCTTGCGGTTGCCTTCCAGTTTCTCAAAGAGGCCGAGCGCATCGGAATTGACTGTATTGAACACAGCAAAGACGGCACCCACTCCGACAAAATAGTGGTCTGCAATTACGAACGATTGCATCACCTGGACCCTAGCGATTTTGAATGCGTCATGCTTGACGAGTCCAGCATTCTCAAAAACTTTGCAGGCAAGACACGCGATCAGGTTGTCGCATTTATTAAGCGGGTGCCGTATCGAGTTCTTAGCACGGCCACGCCGTCACCTAATGATTTTATTGAGCTTGGCAACAGCTCCGAAGCGCTTGGCTATATGGGCTACATGGACATGCTGGGGAGGTTCTTCAAAAGCAACCAGAACAGCGTAGACAGCAATAATAGGAACATCGGCGAGAAATTTTACCTCAAGCCGCATGCAGAGGCGGATTTCTTCGCATGGATAAACCAGTGGGCACTGATGGTCAAACGCCCGTCAGACCTTGGGTTTAGCAATGATGGTTATGACCTTCCTGCGCTGCACGTAAATAAACATATTGTGCATAACACAAAGCAGTGGACAATAGACGGCCAGTCATCACTATTTGCCATGCCTGCAAAGACCATGACAGAGGTAAGAGAGGAGCAAAAGCTAACAATAGTTGAGCGCTGCGAAAAAGCCGCACAGCTAGCAGATGGTAAGAACTCTGTTTACTGGTGCAATCTTAACGACGAAAGCGAGCTACTGTCAGAGATGGACCCCACGGCGGTTGAGATCAAAGGAGGCATGAGCATAGATAAAAAAGAGGAGATACTGATGGCGTTTGCCGATGGCGAGATTGATCGTCTAATCACGAAAGCCAAGATGACCAGCATGGGGCTGAACTGGCAGCACTGTAATCATACGGTGTATTTTCCAACATGGTCATACGAACAATATTACCAGTCAATCAGACGCTTCTGGCGTTTTGGCCAGCAACGTGAAGTTACTTGCGATATGGTCATAAGCGACGGGCAGGAGCGCGTATTGGAGGCGCTACAACAAAAGACACAGAAAGCCATAGACCTCTATGAAAACCTTGTGCTGAACGCCAACAGGGAGTTCAGCCACACTACAAAGCAATTTAATCAAACAGTAACGCTGCCGGAGTTTTTGAAATGAATACAACAAAAGACCAAGTAATAACAGACCGCTATGCAATCTATAACTCTGACTGCATGGAAGTTTTGCCAACGCTCAAAGCTGATTCTGTTGATCTATCAATCTACTCTCCGCCCTTCGCCGGGCTTTATAATTACTCAAGCGATCCGCGAGATATGTCGAACTGCGAAGACAAAGAGCAGTTTCTTGAGCAATACGAATACCTTGTTGCAGAGATTGCCCGCGTAACAAAGGCAGGACGTATAACGGCTGTTCACTGTACTGACGTGTTCGATAACTCCTGTTTTCTATGGGACTTTCCCCACGAGATTATCCGCATCCATCAAAAGCATGGGTTCTTTTACCGCAACCGAATCACAGTATGGAAGGAGCCGCTACAGGTCCGAATGCGGACGATGGTGAAGAGCCTGATGCACAAGCTTATTGTCGAGGACTCAACCCAGTGCTTCACAGCCATGCCTGACTACGTTCTGATATTCACAAAGAAAGGCGAGAACGAAACGCCTGTAACGCACCCTTGCGGACTAAAGCGTTATTTCGGCGCTACGCCTGTGCTGCCTAACATCCTTCGCGCATGGAATAACGCAAACGAGTCAACGCTATCCGAGACAGAGCTATGGTCTATGCTAAATGAGAAGTTTGTAGATCACGAAGATCCCAAGTCCAACAAGCTGAGTCACTACATTTGGCAGCGCTACGCCTCCAGCGTGTGGGATGACATACGGATTGATAACGTGCTGCCGTTCCGCGATAGCCGCGAAGAGGACGACGAGAAGCACGTGCACCCGTTGCAGCTAGACGTTATAGACCGCCTAGTGGATATGTACAGCAATGCAGACGAGTTAGTGTTGACGCCTTTTATGGGAGTTGGTAGCGAGGTGTATAGCCCTGTATCGCAAGGACGCCGCGCAATTGGTATCGAGCTAAAGGATAGCTATTTTAAGCAGGCTCGAATCAATTTGGAATTGGCCGGCGAGCGGTTCAATGACAAGCCAGAGCAAAACCAGCTAATATAAACCCGACCAACGGTACTACCATCCTATCGCTAGGGTGGTATTATCGCGGCAAGACAGAGGATAGATCCATGACAGACTACAGCAACATGACCAGATGCGAAGCGGTAGAGCGGTGTATTGGGCTTGAGCGCCTGCTTAGGAATTGCCGATTAGAGCTAAATGACTGGATGCGCTCGCATGGTCAAGATATAGAGACGAAAGAGATAATAATGGCCATTGACGCAGCACTAGCCCAGCAGGGCAAGGGAGGTGTGGAGTGAGTAGCCAACTGATCCACCTGTCGTTCTGCAAAGCTTACCAATTCAAAGGCATTACGTTTGAATGGCACGACTACTGCGGGCCTGCCTTCCTGCGCCGTAAAGACTTTGAAATGAAGCCGCAACTGCAAAGACCAATGCGCGAATACGGTCTGCTTGGGCAGTGGCTGCGACTGTCGAAGATCGAGCGCGAGCAGTTCCGCATCTAACCCATACCCTTACACCCGCTATGCGGGCATCACCCTATAACCAAGGAGCAATAAAAATGCTAAGCACAAACGACATAACAGCACGCGACGAAGACCGCGACCACATCGCCAGACTAACGGCAGACTTCATCAAGGCCGGCAACTCCATAACATGCCTAAAGTCCGGCTATGACCGCACAGCCTTGGTGGTCGATACTGCAAGCCAGTTGAGCGCCAAGAAGCACAACAGGAAGCAAGAAGCGCGATTCTCGCTTATGTACAACGGCAAAAAGATGACGCCCAAAGAGATAGCCAAGGAAACCGGCGTGCATTGGGATACGCTGCGGTCACGAATGAAACGTGGCTTTACGCTTGAGCAGGCCGCAGCCATGCCGGGACGATACATCAATGACGCTTAACGAATACCGAAACGGAGGCGCATACATAACCGCAGCGCATGGCGAGCGGATAGCGACCAAGCTAAACGCAGTACAAGCCGGGGAGATACTGAGGCGCTGCGAGCTGCGGCGCTCTTTAATTGATGAGGCGCTGTTGCTTTCCAATCCTTCGCTTGCGGAAAAGTTTGATCTTCACCACAAGTCAATCACCCGCATTATATCAGGCTCAAGAAATAACAATCATTCCGGCCTAATACTTGCATGCGTTATTGAGCGTAACCGATTGCGCGCTCTCGCAGCCCTGCACTCTGCGCCGGTAATGGCCGCAGAGTTTGGGGTTTCTGAGTCCCTGGTTTATCAGATTGGGGTGGGTAGGCGGTGGGTTAGGCTGGTTTAGCTAAACGGATTTCGAATCCGTTTGCAGGCCCTATTCGGCGCACCCCGCATACCCTGAAAGGCCCGTATCACGGCGTTTTACTCGTAGTGCTTAGGCATGGTTAGGCGTACTTGGTGCAATCCATTACGCCAGAATTCCCCCAGCCATCCACACAACTCCCCCAGTGATCCGGGGCTATAGCTGCTGGCATTCGGCAGCCGTACCGCAGCCGCACACCACTCAGAACAGAACTGTGCGCCCTTCACTGGGCGATTGAGGTTAAACAGTTGCGACGTTATGAGCGAAGGCCAGCCGTAGCGGTAGTGATCGGTGGCGGCAAAGTAGTGCTGCACATCCAGCGCATTAGCCCATGGCAGCTCGATCAGATCCCAGTTGCCGTTATCCAAGTTTATCCGCTTGCGCCTGACTCCCTTGTCCATCACTGAGCTGCTGTAGCACCAGCCATCGACGACCAGTTCGCAGTGACTGTAAATCGAACCAGTCCACCACCGGATAGCTGCGTTACCGATCTTCCCTTTGCCCTTGTACAGAGCAAGCTGGACGGTCATGGCGCAGTGGGCAGTGAGTAGTCAATCGTGATCGCCTCAAGCTCTGCGACCGTTTCAGCTTGCCGGATCGCATCATCCAGAGCCTGACGCTTGCCAACAAGATACGCCGATGCCTGCGCGAATAGCTGAACCTTGGCTAGCGTGCGGCCTAGATACTCGGCACGATCAATGCCGCGAACCTGCGCCGCGATGTCGATCCATGGCGTAAGCGCTTGATCGTTCGCGCCCCAGGCCACCGCCTCTGCCCTCTGCCGCTCCCAGCTTGAAATTTCACTTGGTGGGTAGCCTGCGGTCAGTGAGTCCATGGCCTGCTCGAATGCTGCGTTGTTCTTATCAATCAGGCTCGCTGCAACATCATCATGATGATAGCTGTATCTGTCTGCGTCTTCGCCAGTTATCGCGGCCAACATGAGAATGTCTCCGCACTCGGAAAAATACACGCCGTCTCTTAAAATTCTCATGCTATTAGCTCGTTGATAGTGGGGAGGGGGGCGCTGTGGATTCCCGGATCTACAAACCCCCCGAAAAACCCAGAACAAGCGAGCTGTATTTTCGTCCCAGAAAGACCCGAAAGCCCTGGATTCATGGTGTCGTACCCAATATCTGATGTCTGCACGCAGCGGAAATGAACCCAGCCATCGGCGGGAGTAATGGCCGTGCGTGTTGGTACAGGCACCCCATTTATTATTTGCCCGGATGCACGAGCGTGCGCCGACCCTTCTTTGATTCTAAGCCACGTCACGAATGTACAAATTCCGCTCGCTTGAAACATGACCCTGCCGGTTGTGTCTGCGACTGCTAGGTGCCTAACAATTCCGTCAGTGCCTGTTGATGCGCTGGCAGTCCCCGACCCGCACGTATACTCATCTATGTGAAATTCGGCGCCGAATGCCCTGGCGCTAGCACCTGTTCTGCCCATCGCCGTTAGAAGCGAACTAATATCCTCGCTGAGTGTGCCGCCGTTATTGTGATTAAACTTCCCACCGGATGCGTGTGTACCCCCGTTAACTCCCGGCAAAAACGGCGAAGACTGAAACGCCCCAACACTAAGCGCGACGGGGTTTACTCGCCCCGCGAACCGTCCCGAATCAGGCATTATGTTTACAAACGGCGCAGCGGCATAGCTCTCGGTAGCAAACGTCCCCAGCCCCAGCGCACTCCGCCCCGCCGCCGCATCAGCGCGCGTCACAAAGTCCCGCCCAAAGGCTGAGGTAAAGCCGTTCCACCAAGCCACAATAGCCTGCCGAACTCTGAGCGCAGTGAATTTGCGTGCAATGGTGGACGTGCCTGCTTCGGCCTCGACCTGCGTTATTTCCGTTGCAGTCCATTCGCGGGCGTCGCTTAGTCGGGCGTCGGTGTTATCCACTTTGGCATCCAGAGCCGCAGACAGCCCGGTAACGGTATTCTGCGCCTGCACTCCCGTATGGGTTGCCCTGTCGCGCAATTCCGCGTTCGTTGCGTTAGTCGTGGCTGCTGTAGCAATGCCTGCCAGCTTGCCCTTTTCAGTCGTCGAGTAGTCCTCAGTGCTGAGCTGCTTGCCCGAGACTTTATCGACCTTTCCTAGCAGCAGGGCATCAGCCTCTGCTTTCGTGTATCGGTCGGCGCTTGCCGTATCCGCTCCGTCTTGCACTTCCGTCAGCGCCGTATCAATCGCCTGGAAGCCAAGATTTACGCCCGCCGCGGGGTCGCGCACGTTCTCAGGGACGTATGGGATATTCCAATCGGGTGTGCTCATATTGTCACCGTTGCTGCGGGGCCTGCGCCCGTGAGTTGATTGATCTGGCTAACCTGTATTGCAACTGATCCGCCGGGGTCTGTAATTGTCAGTGACTCAGCGGGCTGGACTGGCTGCGCCACGCCGTTGACTGTGACCTGATAGCCGGTAAAGAACGCGCCCATGCCTACCGCGCCAGAGCCGCCAAGCCGCCCGACGCCCTGCCATGTGATCGCTATATTCCCGCCAGACCGGACCGCTGCAAGGTAGGCCGGTTGCCGCTCTGTCTGGCTCTGCCCTGTGAGCGTAACGGTCTTTGTAACAGATACAGCAGTACCCGCCGTTGTGGCCCGGAAAGTAAGCGGTTGGCCAAGGTCGAACACGTCCGCCTCGATAAAGAACACCAACTGCCGGTCAAGCATCACGAACCGGGTCCCCGCCGGATGCGCCGCAATGGGACTGCCTTTGCGCCCGCGTAGGAATCCGGTCAGCAGCCATTCCTTGTCGCCCACCTGTTCGGCATCCATGAAATTGACAATCTCGTTACCGATCAGCGCGAGGTTTTTACGGCTTAGCACTTCGGTAAAGGTCGCAGGCTCCAGCACGTCATCAAGTACCAGCCTGACGCGGGCAGTCTGCGCAAAGTCTGGCGTCGATACCGAGGCGGACGGTAGCGCCTCAACCAGCGTGCCGAACGTGCCCTCGGTCTCAACGTCTAGCGATTCGGTAAAGTTCTCGCCGCCGTCTGTGCTTAGCTCGACAACTGCCCCGAGCCACTGATCGGACGCCCGCCCAACCACAACGTAATAGCCCAGCCGGTCGTCGCGGTCTGCAATGATGTGGCTGTCGATAAAGTGCAGCACGGTGTCACCCAGGATCAGCGACGGGGGGTCGATTGGCGCAGGCACAGGGACGCCCGTGGCATTAGTCTGGTACGCGCTGGCCCGATCAAAAACAGCCTTATAGTTCTGGAATCCCTCGTCAATCTCGACCTCGGTCAGGCGCAGGCGGTCATTTTCCAGCGTGACAATATCGCCGGGTACAAGCCAAAGCCACGAATCGGGCAGGGAGAATTCAACCTCCCCACGCTGTTCTTCGATGCTTACTTTGTGCGCGATGACCGCCGCCTTGGCAGCGTCTTCCGAGGTCATGCGGACGGTTGTAGATACCTTTGTTTCTGCCACGGCGCGACTGTCTAGGCTGCGGTCGCTGGTCTGCGTGTCGGGGCTTAGCCCGCCCTCAATGTCGTAATACTCAAGATGCAGCACCTTCGGGACCGTAATCGGGTCTTTGCGCTCAGAGCGTTTAACCGGGTCGCCGCTATCGTCCACCAGATCGTCCAGCGTGAGCGCTGCGGATACCGGCGCGCCGCGTGTCGGGAAATGTAACTGCCCGTCATAGCTCGACACGTCGAACTGAAATATCTGGCTCATGGCCTCAATTGATTTGTAAGCCTCGTCCGATGGGTTGTGCACTAAGCCGTAAAGCTGGCCCTCCAAGTCCTCCAAGTTGATGCGGTCGAACGGGACGCCAGAACGTAGGCAGATGTCAGCCACAACAGACGACAGCGGCCAGGCGGCAAGCTGGGCATCTGGCAGCGCGTCCTGTGAGAAGCCGGGGCGATTAGTGAATCTAGCTGCAAGATCATCAAATAAGGACATCAGACCTCCAGCATGAATTGAAGCTGTAGCTGCCGCGAAAAGCCGATTTTGATCAGCCCCTTGTGTGGCCCGGCGTCAAGCACGCGCTCCGTCTGGAACCGCTCGCGCTGCATCCTAAAACACAGCGCCCCGTCACTGACGCGGATGTACGCCAGAATAATGTCGCTGCTACTGGTCTGCGTGTACCGCTTATCGTCCAGCGTAATGCGTGGCGTGCGAATGCCCGTATAGTTGGTTGTGACAACCTGACCCGGCAACGAGTCGAACCACCGCAACTTGGCCACACCGTCTTGTACGAATGCGAGCGTCGGGCGCATGTTCTGATCAAACGTCAGGCTGATTTCAGTGATGCCTGCGCCGCTAATCAGAACGAACGGCTCAACGTCTGCGGCGTCAATGATCACTTCCTCGCCAACTAACCGGGCGCGCCACCGCTTGACGAGCAGCCCCTGTGAAGGGTCCTGTATAGCCACGCCGCCGTCTTCGTAGTCAACCGTTTTTGTGACCGGCAGACCACGCGCCCCCGAGAACGTGGAGGGCGTGGCGGTAGCTGTTAGGCTGTTGCCGGGTATCATGCCCTGCGGCCCCATGAGTGGGAAAATTCAAGGTTCAAAAGTCGCTGGTTTGTCTTCATTATCGCGGGAGTGAACTCGACCTGGAATGTGCCTATGCCGAATTTGAAAAGTGCGCACTTAATCCCTGTCGCGAAGTTTCCCGCTCCTAGCCCTAGAGACATTGTAGCTTTTCGGCTTAGACTGCCGGACACATACCCGTTAACGGTAAGTGACACGTCCCTCTCAGACGCGCCGGACGGGCTTGACGTTATAGACCCGATATCGCCATCCAGAACTTGGCGGTAGTTTGGCTGGTTGCCCATGCTTGTGCCTGAAGAAAGAACATTCCAACCAACCGTGTCATTACTAGAGGTAACGCTAGAGGCCCTAAAAATATAATCGTATGTACCGCCTAAGTTGCCGGTCAGCGTAAAAGAGCCTGTATCGTCCGTGGTCTTTGGGTAAAACCTAAATTCGTAAGTCACGTCAAGAAACTGATCAGCGCCCACAGTGATGGTCGTAGGATTTCCATCTGCGTCCACTATCAGGGCGCGACTGAACAGCGCGGCAGACCACCCAATGCCGACCTCTGAAAGGTTCCCCGCCGCCCCGCCAGCAGAAAACCGCCGAGTGATACGCACCCAAGTGAAGTATGGCGCTGTTGACTGCGCCCCATTGGTTGACCCTTGAGTGCTTGTCGTAACGGCAACAAAATTATTCATTGTGGTGTCGTTAAAATTGGGTGCAGCCGAGCCACTCCCAACATAAGTGCGCGACAGCCAGTCCCCATTATCACCCATCCGCTCAAGCCCGCCATTAGTGATCAGGTTCGGGAATGTTGGCACAGGCTCGTAGCAATCAACCTCGTTGCCGTCTACGTCGAGCGTACCAAGGCGCAGCGTGTAAAAGCCTTCCGCTTCACTTTTCAAATTAATCATCAAATGTTCCTCCAATCACTGCGCCGCCCTTGGACTCAAGGGACTCGACTGCATATCTTTCGTATCTGATCAGGCCCAGGCGCAAGTCGCCGCCAATTACCGCGCCGCCTTTCGATTCAAGGTCTTCCGGTGCGTAGCGCGAGTATTCGAGCAGCACTTGATCAAACTGCCCGCCGACTACCGCACCTCCCGTTGACTCGCCCGATTCTATGCCGGCGTCAAACGATTCCAGCACTGAGGCAAAACTACCGCCCAGTACCGCCCCGCCTGTTGACTCGCCCGCCTCGATATAGCCAACAGACGGCGCGCCGGCTGCTGTCCCGCCAGTAGACTGCCCCGACTCGATCACCTCAATCGGATAGACCCAACTGGTCAGGTAAAGCCCCTCGGCCCGCACCACCTCGAACTGCCATTGCGGCACCGCTCCGCCTGTGTCCTGCAAATCCTCGTCCAGCGCAACCATATAGGCCAAGCCGCGCATTGCTGGCACGTTACCGACGCCGAAAATAGACTCAAGGTTCGCGTCGGGCATCTGCGTGAACGATCCGGGGTAGAAGCGGAACCGCTGTAGGAATGTTCCGTTATTGCGCGCCCCCCATTCCGAGCCGCTGCGCCCGTCATAGACCAATTTTGCGTTTCGCCATGCGCGCCGCAGCGTGACGTTCGGGCCTTCACAGATACCCATCGCATAGGTCCTGCGGGGTATCTCAACTTTTTGGCTGGAGCCGCCGCCGCCCTTGCCGCCTGACTTCTGTTTGCGCCGTTCGATGCGCGGCGGTTCCTGCACGGCTAATAGGTTGCCGGCAATCGGGGGCGCGGTGCCCCATATGATCGGTATCGGCTCGCCTTCCTTTGCCGTCTGCATCGAAAGTTCGCCGAGGCGTTGCGTGGGTAGCTTTACTGCCCGCGTGGCCATGAAAAGCGCGCCACCTACAGATACCGCTGCAACTGCGATCATTGCCACGGGTTGTACCCCTCAATAATCCGGGCGCGCCAAGCGTCGTCCAGCCGATGCTCGCACACAGCGACGCGGGAATATGAGTGGATCAGCGACAGTCCGCCGTGGGCGTAATCGCCGATGATGCCAACATGCCCAGGTTCCGGGTGATCCTCGAAGCGCATCAGCACTACGTAACCGGCCTGCAAGTCCGTTACCGGCTCCCCAAAATGCTCGACCATTTCCCGCTGCAATCCATCCCGCCAAGGCTCGCGCCCATAGTCTCGACGGTCACGCATCACGATACCGCCCGCTGCCATCGAATTGACGATCAGGCCGATGCAGTCGATACCGAACCGAGAGCGCCCACGGTGCCGCCACGGCACGCCGATGTATGACCGCGCTTCTGCTATTG
>Ga0306898_1000866_pt1 | contig 10499 bp, 9 predicted proteins | sample AntRauMFilla1564_FD_190424 | JGI IMG/M metagenome (GOLD analysis project Ga0306898, IMG submission 190424) | Saline lake microbial communities from Rauer Islands, Antarctica - Metagenome Filla 1 #564 (v2) (version 2) | ecosystem: Environmental > Aquatic > Non-marine Saline and Alkaline > Saline ...
TGCTAGGATACACAGCGCTGTGCTCGTAGCGCCATCAGCATCAAAGTCACCAACAATGAACACTTGCTGATGATTAACCACGGCATCAGCCAGTAAATTAGCTGCTTTTTCAATATCTTTTAATTTATTGTAATGCAGCAGGTGTTTACCTTGCACACTCAACTCACTTTGAGATTGAATACCCCGATTACGCAAAACTTTGTCAATAATGTCGGTGTATTTTCCACCTAAAGGCGCTGCATTAATCGCCTCACGTCGCATAATGTGCACAGAGTTTTCCTTAATTACAAGAGGGTGTTAATGCATAGTATAGCCGCAATTGTAAAAACTGTGCTACGTAAATGCAATATGCATACTAAAGCTAATAGTGTTTTGCACTGCATTACTTCCTCATGTAGCTTGTGCTCTAGCTCAAAGCTTTAGCTCAAATCTTTAAGCGCTAATGCTAAGGCTTGTGCGGGTTGATAACCCGGTACAACCGAACCATCAGGCATAATAATGTTGGGAGTGCCGCTAACGCCAATCTGTTGACCAAATTTAAACTGCTCAGCCACTTGGTTTTTACATTTTGCGTCATTCACTGGCTTGCCCGCTTTAGCATCGGTGATGGCTTGATGCGGATCTTGCGAACACCAAATAGAAACAGTGTCGTCATATACCTTGCTGTTTATGCCCGCACGTGGCCAAGCCAGGTAACGCACAGTGATCCCTAAATCGTTGAGCTGGTCCATCTCATTATGAAGTTTTCGACAATAGCCGCATGTAGTGTCAGTAAACACATTAATCACATATTTTTCTTTATCGGCTTTAAATTCAATCGCCGAATCTTTAAAACGCTCAGCGCCTTCTAGCCGAACGCTTTTCAGCGCGTTTTCGGTTTCATCTTCAAGGCCTTGGGTTATATTATATACGCGCGCTTGCAAAAAGAACTCGCCGTTGTCGCTAACGTAGAACAATCCGCGATTAGTAAGCACCTGCTTTAATCCGGGCACTGGCGAGTCTGCGATTGAAATGATATCTAAATTGAGTTTTTGAGCAAGAGATGCTGTTATAGCCTTGTCGCTGCTTTGCGCAAACGCATTGGTCATAGCCAATGCAGTGACCATAACAAATGTGCTAGCGCTGGATAGCAAACGGATTAATTTCATTAAATTGATTCCAAAACAAATAAGTTATAAGAGTAGACACGTAAACAAGTAAAACTACTTCAATTATTTACACTTTTTTTTGCGGCCTGTTAATACAATCTTGTAGCTTCCATGATTGTTTTAAGCCAAAAAAAATCGCCGAGCACGTTATTCATGTCACTATTGGCATTATACATGAATATATTATCGAAACTGTCTAGCAGGCACAATGTTATCCTCGAGGATGGTGGTTTTTCACCAAAGATTGCAGCCTCTGCGTGGCTACATGGGTGTAAATTTGAGTAGTTGATAAATCAGAATGTCCTAGCAACATTTGTACAACTCTTAAATCGGCGCCGTGATTAAGCAGATGAGTCGCAAAAGCATGCCGTAATGTATGCGGAGAAAGTGTAGTGCCAATGCCCGCTACAGCTGCATAATGTTTAATCCGGTGCCAGAAGGTCTGCCGAGTCATTAACTGCCCTCGCTTGCTTGGAAATACCGCACTAATGGGCCGCTTTAATAACTCAGGTCGTGCAAACTTAATATAGTACTCTAAGCTTGATAGCGCTTCTTCACCCAAGGGCACTAAGCGCTCTTTGCCCCCTTTTCCAGTGACTCTAATAACGCCTTGCTGTAGACCAATCTCATGCATTTGCAGATTAACTAATTCACTGACCCTTATGCCCGTTGCGTACAATAGTTCTAGCATTGCCTTGTCACGCATTTGAATGGGCTCGCTTGTATTAGGCGCATCCAGCAAACTCTCTACCTGCTTTTCAGACAAAGTATCTGGCAAATATTGCGGTAGCTTAGGATTTTTAATGGCACTAACAGGATTTGTTTGGCGTTTTTTATTGGCGACTAAATCGACGTAAAATGCGCGACTGGAACTGAGCAACCTAGCCGTTGATCGCTGACTAAATGATTGCTCGACCCTAACTGCTAAGTACGCCTGCACGTGTGATTCGGTGGCATCTTGTAGCGACAACTCGTCAAAGTAACGCTGTAAAAACAACGCCCATTTATTTAAGTCGCTTTTATACGCGCTCACGGTGTTATTGCTAAGGCCTTTTTCGACCCACAGCATGTTGATGAAATCTTCGATTAACTCTTCATTTTCAGGCGATAACGTAGTTTTCGCTAGCTGCTGGTTGAAGGCCTTTCCTACTATATTTTCTGCCATATTTTGCCATTACGTTTACCCTTATGGTGGCCGTTGGCTCTACCATATCCTTGGTTATACCTTTGCTATACCTTGGTTATACCTTGGTTATACCCTAGCAATACTCCGATAATACAAGCTTACATTTTGCCAGCCAGAATAGTACTTTTCTGGTATTTACAGTAATCGTACACATATTTTATAAATACACGACTATTTCATGCCGCGTGTTTCTTTAATCAGCTCATAGGCCGCCTGAATATCTTGCGCTTTACCCTTAGCCAACTCAAGCGCTTCTGCTGGTAAGCCTTTGGCACTCAATTTGTCGGGATGGTGCAGGGTCATTTGTTTTTTATAAGCACGTTTAATCGCTTTGTCATCATCAGTCTGGGCTACGCCCAAAATGCGATAGGCATCTTGCAAAGAATGACTTGAAGAGTAAGTGCTGTGACTTTGACTGTGTTGAGAGCCACCATGCTGCTGGCTATTGTGCGCGCCGCGCTGCCTAAAGCGCTGACCCGCTTCATACGAACTGATCAAAAAGTGCAGGTCTTGACGAGAAAAGTGCAGGCTGCGCGCGACTTTCTCAAGCACCTCTACCTCTGGCGGCGTTATTCGACCATCGGCGCATGAAGCGCTTATCAATATTTCTAAAAACATTTGCAAGACGTCACGACGCCCGCCACAGTGCTTTTTGAATTCATCGAGCATAGGCGCTAACGCAAAGTCTTTAGCCTTACCATCTCGAAATGCATCCTGAGCTGCTTGGCGAGTATCACCGCTTAGCTTCATATTGTCCATAAGTGCAGAGGCTACTGCTATTTCGTCAGGGGTAACTTTGCCATCGGCTTTACACACGTGACCTAGGGCTGAAAAGAGTGCGTGAAAAAAAACGGATTGACGCTGAATCCCGTCTTGCGATGAAAAAAATCGCGCGAAGCTGCCGCGTTTAGAGAAATCTTTCCCATAGCCTATATCAAACATATGCCCGACAAATAAACCAAGCACAAGGCCTGGCCACTTTAAAAATATAAGTCCTAACAGCGCACCTATTATTTTACCGTAAATATTCATAGTTCTCCGTGTGAGCGTGAACATGGTGACATGCACCGCGCTGGTAACACTGCAAAAATAACGCAGTGTGATTAGTGTAAGGTTCAAGGTGCCTAAATTAAAGTATTCACCGTGAAAAAACAAAGATTGTATTAAAATGTGAGCATTTAATCGATGTTTACATACTTTTTATGCTTTTTAGTCGTTTTTAGTTGGTTATTGCTCGCATAACCATTAATATTATAAGGCCTTCAGTTAAACCATTTTTCATAGGGGAGGCGCTAATATTTTCACTGTCAATAGCTTCATCATTAATGAGCGGTTCGTTACCAGCAATGTCCAAACTCTATCGTCATACAACTGCTCGAAATCAAAAAACCTACTTTGCTAAACGTTTGCGTCCAGCGCTTCATGCTTTGACACTAGGCTGGCTGCTATGCGGCTTTGAGTTAAGCGCTGCCCAGCAGATTGAATCTGCACAAGCTATGAACCTAGCCCCTAAAACTGACGGATCATTCAGTGTACCGGTTACCTGTATAACCCCTTCCTTTGTGTATACAGCGCCCAAAGGGAGCAGCGGCAACATCACGGTTAACTCTAATTCTGCCCTGCTCGTGAAAGACGCGCTAGCGGTATTTGAAGGTGATGTTTCAATTGTTAGCCCAATGTCGACTATTACCGCAAATAGCGCAAACATTTTAGATAACGGACGAGAAATACGGGCCACAGGGAATGTGCAATATACCGACGCATTGCTGCAAGTCAACAGCGAAGGGGTCGAGGTCAACAGCAACTTAAAGCTACTGCAAATGCAAGAGACTAACTATAAAATTGCGGGCATAAATGGCCGCGGCGGCGCTGAGTTATTGTCTATCTCACAAGAGCGCGGCGTAAGCCTTGAAAATGTCTCATTTACCACGTGCCCAGAAGGCAATGAAGATTGGAAAATCCAAGCTTCTGAAATATCAATTGAAAGCGGTAAGCCCTTTGGTGAAGCCTACAACACCCGCTTTTATGTGGGCGGCTTGCCTATTTTCTATTTACCGTATTTCGCATTCCCTATTACGGCTGAGCGTCAGACAGGCTTCTTATTCCCGCAGTTTGGCAGCAGTTCCACCACCGGCCTTGAATGGGAGCAGCCTTTTTATTGGAATATAGCTGCGAATGTAGATGGCCTTATTTCCACGCGCTTAATGACTAATCGCGGTGTACAATTAAAAAGCGAATTTAGATACTTATTCGATAACCATGCCGGTGAGCTTCAGTTAGAGTACTTACCCAACGACAACGGCAGGGTGACTGATAAAGAGCGCTATTTCTATCGCTTCTTTCATCGTGGTAAGCTTAGCAACAACTGGTCTATAAGCGCCGACATTAGCGACCTAAGCGACGATAACTACATTATCGATTTGGGCTCTGACTTTTATAATCAGGCCGACACGCATTTGTACCGCCAAGCAGGTGTTAACTTCAGTTCACAAGCACTCGACTTTTCGGTGTTCGTGCGTGACTTTACCACCATTGGTGCATCAGCGAGCAATTATAGAGCCCTTCCAGAAGCAAAGCTCAATTACACCAATAGCCTTAACGAGTTGCTTAATGTGGGCGTGAAATCTGAGCTAGCGTACTTTGAAAACGACTCGCTTGTACTACCCGACGCACTGCGTTTCCATGTAGAACCTTCTATAAGCATACCTTATCAGCGTGCGTGGGGTGAACTGCTCGCACAAGCCAGTGTTTTACACACTTATTACAAACAAGACTTAAAGGATGAAAACTTTGGCCTGTTAGAGGAAGAAGTTAATCGTACGCTCGGCCAAGCACGCTTATATGGCGCCTTAATATTCGAAAAACCCCAGCTTTTATTTGGTACAGATTACACATTAACCGTAGAGCCCAAGGCGCAATATTTGTTCACCAGCTTTGAGGAACAAAGCAATATAGGCTTATACGACTCCACCGCTTTATTAACCAATTTCAATAATTTATTTCGCGGTCAAGAATTTACTGGCTTAGACAGAATAAACGATAATAACCAAGTAACATTGGGCACCACTTCACGACTTATCGACAGCAGTAACAATGAGATTTTAATCGCTAGTATTGGTCAAATCCTGTATGTACGTGACTCAGAACTAATAGACGAACGCCGAGAGGGAAACCGTTCATCGATAGCGGCCGAATTAGATTGGCAAGTGAACCAAAACTGGTTTCTACGCTCTGACATACAAGTAGGAAACCAATCCAACCAAGTGGAACGTAGCTCCCTGTCAACCGAATATAAATTAGATCACAATAAGCTAGTGCAGATAAATCATCGATACATTCGCGAGCTATCTAATGAGCGTATAGACCAAGTAGGCGTGACTGCAAGCTGGCCAATAGCCGACAACTGGCATTGGGTAGGACGCTATTATCGCGATTTACAGCGCTCTAGGAGCATCGAAACCTTCATGGGCATTGAGTATGAAAGCTGCTGCTGGGCGTTACGTCTCACGCTGAGGCGAAACTTAGCGACACGCTTTAATAACAATGGCGTGCGTGATTTAAATGATTTCGACTCTGGCATAGGGTTACAATTTGTATTTAAAGGAATGGGGAATAGTGACAGGAAAGTTGATATGCTTAGCCAAGGGCTATTTGGCTACCGTCAGCCGTTTGTACTGAATTAATTTTTGACAATAGAGTGAATATGAAAAAGATATTACTAACCGTAACACTGCTACTAGCGTTTGGGCTAATGGCAACCAGCACCCCGAGTAATGCCCGTGAACTATTAGACAAAGTGGCCGTTATTGTCGACAAAGGCGTTGTGCTTGAAAGCGAAATTACCGACCTTATGCAAGGTGTAAAGGAAAACGCCGTCATAAATGGACAGACGCTACCGTCTGATGCTGCCCTTCGACGTCAAGCTATTGAACGTTTAATACTTGAAAATTTGCAGGCACAAATGGCAGCTAACATGGGCATTCAAGTTAGTGATCCACAGTTAGATCAAACTATACAGAACATTGCCCAGCAGCAAAATATGAGCATGGCTGAGTTTCGAAATGAAATAAGCAAAGACGGCGTGGCCTTTGAAGTATATCGTGAACAGGTGAGAACAGAACTAATAAGCGGCGAAGTCCGCCGCGCTAATGTCCGTCGTAGAGTATATATTACCGACCAAGAAGTAGACTCATTAATGACCATCATTAATGAACAAGGCGCTCAGCAAGCCGAGTATCAGCTATCCCATATCCTAATTGATATTCCAGGTGATGCTTCTGAACAAATAGTAGGTGAAGCACGAGAGCGCGCTGAAAAGATTTTAGAACTACTAGGCAGTGGCTCAGACTTTGCCCGTTTAGCAATTGGTGCTTCATCTGGTCCTAAGGCACTTGAAGGTGGAGACATGGGCTGGATGAATATTAATGCCATGCCGACTTTGTTTGCTGAAGCGGTGGGCAATAAACAGAAAGACGAAGTGATTGGTCCGATTAGAAGTGGCGCAGGTTTTCACATACTCAAAATTGCAGACACCCGCGGTGTAGAAATTGTAGAAGTGGAAGAAGTTAACGCTCGCCATATACTTATATCGCCTTCTATTATATTGAGCGACGCAAAAGCCGAACAAATGCTGACGGAGTTTAGAACTGAGTTAATTGAAGGCAATGCGGATTTTGCCGAGTTAGCCAAGCAGCATAGTCAAGATCCCGGTTCAGCGCTGCGAGGCGGCGTGCTTGGTTGGAATGACCCCAGTATTTATGTACCTGAATTTAAGCAATCATTGGCATCTTTGCAAAAAGACGAGTACAGCATGCCCATTCGTACAGTACATGGTTGGCACTTAATTCAGCTAATCGACAGGCGAGTAGACGATGCGACCGAAAAGCGCAAGAAGGACCGCGCTTATCAACTCATATTTAATCGTAAGTTCCAAGAAGAGACCGACGCATGGCTGCGAGAAATGCGCGACCAAGCATACATCGAAGTCTTAGACGAGAATGCATAAGTGACGGTATCAAATCAGCTTGATGCGCGTAAATCAGCTATTAAACTTGCCGTTACGCCAGGGGAACCTGCTGGTATCGGGCCTGACCTTATTATTATGTTAGCCGAGCAAGAGTGGGAGGCACAGCTGGTGATATTCGCTGACAGAGACTTGCTGCGTACACGCGCTGCTGTGTTAGGCAAAAAGATAGACATTATCCCGTACTCAAAAGGCATGGACTACATTCAAAAGCCGGGCGAAATAATTGTAAACCATGTGCCCTGTGCAAAAGAGCCAATTGCCGGAGTACTCGACAGTGAAAACGGACATTATGTCGTGAACACACTGCGCTTAGCCTGCGAAGCTAATATGGAAGGCGAGTTTAACGCGGTGGTAACAGGTCCAGTGCACAAAGGGATCATAAACAAAGCGGGCGTGTCTTTTAGCGGGCACACCGAATATTTTGCGGTGCAGTCTAACACGGCAGACGTCGTAATGATGCTCGCCACAGACGGTTTACGCGTGTGTTTAGCGACTACCCACATCCCACTAGCTTATGTTAGCAAAGCCATTACGCGTGAAAGAATTGAGAAGGTGGTTGGCATTATGCATGCCGACTTACAACAAAAATTTGGCATTGAACATCCCACTATTTATGTTTGTGGACTCAATCCGCATGCGGGTGAAGATGGACATTTAGGCCGTGAAGAGATTGAGGTCATTACGCCGGCCCTCGACCGCCTGCGTGAATCTGGAATGAACCTAGTTGGACCGTTGCCTGCAGATACTATTTTTCAACCCAAGTATTTAGAAAAAGCAGATGCGGTGTTAGCGATGTATCATGACCAGGGTTTACCCGTATTAAAGTTTAAAGGCTTTGGTAACTCAGTCAATATAACACTTGGCCTACCTTTTATTCGCACTTCTGTTGACCACGGCACCGCCACCGATTTAGCCGGCACAGGACAGGCTGATACAGGCAGTATGGCGCGAGCGATTAATAAAGCGATTAAGCTTGCTAAGCTAAAACTGTGAGTGCAGCACATGAGTAATAAACACTTAGGACATACGGCGCGCAAACGCTTTGGCCAAAACTTCCTGCACGATGAGTATATAATAGATAAGATTGTCAGTGCGATAGGGCCTAAACACGACGATAATATTGTTGAAATAGGACCTGGCTTAGGTGCGCTAACTGAACCTGTCGCAGAACTTGTCGATTCTTTCACCGTGATAGAACTAGACAGGGATTTAGCCGCCAGACTTCGCTCTCATCCGTTTATACGCGATAAACTGACAGTAGTGGAGCAAGACGCACTTAAATTTGATTTTTCACAACTTCGTCAGTCACAGAAAAAGATAAGAGTGTTTGGTAATCTTCCCTACAACATTTCTACTCCTTTAATGTTTCATTTATTTAAATACTGTGAACATATACAAGATATGCATTTTATGCTGCAGCATGAAGTTGTGCAGCGCTTATGCGCAAAAAGTGGCAGCAAGCTTTATGGTCGTTTGTCGGTTATGGCGCAATATTATTGCAGTGCGGTGCCTGTTGTAATGGTGCCGCCAAGTGCATTTAAGCCGGCACCAAAGGTCGACTCAGCCGTGGTAAGATTGAGCCCACGAAGCTTACCACAATATGCGGTTAGCTCAGTTGCCAGCCTCCAAACCATAGTCACAGCCGCGTTTAATCAACGTAGAAAAACAATACGAAACAGCCTAAAGAACCTATTAAGTGAAGTTCAAATTGTGGCATTGGATATAGACCCAGACAGCCGCGCTGAGCAAATCACTATAGCGCAATTTGCCAAGCTAGCGAATGCCTCTCATAAGGCTTCGCAAGCACCTTCGCATGAACCTTCACACAAGGTTGCACAAGAGATATCAAGCCATGACCCCCGCCATTCAGATTGAAGTGACTAGTAAATACTTGGGCAAACAAGACCAAGATAAAAGCCCGCAAATGTATGTGTTTAGCTATACGGTAAATATTACCAATACCAGCAAAGAGAATGTGAAACTCCTTAGCCGCTATTGGCTGATCACTAACGGTGATGGCGAAAAAGTAGAGGTTGAAGGCGACGGCGTGATAGGTGAACAGCCCGTTATCGCTCCTAATCAAACGTATTCGTACACGAGTGCCTCAATGTTAAAAACAGCCGTAGGCACTATGCAAGGTTTTTATAAGTTTCAAGCACACAACCAAGACAATTTTAAAACCCCTATTCCTGTGTTTAGCTTAGCGGCTCCTAACAGCCTTCATTAATGTGGTATGTGGATCGTGAATGTGATGTTGTATGAATGTGGTGCTCGATGAAGGGTGACGGTATGAAGAACTTTGTGGTCGGCGACATTCAGGGATGTTACAAGGGTTTAATAAAACTGCTTGATAAAGCAGGCTTTGTGCCCCACAAAGATAAACTATGGGCAGTGGGCGACTTAATCGCGCGCGGCCCAGACAGTTTAGCAACAATGGAATATTTATACGATTTAGGCCCACACTTCGACACTGTCCTTGGCAATCACGATCTGCATTTAATTGCCTGTGCTTTTGGCATTAGCAAGCCTAAATCTCAAGACAAGCTTACGCCTCTTATGAAGCATAAAGATTTTTCTAAATTTATTGATTTTTTGCTCACTAAACCGCTTGCAGTCTCACCCTTGAAAAACACCTTGATTACACACGCTGGTTTGTACCCAAAATGGTCTATCAAAAAAGCACGTAAACTTTCTCTTGAAGTGGAAGCACAGCTGCAGGGCAAACACCTTGAAAAATTTCTCAACAACATGTACGGAAATTTACCCAATGTTTGGAGTAAGGATTTAAAAGAATATGCACGCTTTCGGTTTATCGTTAACGCGTTTACACGCATGCGATTTGTGCACAATGATGTAAGTTTAGACTTTGACACTAAATGTCATCCAAGAAATGCAGGGAACAATCTACAGCCTTGGTTTAATCATGAAAACAAGGCCCTTAAAGCATCCCAGACGCTGCTATTTGGGCACTGGGCTTCATTGTCTGGTGAAGTTCCCGCTTCTCTTCCAATTAACGCTAAGGTAATAGCCCTAGACACCGGTTTTGTTTGGGGCAACAAAATGCGCTTATATTGCTTGGAATCTCAAGAGTTTTTCCACTGCCAAGCATAAAGTTTTTTCTCTTATTGACGATACAGCC
>Ga0306898_1000867_pt1 | contig 10490 bp, 24 predicted proteins | sample AntRauMFilla1564_FD_190424 | JGI IMG/M metagenome (GOLD analysis project Ga0306898, IMG submission 190424) | Saline lake microbial communities from Rauer Islands, Antarctica - Metagenome Filla 1 #564 (v2) (version 2) | ecosystem: Environmental > Aquatic > Non-marine Saline and Alkaline > Saline ...
GATGTCAGCCTCTACTTTTTCCCTAGCTTTCTTTATAGTGGGAAAAAACCGCTCGTCTTTGGAGTAGTTAAGTAGTGATCGTCTGTCCATATCAAGTGCTAGTGCTAACCCACTCATCGTATAAGGTGCTGGGTTCATAACCTCTATAACACCATCTGCTTTAGCACTGTAGATGTGTTGGATTCTATTGTCGCAATAATCAAAATACTCTTCTATAATCGAAGCTACTTCATCCACGCTTGTGTAAAGCTTTGGTCGCCCTCCTGCGTGTTTAGGTTGGACTTGAGTTATAGGTATATCCTGCTCTGCCATAGTGAGGGTATTATATCACGCTTTAGGTTTAACTAAAAGTGTCATGCTACATCAAGGAATATACAGATGGCAAATGCTAGTAGCCACCATGCTGACATAAAGCCCATGATGAGCCCGATTAGTAAGAATGCTATTGTGCAATAGATTGTCATATTGTCCTTGCCCTTATGTTTTTCCTTATGTCCCTTAGTGTCTTGTCCCATTCGTATGTTACGGTGAACTTGATCTCTTTACTCATTATCTTATTATACTCTTTCGTTTCGTTTAACGGTTGAGGTTATCTCTCGGAGTCTTGACCAGTCTATCTTGCCTTTGTACATTATGTGGAGTTCGGTGAGGTTAAAGCGTTCTTTGAATAGCTGTTTAATCCGCTTGATGTGGGTGTGGTGTATTTTCATCTACTTGTTCTCCTCAATCAACTGGTACTTTTTACCGTTTAACTCAATGACTTCTTTTTCTTCAATTGCAACTTCTTCGTCTGGTAAACCAGTTTCAATAACATCGCCATAGGCTACATTACCCTCTAGTTTTCCACACTTAACTTCTTTTAAGCAGCCTTCGTTCCAAGGATAGGGTGATGTGCCAGCGAACAGTCTAAGCTTGAACTTCAACAAACCTGTGCAAGTAATTTGTAAGCCAGCAGTTACTCCACCTCGTACAGCTTTAATCGAGTCACCAGCTTCAATCCAGCCACCAGCTTCAATCCAGTCACCAGCTTCAATCCAGTCACCAGCTTCAATCCAGCCACCAGCTTTAATCCAGCCACCAGCTTCAATCCAGTCACCAGCTTTAATCGAGTCACCAGCTTCAATCCAGCCACCAGCTTTAATCGAGTCACCAGCTTCAATCCAGCCACCAGCTTCAATCCAGTCACCAGCTTCAATCCAGTCACCAGCTTCAATCCAGCCACCAGCTTCAATCCAGCCACCAGCTTTAATCGAGTCACCAGCTTCAATCCAGCCACCAGCTTTAATCCAGCCACCAGCTTCAATCCAGTCACCAGCTTCAATCCAGTCACCAGCTTCAATCCAGCCACCAGCTTTAATCCAGATATAACCAGTAACTTTTATCGATAACACTTTAATCCAACCAAGATTAGCTTCGAACTCTAAACTGCCATCAAAGTTGCTTAAATCTTCCTTACCAATGTATTCTTTGTAACCATTAACTTCTTTGAAGTCCTTGGCTAGTAATTTTAGTGTTTTCATAGTTTCTCCTTATATAGTGATATACCTCGATCAGTAGCTCGTTTACGTTGCTCGAAGCGTAGACCATCTCTCGCCAATCTATTATTATTAACTAAGCCGTCTACGTCTTCGGCTGGTATATAATCATTTGAGCCTATAATCTCCTGAATTATAGTGGCTATAGCTTGCTTGGCTGTGTCTTTATAATCTTCTGGATTACCTTTGCCCGTAACAACAAAATCATCTGTATCGTCATAATATTGTTCGAGTATCTCGTCAATTGTTTTCATTACTCGTCTCCTTTAGTTGGGTTAGGCGGTCTACCAGTTCAGCAACCATCACCATAGCGTTACCGCGTTCTTTGCACTCACCTTTTGGGAAGATCTTATTTACTACATCTATAAGTATATCTTTCAGCTCATCTAGTGTATTAGCTTGGGGGGTGGGGGTCATTTCAGATACCGATTTATGTTTTCTAAACCATATAGAACATTTTTTATACTGCTCCTAGATTCTCCAGTAGACCTTTGAAGCAATGTTACTATGGCTTCTTTTGTTAATTTGCCACTATTTATTCTTAACATTGCTTCGTGAATATCTTTAACTTCTTTGGCAATATCTTCAAAAAAGTTTACTTCAATTTTTTTATTCATCTAGTTGTTCTCCTTAAGTTTAAGGTCTGTGGGGCGGTTGGTTAGCTCGTTGCTGGTTGCAAGTTTTCTTAGCTTCTCAAGCTCGTTATATTTAATCTGACCACGCTTATCGCCTCTGGTGAATAACAAGTTGTAGTTTAGTAATACTTCCTCTGCACCCTCGCCAGCCGACATAAAACTATGTGTCCAAGGGGGCGGACAATACTGCGTCCACATATCGCACAAAGCATACATAGTTTCGTAGTGGCTCATTGTAAACTTACTCATTACTTTCTCCTTTCTTATTAGCTTGGGGTTTGGGGGGTTGAGCGAGTTTGTGCCATTCTTCCAGTGTCATCACATGAACACTACCACCTACATTTATTCCTATACCACCCCTATCTGTTCGGTGTATTGAATTAGAGTAGTTGTCTACCTTACCGTCTTGCTGGGGTTCTCGCCACAACTCAACATCTGTATTCTTACATGCTTGCCCATCTAGTCCATTAGCTTGGGGTTTGGGGGTGTTAGTCATTATAGTTCTCCTCAAGGTTAAAATGTTCAATAATGTTCTCACAGGCTAGGTCTATAACTGTCTTCATGCGCTCTTCATCTTGACCTACAATAGTTTGTAGTCGGCTGGTATAGTCGAGTATCTCTTCTCTTAGAAAATGGATGGGATGGTCAGCCATTATAGCCCTCCTTCTTCTGTGGGGTTGGTGAGGTGGGCAATACTTGCTTTGATGTGAACATCGAATTGGTTAAGCATATATTCAGGTGTACCACCAAGTAATTCCGCCCGTTTCTTTAACGCCACTGCTGCGTGAATATGACCCTCTAGCTCTGCCTCTCTGGTGTGTAGGGTGATAAGGTTTATAGCCTCTGATATGTTATCGCTTCTACTTTGAGACTTTAAATTAGACGTTCTATTAAAAAGTTCAGCAATTTGTTTGCGTAGCTCTGTATCTTCTGGTGTCGTGGCTCTGGCTTCTTTGACTGCTTGTTGTGCTTTTTTTCTAAATTCTTCGTTGGTCATAGCTGTTCCTCATCATAAAGGCTAAGGGGCGAAACTGTTTTACTCATTACTTATCTTCTGCCCCTAGGAGCATTTGTGGGTTCATTGCTACTTTTTCAAAAAGCGTAACGCCATTGTTATCCACAGCATATGGCAAAAAGAGTTGAGGTAATACCACGCTTTTCGTTTGCAGTATTGCCATCTGTGCTTCAACCCAGTCTTTTGTAATACGCCACGCCACACGTTGAGCGTGTTCAGGTGTGAGCCTTGGTCGGGGTGTGCCATCGTGCCTCATAACTTCTAAAACCGACTGCCAGTTAGCAGGTAGTTTGAAAGCAATATCGTTACCTTCAAGGTTTATCTTGAAGGTAACAGCAGATATAACACCATCGATATCAAAGTCCTGCATGATACTGGTTGCACCAGCTTTAACAAGAGCTTTTGATATTTCTTGGACTGAACGCAATACTGGTACTGATGTTGTGTAATTTAGTAGTGGCATTACTTATTCTCCTTTAAATTATACGGACAGCTAGTGTCTGCGTGGGTTGCGGTTTTGCAGTAGGTGCAGTAGATGTTAGTCATTGAGCCAACTGACTGCTTTGTGGTCACGCTCGTTTTTAAAAGCATCCATAACAACCTTTTGTCGTTCTTGTGAGTATTCAATTAAGCCGAGATTATAAAGTTCACGTTTTCGTCTTGTAATGGTTTCGGGGCGTGTTGCCTTTGTGAGATTCCAGTAAAGGCTTTTGCTTTCGTCCCACCGGTCGTACATAATCCAGTAATTGGCTAGTAGTACTGCGTCATCGTTTGCTGCGTCGGGGAACAGGTTAATAACCGTTAGGACTCTTTGCTGTATTTTTCCAAGGTCTTTCATTATTCTTCCTCCTCTGGGAAAGTTGCCCTATATTTAGCTTCTATTTCTTCTGATTCAATCTGTTCGTGTTTTTCAATGAGGTCTTCGGCTTTAGTTACAAGATCTTCAAATTGATTGACCTGTCCAAGTAGCCATTGGCAATCTTCCTTTGTGGTAAGGTCGTAGCCACCAGCTTCAATTACTTCTAAGATACTAACACTCATTATGCACAATCCATTACGTCTTCGTTACAGTTGTCGCAGACTGTTACAAGTGCTGTTTTGTCAACGCTGTTCTCTCTTTCGGGATCCCAGAATGCCGACTCAACCAGCTCTTGGTGAGTTGATCTGTCGTGATTACAAAATGTATTGACTTCAATGTCGGTTGTTTCGCTTATGTCTCTTACTTTAAGATGTGTCATTGTATAGCCTTTCTGGGTTATAACCTCATTGTATCACGCTTGTACTAGAATGTACACAAAGAAAATACGACCCGTTAAGATCGTATCCATCTTGCCCATTGCCATTCGTAACTATACGAAAGCGTTTGTAGTTTAAACAGGGTAAAGTCTTCCATTGCTTGATCTAAGTCCATCTGTTCTCCTTATTCATCTTCTAATATAAATCCGAGTGCGCCAAGAAAAGCGGGTAGTTGTGAGCGTGTTAGGTGTACTGCACCGCCTTGACCGTAGAACTTTGCATTTTGTAATTCAGCACCACTTAGGTCAGCATCACGCAGGTCAGCACCACTTAGGTCAGCACCACGCAGGTAAGCATCACGCAGGTCAGCACCACTTAGGTCAGCATCACGCAGGTCAGCATCACGCAGGTCAGCACCACTTAGGTCAGCACCACGCAGGTAAGCATCACGCAGGTCAGCACCACTTAGGTCAGCACCAGTTTGTACCGCCTCCTCAACAGCTCTTTTCAGGATCGTTTTAGTTGACTGGTAAATTACACCTGCACTCCCATATCGTGATTTCAAAGCTATACCAACAGTCTTTTCAACCTCAGTATCTACCTCATCAACGTATTTTTTCAGTTCTTCGATTTTCTCTAGTGCTTGTTCTTTTGTTAGTTTGACCATTTCGTTCTCCTTATTAGTTATTCAAGTGTGTGGTGTCAGATTGGCATGGTCTATTCAATAGCTTTACCCGAAGGTATCACGAAGCCGCAGATTACTCTTTTGGCTACCCTCCAATCCAACACTACACACTTGAATTGTTAATGTGTAATTAAGCGTATGGTGTGCTTTACTAGCTGTATAATACGATTTATTCTTTAGACTGATACACTTCCTACATCTTCGCCACTTGTTGCTGTAGCTAACTGTATTCTCTGGTGTGTATTCGTGTCCTTTTGGACAATGTGTTTTCTGTTTATTCAGTAAAACTCCATCACCTCGTAAAGTATTTTCTCTAGCTGTAACTGGTTCAAGGTGTTCCGGGTTGATACAATGTCTTACTTTGCACAAATGGTCTATCACTAGTCCGTGTGGTATTGGTTTAACAAATGTTTCATACGATACTCTATGGGCTATGTAGCGTTTGCTTTTATGCCATAGTTGTCCGTAACCTAGATTGCTCTTGTAGCCAGCGTACAGCCAGCAGTCGTCTGTATTTATCATACTACTACTATAGCACACTACTACGCTTAATTGTTAATGATTCTATTCTACACGAAATCGTGTTGTTTAGATGTACTTGAGATATGCGCCCGATCCGTACACTGTCCAAGGGTTCCAGTTAGTGCCTTGGTTTGAAATCTTCCAAGCCCACTCTAGGTTTGTCTGTGGGTTTTTTAGTTCCTCACAAGTTGGTCGTCCTTTCAATGTCCTGATTTGCCATAGCCCACAAGACGGTGCGTGTAGTCCTGCAATAACGTAGTCGTCACCAACCGCATTAGGGTTGCCGCTACTTTCCGCTAGGCAAATTGCTCGCATTATCTGGTTGTAGGCTATATCACAAGCACCAGTGCCTATGACTACCTCGCTGTTGTTAGCCTGTGGCGTGTTCTGGGGCGTTGTGAGCGTCTTTAGTTGTTCAGGTGCAATAGTTGCCACTTCTTTTAATACAGTAGGTTGTGGCTTGTCTACTGTTGGTCTTTTGACACTTCTTTGATTGTGTTGACCTGTGCGGTTACTTGGTTGCGAATATAGTCGTTAAAGTTGCTCATTGATACGCCTCCGAAGATGAACGCTGATACAACTGTTGCAAACCATACTAATGCAACAATAATTGTCTTTACTCGAATTGTACGTGCTTGCTTTTCTGACTTGATATAGTTGTCTAGTTTTTCGTTGATTGCTTTGCCCATTGTTTTCTCTTTTCTTTGTATGCTCTACCGCCTGTCATTGCGACCCCGACCCGTTTAGAGTTTCGCATGATGCTTCTTGCTATCGGCGATTGTCGCAGTGATAGACGGTAGAACTTTGTTTGTTAATTGGTGAACCGTAGCAGTGTAGTGATGTGTAATACGATCTTTTAAACTTCTGCTTTGGTTCGTAGCCTTTCTTTTGGCTTAATCTCATTGTAGCACGAGCTTGATTAAAAGTACATAGCATTATTTGTCTAGCCCTTTATAATATGCGATTTTATCTAGTAATTCATCGTATGTTAAGGGTTTTAATCGTTGTATATGTAGCTCCTGCAGGTATAGCCAACGATCAGGGAACGTGTCGGTATACCATTTGCCAGCCTCTACGGGGTGCTTGTGCCACCAATTTATGTGGTCGTGATAGCACATCACTTTCATATTAACTGGATCAAACTGTAAATAACCACTTCTTGATACCGGTATAACGTGGCTTGCGTGGCAATTAGAACCATCAACAACCTTACCGCATCGCTGGCAGGTGTAGTTGTCCCGGCGCTTTACATAATCTTTAACTAAAAGTTCAAGCTTTTTCATTAAAGGTTTTTTGTTGTTTGCCTTTTTAACAGGCACTTTAACTGTTTTCTTTATTGCAGTGCGTGGTATTTCTTTGCGGGGCTTTAAAGTTGACTTGCAATAGAAGCCTGAATGACCAAGCTCTTTGCAGTATGGGCATTTCTTATTGGTCTGGGCCATTGTAACTATCTAAGAGGTGTCTAGCGTATGCCTCTACAGTAAATGGCTTACCCGCCACGGCTTGCAACTCTATAAAGTTATAGATTGATTCTTCCATTAGTACGACAAATTGTGATTCGGTCATATTACCCCTTTAGTTTCCGTATGGTGTTGGCGTTGGTGCTTTGGTTCGTGGTGCGAGTCCGCCCTTGCGTCCAACTTCTCTTGGGTCTTGAGTTCCGTGTGAGAACTTATGTCCTGTTCCGTTCTTGCCGCCCTTGCGTCCGATGTCAGCGTAGAACTTGCTTAGTCCTTCTGGTCCAAGGTTTGCTTTACGTGTTTCGAGGGCTTTTGCAGCCCCGGCTTTTGTTTGTGCCATTAGTTCTTATCCTCAATAAACTTATATTGTCTTCCGTTCTTAGTGATGATTTGTTCAACTTCGTCTGGTTGGGCATATATCTCTTTGAGTTTAGCGTTGTAGGCTTTATACGCTGGGTCTCTGATAGCGTTGTAGGCTTCCCACGCTGGGTCTGTGATAGCGTTGTAGGCTTCCATTGCTGGGTCTCTGATAGCTTCGTAGGCTTCCATCGCTGGGTCTACGATAGCTCGGTAGGCTTTATACGCCTCTCCTCTTTGCTGTTTTTTAGTGGGTTGTGTCATCTAGTTTTTCTCCTTAATTAGTTCGGCGATGTGAGCCTCGATGTTGTGGGTATGAACACTATTACAACCATCTGGGTGGCCGTCTTCTGCCTCATCCATAAGCTCGTATAATTTATCTACCAATTTATCTGTTATGAGGGCTTGGATTTGTTGTTTGGCTGTTAATTTAGCCATGTTGTGTATTTCCTCTGTCATGCCATCTACTTCGTTAGCTTTGGGTATAATTACTTCTAGTATCTCATCTAGTGTATTACTCATAGCTGTTCCTCCCTAGGTTCTTCTTCACTCATATTGTCAGATGTGTAGCTGTCAAACATTATGCTTCGTTCTCAAGTGCGTCCATAACGGCATCGCAATCGTTTAGGCTATCAATAGTTTCTTTTTCAATAGCACCTTTAATAAAGGCACGCTTAGCGTCTACGGTTGTGTAGTTGGCTTGGTTTAGTTCTTCAAAGATTTTTCGTTTAGCCCTAGCAAGTGTGTCTTCGGGTGCTTCGCCCATAGGTTCAGCGCCAGATTTTTGTTCTGCAGCACGATCACGGACTACTGCGGTTGCTTTAGGCTTGACCTGTTCGCCCGCTGCGTCTGCGTCTTGATCGGTAATAAGTCCCAGTAGTGAGCTAAGGCTGTATCGGCGCATATAGGTGATACCTGAACCGAGAACCTGAAAGTCATTCATACCTTTTAGCTGTACGCCCTGTGGGATGTCTGCGGTACTTGTAATAGACTCACCAGACTCAATGTGGAATACAATGGTCTTAATCGCTTTGCCCTCAATGGGCTGGACGTAGCCCAGACCGTGCTTTGCGAGGATTGGCTTGATGATGTCGTTAATCTCACCAAGGTCTGCAAAGTTGTAGCCGTAGCCCTGTGCGTTCTTGTAAATGTTTGGCACTTCCTGCTGGAATGATGCAAGTGCTTTGTATAGTGGTTTCATTTGTTCCATATTCCTATCGTTAAATCAGTATCTATGTTAGTACGTGCAAGTAGGTTGCCGTCTAGTGAATAGTATTCAGTTACTTCCCTTATCGGGTTGCCGGTTATTCCTTTTCCTATCAAAGATATTACTTGCACAACTTCAATAATTTTTACTTGGTTTATCGGAGTAAGCCTTGTAAACTTTTCCATTATCTTACCGGCACAATCGTATAGGTTGACCCATCTGTTGTTCCTAGTGGGAACGTGCTGTTGATGTACTCTACAAATATGCTAGTAGTAAAACTAGTCATTTCTTTACAGTCATCACATCGTCCCTCAATTGCTCCTGATCCTATCATTGTTAGGTTGCTTGGGTGTCCAAACATTCCAGAGTTGCAACAGTTGCTATATATTTCGTTCATGTAAACCTTTCTTGTTTATAACCCTATTGTATCACGCTTGTACTAGAAAGTAAACCTGATTTACAGATATGTTGCAATAAGTTATAATGTAGGCAGTAGTGGGAAACCTCTTATAGTTTTGTTAATTATATTGTAGACCTTTCTGCCCACTGCTACTTAGAGACAACCACCATTGTCTCTATTTTATTTAACGTGGTATAATGCTTATGTAAAGATAAACTACGGTTGTCTCTCGTACCTCAGTGAATCAGTTGTTAAGCACTCCTTAATAACTGATAAGTGGGCTATATACCCCTATTTACAACAAACACCTTTGAACGCCTTGGTTATACTACTGCGGCGTTCTTTTTTATGAACAGTTTATAAACAGGCTATATTTTGGGGGTTGTACATAAGTGGAATTGTGTGTACAATAGCCATCACGCAAGGACATCACGTCAAATGACGAACTTGCTAAGAAAAGACCTTAGGGGGCTTTACTTGTTACTCACAATCGATTATAATTAGATGTGACGTGATGAGCCTGGACTCCCCGAAAGGGGAGTTTCTTTATTATAAAAATGTTCTGCAGGACATATCAACGAATCAACAATTCGGCTTATTAACCATTGGAAAGGTTTTTTAGATATGATTAACAATTTTACGGAACAACTAGTTACTAGTAAGAAGAAACTAGAAAAACTAGTAACTAGTAACTACTTAACTAGTTTAGATATTCAAATAAGAGCGCTAGAAATAGCAAGGGGTCTTACTTGTATAGTAGAACCAAATGATATGACCGGTTGGTACTGTAAGGCATTTAAAACACTTGGAGAGGGTCGCTATACTATGATCGCCCAATCAGCACGTAAAGGAAATAACCCAAAAGCCCTGTTTGGTTGGTTACTTAAACAAGAACTTAATAAAAAATAGCTCCTTAGGTATCTCTCCGTTCGGAACTATTTAATCGCTGGCCTAGCTGTATGTTTATTATATCATTCTAATTCCCTCAAATTCGAGTAGATTAGAATTACCTTGATACAAAGATACTGATAATAAAGGACAAAAGAATAGTAAGACAGACCCAATAGATTATCAGTGTTGACCTATGCACCGTCTAGCCAGTCAGGGCGCTCTTCGGGTAGTTTATTGCCTAAATATGTCATAGCTACTTCTATAAATTAAATACTTTCATGAAAACTTAACTTTGCAGAAATAGCCTCTTCGACATTATCAAAACAACCAATATATATAGACTTACGGTTTAATCCAGCACAAACTGTGTATTTATGATAATTCTTTCTAACCCCTGGGTATAATGATTTTGTACCCCTAAAAACACGTCTGTTTAACGCTTGTTCAGATTTTGAAGCCCATCGACAGTTATCGGTTTCATAATTACCATCATTATCAATACGATCAACAGTGTGTTGTTGTGTGGGCTTATCCCCCATATCATTTA
>Ga0306898_1000868_pt1 | contig 10484 bp, 15 predicted proteins | sample AntRauMFilla1564_FD_190424 | JGI IMG/M metagenome (GOLD analysis project Ga0306898, IMG submission 190424) | Saline lake microbial communities from Rauer Islands, Antarctica - Metagenome Filla 1 #564 (v2) (version 2) | ecosystem: Environmental > Aquatic > Non-marine Saline and Alkaline > Saline ...
TTTAAACAAGATTTAAATCCTATCAACATTCCAAATAATCTTTCCTTTTTAAGAGAATCTTTTTTGTCAGTTGAATTATAAACACTTAAAGTTAACTGATAATTTCTTCTGGTTAATTCTAAAATTTCTTGTTTGTCCATTTTATTCCTTAAAATCGTCTGTTAATTGTGAATTTACGTGCATGAAAAGAGCCTTTTTATTTTCGTTAGAAGTATATGAACAAGTAGTTTATAAAACTTCGTTTAGCTTTCTTTAAAAATAAAAAATATATTAAGAAAAAATAAGAGAAAATAGAGTATTTTGTAATTACTTAAATATACAAAGAACTACTATTATTCCATTTTATTCTTATAAAAAAAAATAAAGCTAACACCCGAAGGTATTAACTTTACATTTTTACTTTATTTTAGAGCCATATGGCTTACTTCTAGATTTCCTTCAAACTGATGTATCTTACTTTGTAGATCTTTCCACTGACTTTGTGCTGCTCCAGTAATGCCTATACTTTTAAAGAAATCTTTAAGTATAAGTTTTCTATTATCATGTATTGCTTTTAGTTCTATTGCATACCACTTTCTTACGTCTAAAGCTGCTGCTGGAGAACATAATATTGCATCATGAATAGGTATTCCAGATCCGTATTTATCCATCAACCTTTCAGTTACTGAATTACATACTTGAGAATCCAAATTGTGAATTAACAAAGTTACAAAATATCTTCTAAATTGCTTTAGATCTGGTATTTTACGTGTGTCTGTGTGCAATACTGTATTGTATTTTCTATCAATTGTATCCCATACTTTATAGGCTTTAGTTTTCTCACCTATCTTTCTAAAGCGGTTACAAGATACTGAGAATACTTCTCCATTAATATCTACATCCATTTCTGCTTTTGGTTTAGCATTGTTTAATATAAATTCTTTAAACAGATTAGCCACACCAAATGCACCATCTGCCATTTCTTTAGTATAAATAGCTACTTGTTCAGGTGTATAAGGCATATTATTATCTTGCCACAGTTCGTAACACTGCTTACTAGAACCGTACAACATTGGAGTTGCAGCTTTCTTTAGCATAAGTCTTGGCATACCTTCTAAATCCCAAGGGTCTTGTAAAGTTTCACCTATAATATTAGTCATCGACATAAGACGCTTATCGTTGAGCAATATACCCATGTACTGCAACATGCTTGCGCTCGCATCTAATTCTATATACACAGACCATTTATAGTTATTAGCCTCTCTGTACAGTCCTACATCAAGAGCTAAGAACCTACTAGTGCAATCGCTTACATATAAGCTAAAGTATCCGTCTAGGTCTTTATACAGACGTTTAAGCCATACAAGCTCATGTAGATCTTTTCTACCTTCTTCAGATTCTAAATCTAATTCTGGTAGATAGTTACCAATATAATTTGCTTCACCACATTTGATTTTGTCTTGCATATTGCCAGAACCTGCTTCAAAACTACCTGTCAATTCTGCTATGAATAAAAATACTGCATCTGTTTCAGTTTTCATGATATATCCTTAAATGTATCTAAATAATTAGGCGCTTTCGCACCTAATAAGTAATAACTAATGAAGCTCTAGCATCTTTAGAGCCTATAGGATTAAACACTTTACTAAGACAATTACTGATAGCTCTTCCTCTGCTATCGTTAATGTTATCGCCTGTTGTAAATACTTCTAATTCATTTTCTTTGTGGTAATCAAATATTCCAACACTTACGTTATCGTAACTACTGGTACTTGATTTCATTTCTGGGTAGATATGTCTAATTTTGTCCATAGACTTAGTTAGATTAAGCTTTACGGCTTCTTCAAATTCAGACAATGCTTCCATGTCATACCCAAATTGAGTATTACCTGCATCTCTGAATCCTTTACGAACAAGACCAGTTTTCTTAGTCCTACCGTTTTGTCTAACTGAATCTGATTTTGTAGCTACACTAAAATCTAAAGTATATTTTGTATACTTGTATTTAGCTTTTACTTCTTGTAGCTCATCAGGTGTAACATATTCTAATAACTTGTCTTCATTTATTTCTATGCTAACCCACTTGCGGCCTGTTAATGCGTGGCTTGTAACCCAACCATGATAGCTTAGTCTTTTAACCATATCGTTGTATAATTTAATACCTAGTATTCCATACCAGTGTATTCCGTTTGTATCGTTATCGTTTAAATAGTTGAACCAAATTGCTTTCCAGAATCTATGTATTTCGTTTACACTTTCTGGATATAACTCTAGCAATTTACTTCCCGGATAGTCTAATTTGCCTGCCAATATCAAATCTTTCATAAATATCCTTAAAGCTAAAAACTTACATTTTTATAAATCTAATCTTAGTGTTGTACAAAAAATCATTGTCTAACCAATTCCTAAATGCACCTCCACAATTAATCATTATGTTACCTTCACTATATTCTTCAACTTCACGTAAATACCCACGGTCAGGAAAATTTGCGTATAACAATATTTCATCCGTGTACTCGCTTTTTTGTTTTACAAACCCTACACCTGCGTCAATTAAATCCTGCTTATTTATACTGTAGTCTGAACTCATTTCTATCCCCAATAAAACGTAAACAGGGAACTTAATTGTCCCCTGCTTTAACTATTACTGATTAACTATTAGTACAACTACTGTTATTGTTACAGCTCTAGATCAGCTTCTTGAATTGCTTCTTTAGCTTCTTCGTTATCTTTAGCAGCTTTAAGTTCTGCTCTTACGCTTTCTAGCTCAAAATTATTAGCTGTTAATTTAGATGTATCAATAGTTACACCAAGTTCTGATTGCATTACTTGTATAATAGTATTCAATTCAACTACATTTGCAGGTTGAGCTTCAACTATAACGTGGTTATTTCTGCTGTAATAGCTTGGATTACCGAATGCTTCTACCATTTGACTTAATACTTCTATACTCAAACCTGTATGAGACAACAACAGTTCCTTATGTTCCTGACAAGAGTAAATAATACCTGTAGCTAACTCATATAAAGCATCTACTTGATTACCGAAACTGTAGCGATGTGAACCACTCCATTTACGGTTCTCACGAGTTTTAGTACTGTGAACCGGCATACTTGAAATAATAGCTGAACATTCTGTTATTAACGTTTCTAAATGTTTAGTAGCTTCGCCTGATACCATTAGTTTAGCTTTAGCGTTTAACAGCGCTTCGTTGCTTTCTAGCTTTAGAATTGCTTTAAGTTTCGCCATTTCAGCTACTTCTTTAATTTTAATTAAGTTGGATGCTGCTAGTTCTGCTACTTTCGCTTTTAATTCTTGTAAGTTTAATTGTGACATTTTAAATCCTTTATCTAAGTTATTTTTATACTTTTCCACAGAATTGAAGAATTGTATTTAAGTTTTGTTTAATACTACGTGACGGTCTGCAACATTCTTCTTACCTACTATGTAAGTAATCTTCAGTTCTCCTTTATATCTATCTTTAATCCTTAAGAACCAACCTAATTTAGTTAGCTCCAACCTATTACGTTTAACGGTTTGTTCACTTAGCCCCGTTAATTTAGCTATCTGGTCATCTTCCATGTTAGGACTATTCTGATTACTTATAGCTATGTAATGAATCATAACGTAAGCGGCATTAGCACCTACAGCAGATACTATTTCATTAGACTGTTCTGTTGTTAACGATAACCCCTGCATAACGTTCTTTTCCTTATTGAATTTACTTGAAGTTGTTATCATTTCTTGTGCCTTATTTGACCTATAACTGCTCATTATATATCAAATAGTGTTCAAAAACCATATGTTTTATATCAAATCTGATACAAACTTATGCACTTAAGTCATTGATTTATATAAACTTTTATACCTTTTAGTACACATCTGAATAACATATATAAAGGGTTGACTATCTAAAGCAAGTAAAATTGATGCTCAGACCTTAGCCTGAACACCTGATTTATTTAAGAACAGCATTCAACTGTTCCATTTATAATTACGTACACTTTTCTTGCGTTGCTTACTTTTTTGATTAATCTAGCTAATGATTTCTTAGCTAAACTTTTACTGATTCTGGATGATTTCATTTTGTATTTCCTTAAATTGTATTAGTAAAATTGTTTAATGCATGTACGTTTAGTTGATACGCATTAACTTCATTATCTCTTCATGAGAATATACTTTCTTTCCTTCTGTTTCTTTGATGTAATTTTCTACTATCTCGATACGTTCTTTGACAGACTCTGTAATGATCTCTTCAGACATAACTTCTGCTTTGATTCTAGCAGATGTAGCTAAAGCATTGATACTACTAGTAAATTTCCACAGTAATACAATACCTGCAACTAACATTAGTAATTCCATATCATGATTCCTCTTATAAGTTTAATGGTTATAACAATAAAATAATCCACAGTGTGACTATCCTAACACCAAGCAAAGAGAAAAGGAGCCGCACACGTATGAAACAACAGATACTGTCTATCCGACCGTGTTGCTTTTGTGTTGCTTTTGCTCTTGATCTTGTGTTGCTTTAAAAGGTTGATGTACAACAGATGTTAGAAAAAAAAAGAGAAGCCAGATGGCCCCTCTTATACTATGTTTAACGTTGAGAGCAGATATAGTTTGTAATCGCATCTGCCATCGTCAAGGCTTCTATGCCTTCTACCTTTAGACCCATAGTGCTGCATATATCATTAGCCGATTCGATCCTGCTTTGCGCTGCTTGAGCTTTTGCATTACTGGCTAACACTCTTCCAGCGGTTGCCAACTCTCCTACTGCTGTTGCGGCCTCCCCTATTGTGTGGGTTGTATTGTTCCACACAAATGCTAACCCACCTTGCTTTTTGGTGGATGTCTGAGCTTTTAACATTTCGATCAAATCTTTACTATTGTCCTGCTTTGCTGCTGTAGTTGTAGCCATTATAATTTTTCCTTTATAACATTAAGTTGTGTTAGTTCCGCTAAACGAAGTATAAGTTCTTTCTTTAAACAATCTATTTGAATTTCTTTTCCTTTTATGCAGCTACTTACCAATTTTTTAGTTAAAACCATTAGAATGCTTCCTTATAGTATGTAGTAGGCAAGTGCGTACATAGCAAATACTGCACTTAATCCGAATATGTATGCTGATAGTAAAACTTTTAATACTCTCACAATTACTCCAATATTTTATTATTACAACGAGCAAACTAACCAGCCTGCTCGTTATGTATTTATTTAAAAAGACTTACCTTCTAAATCTTTAATTGTTGGAATGTTGTCTTTGAATTCTTTGACAACAATGAATACTGAATCGCCTGACTTCTTTCTAAAGCCTTTTAATATTGATTCAATATAATTAACACCGTGTGATGCTATAAGACCTACATTACTATTGCTCACTGTAACTTGCTCATTGCCATCTCTATTAACTGATGGGTCGAGTCTTACTACTGTGCTACCTTTAGGCATTACAAAACCATCTCTAAGGTACATACGAATTGGTGCGCTTGTCTTGTCACCGTCTACTGCTACAACAACTACTACTTTCGAATTAGCCATGATATTTCCTCATGCAAGTTAGGCGTGATACGTAGTGCATCACTTATACCTACCTCCAAGACCAACTGTAGGGACACACACAAGCAAGCAACGAAGAGAGTAGTCTGTGGGTTTGGTGCTTGTCTGCTAATAAAACAACTGATATATACATACATAGGGGGGGTACTCAATCTGCAAATGTACAGGGTGGAGAGAACTACTCCTCTAATAAATATAATTATTTCCGCCTTACAATTTCCTTGCATCCATAATCCTCCCAGTAGATTTGCATCCCCTTGTAAGCGTCCCTAAGAGCTTTAAATTACAATTAGGTACAATGTGTAGTTAACTAAAACAATCTCTATTAGGGTAGATACAGTAACCGTTAGAGCTGTTTGTGTTTGCTAGTAGATTTTATTGTGTTAGCATAAATCAATTACGTAACATTACAGAGAGTTTTATGACTGATTTAATAACGTTAGAAGGGCTGCAAAAAGCACTGCCTTCTAAGAAGAATACGATTACACAAGAGTCAGTGAATATTATTAATATTAGTAGGACAGAGCCTGAGTTTCAGGGAGAGAGTCTTTTAAAGAGTGCTATTACTTATGAATCTGTATTGAGCCGGAATAGAGCTTCTATTGCGGAGTACTTACAGGCTATTAGGTTTTGTGCTTATTTGACTACTAATGAAGAATCTACTTTTATAGAAGCTTACGGTAAGGTGTTTTCAGAAAGGGAATTTGTAAAGAAGAGAGTAGGTCACAAGAGTAAGACTACACAGTATATTGAGCTTTCTAGTGCGGCTTCTAGGTATCGTAGGTCTAAATTGGTTATAGATATACTTACCGTTAGCCAAGTGCCTTTAGATTTAATGTTTACTGGTTATAGGTATAAGGCGATTGGAGTGTTGGCTGATGTTATGGAAAACGGTAGATTTGATAGAGACAGGGTAGCTGCAGCTAAAGAATTGCTTGCGGCTACTAAAGGTCCGGAGAATGTTAAGATTGAGCTTGATTTAGGTGTTAAAGAATCTAGTGCAGTTCAGCAAATGAACGATCAACTAGTTTTATTAGCCGCTAGACAAAGAGAACGTTTAGAAAGTGGTGCTTCTACTTTAGAGGAGTTTGGTTCTATGAAGGTAGTTGATTCTGATGTTATTGATGGGGAATTTACTAGTGAATCTTAGTCCTATAGCTAAAGCCATAAGAGATAAAATTTATGTTCCTTCTGAAGAAGCGTTAAAGTTTATAGCGTTTATTAGAGCTACAGGTAACGAAGAATTTACTTCACCGGAAATACATTACAAGATGGCAGATCTACTATTTAGTTCTGACCCTAAAGACAAGAATGTATTAGAAGAGTGTTGCCGAGGCGTAGGAAAATCAACAGTAGCTGAGTACGCAGTAATTTATGCTGCTTCTTTGGGTTATTGGCCCGGATTTGGAAAGTGTCCTTTTGTTATATTTTTAGGTGCTAGTGCAGAAGGTAACGTAAAACAATTCTTTAAAAACGTAGCTAGTAAAATATCTAATTCTGAATTTTTGTCTCAAGTTTTAAAAGTAAAAAGAGTAACAGATAAAGAAATTGAGCTTGTAAACGATGAACAAGTAGAAATGTTTGTAGCCGGAAAAGGAATGAACGTAAACTGGCGTGGAGCAAGATCTCCTAGTGGTCACAGACCTAGTGTACTTTTAGCTGATGACATCTTACACAACGATTCAGCTACTTCTGAAGCTATTAGAGAGACTATAAAGACTAACTGGTTTGCTAGTGCGTTACCGGCTTTAGCTCCAAAGCACAAGATTATATATATTGGTACTCCTATAAGCGAAAATGACTTGTTACACCAATTAAAAAATAGTGGTAGTTACAGTTGTGTAAGATTTCCTTTGTGTGAAAAATTCCCAGTACCAAAAGAAGATTACAAGAGTGTATGGCCTGATTTATTTACTTACGAGTACGCTATTGATATGTACAAGCAATTTTATTCTGCAGGTACTACACAATTATTTTATAGAGAGTACATGCTAGAAGTTACTGACTTAGCTACCTTGTTGGTAGATGAAAACGACATTCAATGGTACGACCCATCTTTAATAGTTAAAAACAAATCTGGTTATAATTTTTATGTAGTTACCGATTTTGCTACGAGCACTAAAAAATCTGCTGACTTTTCTACTATAGGCGTGTTTGCTATCTCTAGTAACAGCGATTGGCTGTTGGTAGATGGACAGTGTAAAAGACAGAGTATGCAAGATAACATTGATGACACTTTTAATTATGTAAAAAAATGGAATCCTCTTAGCGTAGGTATAGAAACTTCTGGTCAACAAGGCGGTTTTATTTCTATCATGCAAGAAATGATGATGAAAAGAAATATTTGGTTTAACTTTGCTAAGAAAAGAGGGAGCAAAGAGGTAGGTATCAGACCTATAAAAGATAAAGACCATAGATTTGTTACTGGAGTACAGCCTAAATTTAAACAAAATAAAATATGGTTTCCAAAGCCAGAAATTGCAGCTAAATATTCTAAAGATCTTTTTGAATTAGTTGAGGAATTTACAAACGAACTCAGTAAATACACACTAGCAGGGGGAGTTAAAGCGCTGTCTCACGATGATGCTATAGATTTATTAAACCAATTATCTGAAATGGAAATATTTACTCCTGCAAGTAACGGTTTAGATATGTTTGATACTTCAACAAACAGCATACAAGACAATACTCAATGGAATGATGTTTGGGGCGATTTAGACGAACAAGAAAATACAGGGGGAGGGAGTACTATCTTTTAATAACCGTTGTGCTATTATTTGAAAATATAAGATAATATCTTAAAATTAGTTTAGGAGTTTTTTAATGCTGGTAGAAGAAGTAGTTACGTTAGCAAAACATAGCGAGCTTAATGGCGTAGCTGTAAAAAATGATGTGCCAGCAATTGTGTCTTTTATTAATTTAGGCATGGTAGAGCTTTATAAGCGTTTTACTTTAAATACTAAAGAACTTGTTTTAGACGTTACAGAAAGTTACTTATCAGTACCTGTACCAGAAGATTTTATGTACCCAGAAAGAGTTTATGAGTGGGTAGTAAGAAATAAAGAAAGAAAACAAGTAGAAGTTCCTATTAACGAACATTATGAGTTTGAAGGAATTAACTTTTTAAATTACAAAGTAATTAACGTGTCTCCTGCACTAGTGGGTAAGACAATACATATTTTGTATAATACAAAACCTCCCAAGTATTACGCTAATGATTTAACCGTAGAAGTAGATTTGCCAGAATCTTTAGTAGATTGCTTATTGCACTACGTAGGTTATAGAGGTCATCTAGGTGTTAAAAGCGATGGTCAATCAGAAAACAATACTCACTACCTTAGATTTGAAAGAAGTGTGTTTAAAGCTAAAGAGTTGGGTATAACACCTACTACTCAATCTTTAAATATGTTTAACAGAGTTCTTAATAGAGGTTTTGTATAATGCCGATAAAATTACCCGATATAACTATAGAAACTATTAGTTACGAGGATTCTACAATAGGAAGACTTTCTTCAAATGAATTTTATTGTTTTACTTTGGAGCTTCCTTGGCTGAACAATAAAACAAATGTTAGTTGTATAAAGCCAAATATTTATCAGTACAAAAAACGTATTAGCCCTAGTAAGAAAACATTAGTTATAGAACTTATAGACGTTAAAGGTAGAACTTTTATTCAAATTCATTCCGGTAACTACACTAAACAAATATTAGGTTGTTGTTTAGTAGGTACAGGAATAACTTATTTAGACTCAGATAATATTCCTGATGTAATAAACAGTAAAACTACTTTAGATAAATTGCTAGAATCTTGTCCAGATACAGGTACAATAGAAATAATTCGACAAGGTAAAGATTTTAAAGAAGGAAAATGCTATGTTTAACTGGCTAGGTAAAATGTTCGCTAGTGACAAAGTACTAGAACAAGGAATTGGTTTACTGGAAAGAACTGGCGATGCTTTATTTTATACAGAAGAAGAAAAAGCAAACGACAAAAATAGTAATATTCGACACAAAGACAAAATGATTATTGATTGGATTGAATCGAGTAAAGGTTCTAACATTGCTAGAAGATTCATTGCTTTTTTGGTAGCTCTAATTTGGTCCTTTTTGTTTATTTTTAGTTGGGTTACAACTCAACTAGCTATTTTTATGAACACAGAAACAGAGCGTATAAAACTTATGACTGAAGCAAACGAACCTTTTTTAACTCAGTCTTCTGGGGCTATGATGTTAATACTGGCTTTCTACTTTGCTGCACCTTATATGGGTGACGTAGTTAAAAGCGCTTTAGGAGCGTTTAGCGGTAAAAAAACAACTTCAGATAATTCGCGTGGCTAGTAAAATTAATTCTCAAGGTTAAAATGAAAATAAATAAAAATCAGCTACTAAATGCATTAAAATCAGATTTAAAAGCTGCTAACATACTTAAATCTAATCAAGATAGCCTTATTGCTAAATGGAAAGCAGAATACAATGGTGAACCTTATGGCAATGAGCAAGAAGGTAAATCTAAAATAGTATCGAGAGATATTAAAAAGCAATCTGAATGGCAACACGCTACCATAGTTGACCCTTTTGTTAGCGGTAACGACATTATTAAATGTATTCCTATAACTTTTGAAGATAAAGAATCTGCAGTTCAAAACGAACTTCTTCTTAATGCTCAATTTTGTCGTAAGTTTGACAGATTTAATTTTATAACTAAAGCCGTAAAAGTTTTAGATAGAGAAGGCACAGTAGTTATACAAACAGGTTGGGACTACGAAGAAAAGAAAATAAAAAGAATTGTTGAAGAAGTGCAGTTAGACGAAAATGGCTTTGAAAGCATAGTTGAAGTAGAAGTTGAAGAAACTATAGTTATAAAAAATCAACCTACTGCTAGAGTGTGCAGGAACGAAGATGTTTATACAGATCCAACTTGCCAAGACAATTTAGATAACGCTCAA
>Ga0306898_1000872_pt1 | contig 10468 bp, 10 predicted proteins | sample AntRauMFilla1564_FD_190424 | JGI IMG/M metagenome (GOLD analysis project Ga0306898, IMG submission 190424) | Saline lake microbial communities from Rauer Islands, Antarctica - Metagenome Filla 1 #564 (v2) (version 2) | ecosystem: Environmental > Aquatic > Non-marine Saline and Alkaline > Saline ...
CGAAAGAGGCTCCACGACAGGTCCAAAGATTCTAACCTTGAACTTATTAAATAATCTCAACTCCACAACCTCTCATGTAACAACCTCCATCTCGTCGTCCAACCACCTTCAATCGATTCATCGATATCATTAAAATCAACCTAAGACCTCAAAATACCACATTAAATGACTACTGACAAAACTTGTAATAATTGCAAAATCAAACAAAACTTGTCAGAGTACTACAAGGGGAGAGCGATGTGTAAGAGCTGTGTGAGTTTGAAGAGGTATATCATCAAATATCAGGATATCCATAACTACACCACCCTATCCAGAGCATTCAAGAGTCTGATGGATGAGTGTTACATTGACAATGTTAACATCGAATCTCAATCATCATCATCATCATCATCATCATCATCATCACCTTCCAAATCACCTCCATTAGTTAGTGATCCCATATCTCCGAAAACGTCTCCAAATGAACCTCCATTAGCAACTATTGACAAACCTGTGGAATACATAACACCTCAACGTGAATTATTTACCATCAACAACGTTAACCTTCTCGACATGAACTTGGAGAAAATGGACGACACTATCATTGAGGTAATCCGAACTCAATACCACTCCCTGAATAAGGAGGGTAAGGAGAGATTCCTCTACGTCAATGTCGATCATACCGATCAAGACTACTTCCTCAAATACATCGTCAACAAGTACTACAAACCTTACCTATCATACAACTTATAAAACAAATACGTGATCAATCGACCACGTATATGTCCCTATCCAACCTCTAATTCTTGATCATCGGAGGCTTCAATTCCTTACGGTATTTGTCGACCAAGTCCACAATCTCTGTCTTAACGCCTTCAGGAGGTGAACCGAAGATGAAATCGACGTAGTACTGAAGTCTTTCTCGATTAGACTTGTACAGAGTGATTGCAAGCGATGCAAACACGATCACCAAGGTTAGTCCTTCAATCACGTTGGAGAAGACTGGCACCTGTAACAGAATAGACTGTAAGATACTGAATAATCCCAACTGTTGAAATAATGACGTCAAGAACTTAGCCTCCTTAACATCCTTCAACTTGGTGATCACGTCCACCAAGGAGTCAATATCATCAAGGATGGTGTTGACAATTATCCTCAAGTCATCAACCGTCACCAAAGATAAGTAGTGGATGAACGACTTCATCTCCGTCAAATTGTCAGGAATACGCGCATACAGACTCTTACCTATTGACTTAATATATGGCGATGCTGGAGAGAGAATCGATAATATCATCTCTCGTGACAGATCTCCTTCAGCGATGTTCTTGATGACTGTTAAGTTGTCCACCATTCTGTCAATGAAAATATGGAAAATCTTATAGAGACGATCCTTGACACCATCTCCTATTGTCATCACCAACTTGTTTAACGACTCCTTCGACGTCAAAAACTGCAACAACTGAATCGAATGAGTTGCGACAAACTCTTCAATATCCGTAATGGATTTGAAGTCAGTGATGATGTTCAGTAACGAGTTGAGGAACTGTTCGATCTTACTGATGATAAACTCGACATCCTGACTGATCGGGTTGACGACGTCTTTGACGATCTCATCCTTAATGATGTTGAATTCCTTAACCACGAACTCATCTATCAACATTTTAATTATACAATTAAAATGTTTTACCGATCAAGATGTCATCAATCACTTAAGAATCTTAGCGGAACCGTTATGAATTTCCAAGACATAGTTGTAGAAGGCATGGACGTCCAAAGTCTTCGCAATCGCATTGTCATAATCCTTCAACTCAATAATAGGATCTGTACCCATCTTCATTCCATGATAGATTTCCTTCGGATCCTCTGTTTTATTCAGTGATGTATCGATGGAGAAGTAGAACCGATCCGCTCCACTCAATGCGAAGTTGTTCTCGTCTTTATTGAGCTCAAATAACTCTCTCAACTTACCTGCACCCTCATGATATTCGAAGATGATGTCACTCCCAACCTTCATCAACATGTTGTCTACATCGACACCCCTATATGAATCTTGATTCCAACTATCTGTGTCCATTGTAGCCGTAAGGATCTTCATTAACTCGTTATTCTGATAGAGACCTGTTAGAACGATCGGTACCATCTGACCTGTTGATGATGTATAAGCATATTGACGTGTCACCGGTTCACAGATAATAAAGGTATACGGTTCAGTCTTCGCTCTTACGATGGAATCATGCGTAATGGTGTTATAGAAAAAGACCATCTTAGAACTGATGATTAATGGACTGGTTGGATTAGTGGCGTACATGTTCTTATTGCTGGAAAAGTACGACAAAATCTTCATATCATTCAGCAAATACCGAGGGAAGGGTAATCCATGACAAGTAAGAGGTATCATAATATTGAATGAATACTCTCGATCCTGACTACAAGTGATTGAACTACCAGCGTATTTACTCTGTAAATCCCTCTTCGACTTGGTGTTAAGATGATTCATGTTGTATAACCTGAGAGCATTACGAGACCACGACAGATTGGATGAGACACCAGGAATCACTATTTCAATAGCTTTATCCCTTGCGAGTAGATTGAACCCATCCTTGACAATTGGACTATTATTACCAGCACCCTGAACCTTAAAACTCAAGACTACATACTTGAGGAGATGAAGTGACGGAGGGACACTAATGGTGTTAACACTCCCAGTGGTGTTATTGGATAAAGTGTGATAGTATTTGTATCCCAAACTGACGTGATCATTAACACTGACGTGTTGAGGGTTGATATGTTGTTGTTCAATCTTCTGAGCGTTAAGATAGTTGATGCTCTTCTCATGAGGTTGAATATTAGTGAGTGCACTGGACATTTTCTCTCTCGAGATAATTCTTTTCGACGAAAAGAATTATGACATTATTAAATCATGAACTTCCAGATCGCCTTGATCTGTTTGCAAATCATCAACATCTTAGTTGCGAGTTTTGCACCCATCATTTCAAACTTTATTCAAAGTATTACCATTAGTGAGTGTTGTGGGTTACGAATCAAACGAAATATTATCGGATCACCCACCGATCAACAAGGAATCAAAAATATTATTCCTCCAGAGGTAAATGAGACAATACTTCATCATCACGAATGATCCTACCGGTAATCTGAGCGTTGATCTGTCATGTTTTGATAAACTTGTCATCTACGAGTGGAGTATCCCATACACCTTCTACAACATCGTTTCACCTCACAACGTTTTCACTGATTCAGTTACGAGTATGATAATACCACCAGGGAACTACACATCAACTTCACTGAAAACTCATATGGAATCATCTTCACCGGGTTTAACAGTCACCTTCAATCCTCTCACCTACAAAACCACTCTATCCAAAACAACTAATTGGGACATGATTTACACACCATTCCTCGAGTTGTTAGGTTTCACTCGATCGCAATCGATAACTGGGTTGAACACCTACACCAGTGAAAACATCTTCAACCTGAACAAGAATATTAACAATCTCTTCATTCAGTCAACCAACCTGTACAACACCCTCAACTACAAACCAATGGGAAGAGACAATCAGACGGATGGTTTTGTCGTCAATATCAACACCAGTAACTTCTCCTTCGGTAGTGTGATCACCAACTTCAATGGACGAGATATCACCCTCCCAATTCACACCAATAGTAATCAGATTCCATCCGTATCATGTCGGTTATCGAGTTATGATACGGGTGAAATAAACATGAATGGTCAGGAGATTCTCATCTTCTGTTATGTTGAATAATACGGCATATAAGACATGACATATAAGACACGGCATATAAGACACGACATATAAGACACGACATATAAGACACGACCTGTCTAATATGTTCATCTATGTTCATCTATGTTCATCTACACCTAATTCTCATAGATGATCTGTTCGATTTCATAAACCGCCATCTTATTGAATGTTACTTTATTATCACCTAATACAGATCCACCTCCCCACAGAGTCTTCACCTGCCATCCATTCGGAATATCTTCAGCGTTGTTGATTGGGTTACGGAAATATGCGGTTGATGGATTCGAACTTGTAACAGCTCTCCTCGCGTAGAACAGGAACTTATAACCGTTCTGAGCGGGTATTCCATCATACCTCATACCACCGAGTAGTTGATTACTCGGTGTGAATCGACCACCACCACCACCAACACCACCTGCATAACCATTCCAAAAACCATAAGACTCGTCAAGTAACCAGTACTTAGTAGGGTCAAAGACGAAGGTGAAAGGATCTCGATCGTCAACCACAGCTCCTCTCAATTGATATGTAACAGCATCAGTTCCTACACCCGACATATACTCTGGTATAATCTTCATTCGACAATAAATGATGCTATAATAACCTGTCGGATTCGGTTTCGGATAATAAGCCCAATCATTCATCAAGAAGAAGTCGGTAGAACTCTCTGTACTACTCAAAATCGTCTTCGACAAATCGTTTTGGAAGTATTTCTTATGAATGATCTGTCCATCGAAGTTGATGGCTGTTGGAGTTGGAGTTGGAGTTGACCCTGGATCGATACCCACGTCTTCATTCGTAAGAGTATTCGGGAAGAAAGACACCATTTTCTGGATGATAGGATAATTTATTACAAGAATTATCTCACCCAGGGACGCGATAGGTGTAGAGTTGATTGTTCATGTAATCACTAATCAAGATGTTGTAATCCTTCGTCAGATGACATAATTGATCGTTGTAGTTCTTGGAGGTGAAAATCGACTTGTATTGCTCTAGATAATCCTTGAACAGGATATGATTGTTACTCGGTTGGGTAGCGTTCATGATGAAGGAGTAATTCGAATTTAACCTGCAAGCCTTGTTAACCAGATTGATGTATTGAGTTGAGTAGATGGTGGAGAAGTTCGAATTTCTACCACGGGAAAACAGGTTAATAATCATCTTACAACTCTTCAGCTTAGGTTTGGCGATGTAATCATCGAAGATTATCAAGATTCGATAACGATTCTTGGTGTTCTTCTGGATGTAAAACAGGGTCTTAATGACGGAGTAATGGTTGTTGTTGTAAATATTCTTATCATCCAAGAAGTCGTACAACGTGTTGACTTCGTTGTCAGTGAAGAGGAACACCAAGTCATAGTACTTCTTCAGATATTCATTGTATAGATGACGAATAAAGGTTGATTTACCACTCTTGGATTTGGCGTTCAGAAGGATGGTGAAACTATCCTTCCCTTGAGGTCCTACCAACGTTGAAGGTTTGAATGATGGGATGACGTTCATTCTTTACATGGAGAAAATTAAAATATATCTGCATACTCGTTGACATCTTTGTAGTAATCCTGGAAGAACTTGTATAACTCCTTCGTTTCCTTCTTCTTGGAGTGGATCAGAGAGGTAAGTCGTTGTTCTTTACTAATCGAATCTTCAGAAATATCAGTACTCGAGTGAGGATATCGTAGATATCCGGAGACATCGAAGATGTCGTCCTGGATGGTTATCCAATCATTATAACTAATACACTTACCATCGGGAGAGGGTTTCAATCCCTGGAGATATTGATGATATTGGAATAAGAGACGTCGATCCACCATTTATGGTTGAAATATAATAAATAGAGGTAATCATTCATATGACAGGTTGTCATGTGATTGATGTTGTGACGTAGGTGACACTACACGTCGGAATCTTCGATATCATTTGAGAGATTCTCAGGGTATTTACATAGTGCTTCTGTAGTAATTCTGTTAATTCCAATAATTCTAACGCTTTTTGCTAATAATTCGTTTCGTTTCGTCATTGTTTGTATTTATTATGGTTTTATTATTATTATTTGGAGGTTTTCAAATAATTTTATGACATATCAATCGAAATCCATGGGTAACTGGTTATGATTATGATAGTTGAACGACTTCTACTGGTGGTAGTGGTGGTGGTGGTGGTACATCACACTCCTCTTTGACGTAATATTGGTTGAATTCATCCTCCGTGAAGAATAGTTGGTCGGGTATTGGATTGAACCCCCACATGATTAAACTCAGGTAACGTCTCCACGTAGGTTTTCTTTGATATATCGCATAAGCACGACTGATGTAACCGTTTCTCTTCTTGATCCAGAAGTCTTCAGTGTGTCTACCCTGGAGGAAGTTGTCTACGAATTTATCCTCGGATAACGCAGTCTTCGCAACCTTGAACTCTCGTCCAATTGGAATCATCACTCGCATTGTGTCAAGTGACAGGTATTCATAACGATTCTTGACCGGTTTTGACTCCCTAACAACTTTGGTTCGACGATTATTCATTACGAGTTGAGGGATCATTGGCGGTGAAGTTTGAACATCAAGAGATGACAGGTTTTCGGATACTGTTGGTAGAGATTCCATTTACGATGGTCTTGATTAATAATAATCGAAAATACATTCTTACTTCGTTATGACCTAAGTTTACGAAGGTCAATCACGTGATTACTCACGTGATTGGTGTGGTTAGAACTTGATGGTTCTGAAACAGTCCTCTGGTCTCAAAGAGATGACGGACACCTTATTCAAATGCTTGAATCTCACCTTAGTACCTCCGGATGATGTATCGATTCGAACGGAAGCACCTTCATACAACTCTTTGTACAAATCAAGCGGTGTAATACCTCTCTCTTTACAATGATAGAGAATTGCATCAGTACCAACACCCTTACATCGAATGTGGTAATCTTGCTTGATGTTACCAGCGGAATCGACACCCTGAATCTTGTCAATGTAACACTTCTTACCGAGGAAGTATGATTCAACTGACACGATGTCATTACAACCATTCAAGGCGAAATCGTTGTGGAATTGACCAAGACCTTTACCAATCAATTCACGATTGTACACACGTCTAAATTCGCTGGCTAAGAGTTCGATCTTGTCATTCTCTACGTGGAGGGAGTCCGTGTCCATGTAGTAGATTTCGATCCCAAGATCTTCAGCGAGACATGTAACCTCGTTCATAATCCTCTTGGACATACTCAAGATTTCAACACCGATCTGATTGAGGCAGGAGTAATTGGTGCTACGACGAATGGTGAAGAAATAGTATTTCTCATACTCTTCGAACGATACAATCTCATCGTAATGGTATGAGTAATACTTATTGAATTCCTTCTTTGGAACTTGAACAATTGACGTGTCGTTCATCCTCTGGATTGTCTTACCATACGAGGAGTTCATCATCAGTTTGAATACCTGTTGAATCGGGTTACCTTGCTTCTTATAATTAAGACGTTCCTGAAACAACCTGTTGATGATTTCACCGAATCTATCACCTCTACCTGATCCATATCCAATCCCTTGAAGGACTTCGAATTTGATTTTGTGGAACTTGATAAGATCCTCCAACTGGATCTTATCTACTCGAATGATTTGACCGTCCATTTTGTTGGTAAAACATCTCACACCGGTTTCAGGATCGATTTTACTGTACAGAGGGAAAGCGTACTCCTTCTCATGGGATAGGATTCGAATGTCGACAAAGTACCCGGAAAGGGTGTTGATAAACTCGTAGTTGAGTTGATCTGGATGTAATATACAGGGTTGACCTTGAAGAACCCCTCCTAATTCGTTACAGAGACGATCGATCGCTGACGGATACAAACTAACTCCATCGAAGTCATTCAATGTTTTGGTGATGTGATGCTTACGATTATTACGTGTCATCGTTTTACCGCCAACCAGTGCACCTTGAATGAATTCCCTAATGAAACCCTTGTTCTGATAACACCTAGAGTAGACATCATTAACCAACATGTAGTTATGGGTTATTGACGAGATGGTTAGATAGTCGAGGATGTCAAGTTTGGTTGCAATGTGAACCATCCTTCTGAATTTCAAGAACCCTTTACGGAGAACTTTAACGTCCATCTTGTTGTAGATTTCGTTATATTTACGGAAATCCACTTCGGTTTTATCAGTGATGTCATTCACCGATCTCACCCTCTTGTATCCGTTACTAAGTAAGTTATTGGATAGACATAGGTTGATTAAATCACCTCTTTCACTCTCTTTACAATAATTCATGAATTTGGATAGAAGTGTTTTGTAGGAGGTGATTTCACCATAGTTCTCGTTGAAGAAATCGTACATACCGATCTCTTTCTGAACTCCTGAGAGGTTGAATAGTTCAGGGAAACTACGGAGACTACTCGGAATGTATTTATACGAATCGATCAACTTGACTGTAATGTTGGCAACACGTCCAGTACACATGTAGAAAGTACCATCCTGATCAATGTAATTCGTCACCTTACTTAAGTGGTCGATGAGGAAGGTTTTATCATACTTCATGTTATGAGCGACAATGGTTACTGTTATTAATTCCTCCTCCTTCGATCTCAGGTTGACGTTCTTTTTGATTCCATACTTCTTAACCACGTCTTTGAAGAAGTCCTTGATACAATCCGGTCCCTCGTTGTAGAACTCCTCAAAGATTTCGTCGTCGAATGAATACGCGCAGGAGAAAACGTTGTGCTTGTACTGAGTTGACTTATTGTTGTATGTTTCCAGGTCAACTACCACCAACTTACACTTCTCGATGTCTCTCAACTCATCCTTAACTTTGTTCTCCTTCTTACCCTCCAAATCATCACCGTCAACTGATTCAGTGTATTTGTCAACGTTTTCCTCTGTATAATTCTTCAAATCGATACTTGGATGGGTTTCACGATGAATATAACCTCCTATTTCAACGTCTTTATTGGTCATCTCTTCGAATAAACCACACTCGAATGCAGTGTAAATCAACTTGAAACTATTGATCAAAGCTCTCTTCGGATCCCTTTCCAAACGTTTGTTGTAAACATGGTATTTATTAGGGTAATCACTCGGTATTGTAGCAATGTTCTTGATATAGTAACTAGTACACGCGTTAACCACTGGGTCGAGTTTGAAGTAGTGATCCTTGAACAATCCAATTTCGATAATAGGTGCTTGTTTATTTATCGTGTATTGGGTCTTACGGATTTTGTTTGCTTGAGTCGGAGTGTATTCATGGAGAGTGATGTTCACACCGATAATCTTACCTATTTCACGTAGATCGATTTTACGAATCAAACCGTTACGAATGAGGGGTTTTACCCTGTTAATTAGTATCTCACTGATGTCGTAAAGTCGAAGAGTATGGATGAGGCAATTCTCGAAAACTTTACGGGTTTCCTTCTGAACGATTGTGAAGCTTTGATAAACTACGTCTTCATGTAATAATGAGCTTGTTTTGACGTTGAATATCTTGTAATCTATAACCTTATTGAGTGCGGAGTAGATTTCATCAACTCTTACGTTATCTGATTCAGAAGTGGTTAACTTGACTGCTTGATCTAGATCTTCGAGCACTAGTTTATCACCGATACCTAAATTGTTTAGAACTTCAACCAATTTACTGATGAGATCCTCTCTCCATGATTGATCTCTGTCACTGATAACTGGAACCTTATAGATGCCACTCATGTATTGTTTACGAGTGTAGATTTGATATCGAGATAAATCAAGGTCCAAATTGTTGAAGTATTTGAAGAAGTTACCCTTCGGTCTTGTTCTCTCTTTTCGACTGAATATGAAGGTGATTAACCCGTCAGAATAGAGGATTTGAGCAGTATCACGATCACTCCCTATTTGACTTTCTGACGTCTCTGTACTGGTTAATCTACCTCTACTTAGAATTCTCCTCATGTTGTCCTGGGTTAGTGTATAGGTAACACTCTGAGATGTCTTGGAGATGTCGGTATGTCTCATTCTGACCAAAAATCCTTTCATCGGTTGAGTGTTACTGTTGATGAATCGATACAAATCTTCAAGGAATTCACGATGACTTTCCACTCTAAGGAAATCAACTTCGATTTCGATATCAGGGTCTCCTTCGCGGTGGTTTATCATCTGATTGACCAATTCTTCCGCATACTCTTCCATGAAGTTAATGGTTCTCCTACTGTTGGTCATTACCTCTAATTGTCTCAGAGATTTACGAGACATTTCGGTATTAGTGACTCCCAACCCTTGGAGACGTCTTCTGAGGTATAATCTCTTATCTCTATTGGAGAGGGATTCAAGGTTATCACCACTCTGTTTCAACTCCTCGAATTTCTCGTCGGTGAGGATGGTTTTGACCCTCTTTCTTCTTCTCCTTTTCTTTTTCCTTTGAGGAGGGTTTGGAGGAGGGTTTGAGGAGGATTGTTGTGACGTTTTTACCTTCCCGCCTAGTTTACGGATTTTACTCCTTAAATTCCCTGAAACTTTCGCTTTTGAAGGTTTCTTCGGTTTGAATCGATTTAGTGTTGGGTCCATTTGTTATAGATTTTGGGGTTTTAGACTGATTATCACTTAATTTATCTATATCGATGAATCGATTGAAGGTGGTTGGACGACGAGATGGAGGTTGTTACATGAGAGGTTGTGGAGTTGAGATTATTTAATAAGTTCAAGGTTAGAATCTTTGGACCTGTCGTGGAGCCTCTTTCG
>Ga0306898_1000876_pt1 | contig 10431 bp, 9 predicted proteins | sample AntRauMFilla1564_FD_190424 | JGI IMG/M metagenome (GOLD analysis project Ga0306898, IMG submission 190424) | Saline lake microbial communities from Rauer Islands, Antarctica - Metagenome Filla 1 #564 (v2) (version 2) | ecosystem: Environmental > Aquatic > Non-marine Saline and Alkaline > Saline ...
ATCCCAGCGCAAAAAAAGGAACCGATGAATTAGAAAACAATTGCTTCTCTCCTACTATTTTAGGCAAATATCCACAAATAGCTCACACCGGAATCCTGGTGCCTCGCATATTCGGAGCGGAAGAAAGGCTCAATGCAAAGCAATACCCGGAATTCAGACCAGACAAATGGGAACCCAGACTATTAAAATGGAACGGGATGGTTGCACTTGGATCCGGATCATGGAAATATTATGAAGAGCCACACGACACCTCCCCGGACAGTTACTCAACCTACCCGCAAGTAGAGACTCCCGACTATTCCGACCTTTACTCCTCGCATTGGATAAAAACATGGGGATACGTTAATAACCGGAAATTATTGAAGGTCCAAGTTGTGGTGGATTCCAGCGATTTATTACAATTCATAACAGAGCAAAGCAACGTTGAAAATGAAGGATTCCGCGCGACCTACAAACTGACTATTGAAGGGCAACCGATGTACTTTATTTTAACCAGCCTGGTCACCGATGGAACAAAAGCAAAGTGTGAATTCATACAAAAAATGTAATCATGGCACAAGACAAAATACTCGCGTTTCGCGTTAACATAACAGGAGCCAGCCAGGAGGCTGCAGGGATTGCAAAGATCGACGCATCGATGCAGAAGCTGAACAAGACCAGGACCCAGCTGCTCAAAAAGCAACGTGACGGTATAGGACTGACAAAGAATGAGCAGAAAGGACTGGCCAGCACCACCTCCAGGATTGAGGATCTTAAAAACAAAAAGCAGCAGCTTGTCAGAGTGGAACGCCAAGCCTCCCGCGAATTCAAATCGACCTCGGGATCCATGGCCGAACTTAGAGCCAGGACCGCCAAGCTCCGCGCGGAAATGGAGCAGCTCAATTTAAAGACAACCCAGGGACGTCTCAAGCAAAAACAAATGGGCGACGAGGTAAAGAAAAACACAAAACAAATACGAGACTATGACCGCAGCCTATCTGGATCCAGCACCTTGGTAGGAGAATACAGCAGGGGAATTGTTAATGCTTTTAAAAAGATAGGCGCCGGAATATTTGTGGCCGTTGCTGCAGTTAGAAGTTTTATACGCATTTTGTCACAGGCGACTACCCAATTTGCAGAATTCGAAAAAGGACAAATAAACGTACAAACCCTGCTCGACCGCACAAATGAAACCCTGGAAGGAAAGACCATCCAATTAATGAGAAACTACGGTCTGCAGATCGCCGACGTAAACAAGGCACTATTCGATGCAGTATCCGCAGGAGTAGAGGGAGCAAAATCCGTCGAGTTTTTGGAGACGGCAACGCAGCTCGCCATTGGTGGAGTATCGGACCTAACAACCGCGGTGGATGGTATAACCACAGTTATGAATGCATATGGAAAAAGCACCGATGAAGCCTCCCAGATTGCCGCTGCATTTTTCACCGCTCAGAAATTCGGTAAAACTACAGTCTCGGAACTTGCCAGCGAGATCGGTAACGTGGCGCCTATCGCATCACAGCTCGACATATCATACCAGGAACTGCTTACTACATACGCGGAATTGACAAAGCAAGGGATAAACACCCAGCGAGCGAGCACCGCAATCCAGGCCACGCTTACGGCTCTACAAAAACCAAGCGAACAAGCGCGTAAAAAATTCAAAGAGCTCGGAATTGAAGTAGGTGCCACAGCCATAAAACAAAACGGATTATTTAAAACGCTGGTCCAGGTTTCAGAAGCCGCAGAAAAAAACGCCGATGATTTGGCCGAAATGATACCGAACGTCCGCGCACTTACAGGAGTAGGAGCGCTCGGAACCAGGCAACTAAAAGAATACGCCGAAATTTTAGAGGTGGTAAATACAGACTTTGGAGATGGATCCAGCCTCGCCAGGGCATATGCTCTACAGGCCGAATCATTGGATCAAACCATTAGCAGAATCGGCGCATCATTTACAGCTGCAAAAATTGAAATCGGTCGGTTTTTTCAGCCATTCCTTCGGGGACTTGCAAACTTAGTAGCACCCGTAGAAACAGCAACCAATAAATTGGAAACGCAAAGAGACAGAGTTAACCAGCTTGCCGCAGAGCTTTTAAATGCAAATACCGCTGAAGAAAGAAGGCTGGATATCATAACCGAGCTCAACACGATATCTCCTGATATAATTAAAAACATCGATAGCGAAAACATATCGATGGAAACCCTAACTGGAAACTTAGCCGAATACAACCGGCAAATGGTTAAAAGGATCTCCCTGGCCGGATTAACCCAGGAGAAACAGGAGATCCTCGGTCAACAGGGATCCAAATACAGCGCAACGATTATCGAACAAAACAGAGCGCTGGAATTTTTTAACGAAAGGATGGCCATCTTTTCAGACCAGGTCGGAGGAGAATTATCAGATCAAGCCGTTCAAGGATTCGAAAAAATAAGACAAGCCATCGAAGGAACCCTGGATACACCGCTGGACAAAACAGAGCTACAGACTTATTGGGATGAGATAGAACAAGGACTAAATGACTCCGGGGACCAGGTCTTTAAATTGATTCCTTTCTGGCAGGAATACACCGACGCCCAACTAAGCGAGCTGGACATCACAGCCCAGAATTATAGAAATTTTGTCGATGAGAATAAAGATGCATTAAAAGAGCTTGATGAGGCTCAGAATGTAATTTTAAAGGGATTAGGAACCGGGAAGACAACCACGGTAACCACCACTACCGAAACAGAGGATGGAGGAGATCTGCCAGCAATTTTACAACCCATCGCAATCGATGAGTCAGGACTTGCCACCGTTGATGCCTTGATGAAGGAAGCGGTTGATATGCTTGATACAGCATTTGAAGAAATGCGACAGGTCGATGAGGACAATGCCAATCTCCTTGAAAATAGACTAAAAATACAGCTCGATAGAAGGACCAGGTGGGAGCAGGAAGCAGCAGAAAAGCAAAAGCAAACCGACAGAGATATCCTGGAAAGCAAGCTGCAAACACTTGACGTGATCGCCAGGACATCGGACGCCGTCGCGGATCTATTCTTTATCAACGCACAAAAAGAGATCGATGCTGCAGAAGGGAACCAGGCCAAGCAAGACCAAATACGTAAAAAATATTATAGGCGAGAGCAGGTAGCCTCATCACTCACCGCAGGAATAAACACTGCCGTAGCGATCACAAAAGCCATGGCGCAAACAGGAGTGTTATCTCCCTTTGCAATCCCGGGACTGATCGCCCAGGGCCTCGCCGCTCAAATTGCAATCTGGGCCAAGAAATATGAAACCGGTGGAATCGTAGAGCCAGGGAACGAGGTGCCAGGCGCACCGAAGTCAGGAGACAACACCCTAGCACTCGTAAAACCCGGAGAGGTGATATTAAACGAAAGCCAACAAAGGCTGCTCGGTGGGTACGACGTGTTTAAAAACATAGGCGTCCCAGGATTTGCTGCAGGAGGGGTAGTGGGTACACCAACACAAAGCGGAGGTTTAATGGAATCGCAATTTTTATCATTGTCGCAGCGAATAATCGACGGGATGAACGATAAAAAAGTATACCTGCAGATGAACGAACTAAAACAGGCCCAAGGCGAATACAACACTATAACAGAAACACGCGGAATCTAATGAACCTAAAAGAACAGGCCGCGCTCAAAATTGCGGAACGGCATAAGGTGGACCCGGTCATTTTTGATATTTTCGTAACGGAAGGACTCACCGACGAAAAAAAATGCCGGGATTTTCTTATTCGTTTAGAAGCGGAATCACTTAAGCAAACCCAGAACCAAACCGAGGTGAAAGCTACCATTGCGGAGAAGTATAACGTAAGTTACAGCACCGCGGAAAAGATCATCCTCAAAAAATTTGAGTGCTTTTAATAAAAATAAGTTGTAACGTTGTAAAAAATAACCTTCCATGAGCAACAAGAAGCGACTAACCGAACAGGAGGCAACAGAGAACATCAACAGCTGGATCCGCATACAGAATGCACAGGACAAAAGCGGAAACCCAATCTTTAACGCCGAAAGTGAAGATGACGCAACAATTGAAATCGACGGACCTATCGGTGAAGATTTCTGGGGAGAAAGCGAAAACACTACCAAGGCCATCCGAAACAAGCTCAAAGAAATCGCCGGACTTAAGGCAAAGAAAATACGAGTGATTATAAACAGCCTCGGAGGACAGATCAACCACGGAATCGGAATCCACGATGTGCTCGCAACCCATAAGGCAGAGATTGAAACCGACGTGATCGGAATGACAGCCAGCGCCGCAACGGTTATCGCCCAGTCCGGAGATACAAGAAGGATGAGCGCAAATGCGCTGTACCTCATTCATCAGCCATGGAGCTTTTTTATAAATAACGTGACCGAGCTCGAGGATAGCCTGGAGCAATTGAAGAAAGTCAACGACACAATGCTCCGCGTTTACACAAAAAGAAGCGGAACAGCGGAAAGCAAGATCCGTGAATTAATGAATGAATCCAACGGAAACGGAAAATGGATCGATGCTGAAGAAGCCAAAGAGCTGGGATTAATAGACGAAATCTACGAACCCATGAAAGCCGCCGCATCGATAAAAGACCAGATTAAAAACCTGGCCGATGGACCAGAAGAGCTACTCAACAGACTGCCCGAAATACCAAATTCAAAAATAAACATGAAAACAGAAGTAACTAAAAAGACTGACGGCAGCGAGGCTGCTATGGAAGTCACAGAAAATGAGAAAAAAGGACTGAGTGCTTTAATTGCAGCCGCCCGTAACCTTTTCGCATCTGGCGAGGAGGAGGAGGAAGCCGAAACAGAAACTACTGCAGAGGCAGTTGTGGAAGAAGAAGAAACTGCAGAAGTTGAGGAAACCGAATCTGACGGCGATGCCGAAGAAGAAGAATCCGAAACGCAAGCCACAACCAGGGAAACCGCTCCCGATGCAACAGCCGAAGCAATCACACAGATGAATGCCAGGATGAAAAAGCTCGAGCAGGAAAACGCATCCTTAAAATCCAATCTCGCCAAAGCCACCGCATCATCGACAAAGATCGACGGACCGGAAGGCCAAGAAGGATCCAGCACTGCTAAAAACCCGGAAGAGGAAATGCTTTCAGCGGACCTGGCTAAATTAAGGGCGACATGGAACGGGGAAGGATAACAGCAATAACAAGCCCGCAATAGAGACACCAAAAAAAAGCAACTAAAATTTAAAAATAACGATCATGAGAATTAAAAGCATTTTTGTATTTACGATTAGCCTCCTAATGATGGCCGCATTTGTGGCAAGCGCCGCGGGCGCCACGGTAGGAATGGCCGCCATGTTCATCACCACCTCGATCTCCTGGGAAGGTAAGCAGAATATGGATTACTTTATTAAGCCGATGTTTATCGGTATGTCTCCCTTCGAAACCCAGGGAGTGCGCGTGATTCCGAATATCCAATCAAAACAAAAGTTAAACTACTTCGGAGCCGGATCCAAAATTCTTAAAGCATACGCTAAAGGATTCAATGCCGCCGATGGGGTAACTTTAACACAAAGGGAAATCGAAGTATTCAGAATGAAAGCAGAGGCCGCCGATGATGCAAGTGCATTTTATCAAACTGTCTTTGAACAAGGACTGAACAAAGCCGATTGGAACGACCTGGGACCAACGCAACTGAAAAAGATCATTATCGAGATTTACCGGGACGCAGTACGAAGCGACGTATTCCGTCAATTCTGGCTCAACAACACCTACAAAGAGACAGTCACCAGCGGAACATACACCGGAACCGCAGATGCAGACTATAACTCGTTCGACGGCATATGGCAGATGATATTCGAAAACGCTGCCGCATCGCCTACCAGCACACAGATCAAGCGCGTCACATATACCTCTGCCGCCGTAGCGCAGAAAGACACGGTTACAATTACAGGGAGCAGCGGAACGGCGAATGTAGCGGTCAACGGAGTTAACTACCTGGCATCATACGACACGGACCTGGGCACCACAGCTGCCAATTTCGTAACAGCACATGCCGCCGCGTTAGCACTTAGGGATATCACACTTACATACCCGGGATCCGGAGCCGCTGTTGTATTGACAAGCGCAATCCCAGGTCAACCTTTCGCAGCAGCTACAGTCACCAATGCAACAGGTGACCTGGCAGGAACAAGGGCAGCCACTACAGCGAACACCGCACCGGACACACTCACTGCAGGTGAAGCAGAAGATATATTTAAAGGATTGTGGGAAGGAGCTCCCAAGGTTCTGAAGCAGATCCCGAAAAAAGGTAAGGTCCTGCTGGTAACCACCACCGTCCTAGATAATTACATCACATACCTGGAGAGCCTCGGAACCGAAGCAGCAAACAAACTGCTGATTGACGGTCAGGAATTTTATACCTACCGCGGTATTCCGATTATTGACATGGGATGGGACGAGAGCCTGGATGCCGACTTTGCACATGCAAGTGGATCCTTGCCAGGATATCCTCACCGCGTTATTTACACCGCGCTCGGAAACCTGGTCCTCGGTTTGGATGCAGCTAACAACTACAACAAAACCGAAATGTGGTACAATAAGGATGAAGAAGAAAACCGATTCCGTACCAAGCTGATCATGGGAGCGCAGTATGTGCATAACGAATTGATGGCCGTAACATATTAATCGAAGCCGGGAGGAGCAATCCTCCCAGCTTTTTAACTAAAGAAAGGAATTAAAATGAAAAGGATAGCAACATACGCAATCGCAACGACCATCGTCCTGCTTGCAATCATGGCTATTGCAGATCCAGGTGCCGCATTTGGAACCGGCATAGGGATCGCAGCGATCGCGGCTTTTTCCAGGACTTGCGGCAAAAACGTAACCGGAAACAGCTCAGTATATTTTACCGAGAAGGATAACGTGGCAACCGTTACGGTAACATCCGGTGAAATTTCAGCGGTGACCATGGAAAGCGGTAAAACATTCTTACAGGCCGACGTGGATCTTGATACCTTGATTCGGACCCAGGAAGGGGAGGGTACAGCCAACAACGTGAAATACACTCACCGAATAGAGATGAAATTCAGTAACCTCGATGCGAATCTAAACACATTCAGAGATTCCCTGGCAGAAGCAAGCGCATGCGGAATCATCGCTATTGTAACCGACGGAAACGCGACCAGCTGGATGGTAGGATTTAACGATACGGATCAATTCGCAAGGCCACTAAGGCTCGTGCAAGATTCAGATAGCTCCGGAGCTGAACCAGGTGAAGAGGACGCAGGTCTTACAACTATCGCTTTAGAGTGTCAATCCGGATACCTTGATCTTCCGTTTGATTCCACAGCAGGAGCCACTATCACCGGAGGAACTGCAACGTTTATCACCTTTAACTAACAGACTATGGTACTGAAAATAAATAAAAAATTTGAAGGATCCACCGTTCATGTACAGGTGAGGCCAGGATACGCAAGAACCGTGGTTCTGGACCGCGCAACTGAAAAAGAGCTTAAGCTCCTGCACGAACTTAAACATCCGGCTGTTTCTGAGGAGAAGCCTCCACCATCCAAAAAGGGGTAGTTTTTTCATATATTTAGGTTTAGTTTAAATTGATGGAAAGGGAGGGAGATAATCGAATCCCTCCCTTTTTTTAAGTAACAGAATTATGAAAGATACGCCGATAGCGGTCGCATACATACCACACGCAGCCGGACCAGACACGGAAATAAAAACGGACATGCTGAAGGATTACGACAATAATCCATTTATCAGTTTTGGCTCCGATAATTTATTTCCGCAAGCGGTCGCCATTATGGCTCGCAATTCACCAAATCACCGGGGAGTGATAAACTCCAAGGTGACCTATTTAATGGGACAAGGGATACACAGCGAAGATGCAGAAACACAGGATCTGATCAAAAATGCGAACTTTGAAGGGATGAGTTTAAATGCAATACAAAAGCGTTTATTTTTGGATGACGGGATCGCGGGCAACGGATACATAGAAATTATAACCGATAAGTACCGGAGCTTTTTGTGGTTCAACCACGTCGACGTCACTAAATGCCGCATAGACCGGGAAAAGCAAAAAGTAATCATGCATCCGAATTGGGCGACATATGAGGGCAAAGCTGATAAAAAAGCAAAAGAGATCCCTCTCTATCCAAACTTTGGATATGAGAGAAACGAATACGGAATCTACGTAGGCCGCAGCATTTACCACATGAAAGACTACGAGCCGGAATTTACCAATTACGGAATCCCACAATGGATCGGAGGAAAGGACAGCGTAGAGATCGACCTTAAAACCAACAAGTGGAACCTTGCCAGACTGAAAAACAGCTTCCAATCCAGCGGTATGATGTTTGTGCCGGTAAAGGATGCCGAGGAAAGCAAGAACGTGATCGAGCAAATCAACAAACGGCATATAGGCGAAGGAAAGCAGGGGAAGCTAATGGTTATAACAAAAAGCCGGGCCAGGGAAGGACAGAAAGCTGACACCACGGAATACGTACCAACCCAGGACAACAATGACGGATCATGGACTGACCTGCATAAGCAATCACTCAGCGACGTGATCGTAAGCCACGGATGGTACCGGGCGCTGACAGGAATAGCGGACAATACAGGTTTTGACACCGAGCGGATCCTCAACGAATATTATATCGCGCTGAACACGGCGATCAAACCCACCCAGGAGAAATGGCTCGAATTTTATCGTCAAGTTTTCCAGGAGCAGATGAACAAAGAAATTGACCTGCACTTTTTAAACCGGCCACCGATCGACGATGATCAATACAAGCGGATATGGGAAATTAGAATGGAGCGCGGTCTTGATTACGATGAGAACGATCCAGAGCAGAAACTTATTATTTTACGGGATGCAACAACCGTGAAAATCGATAAAAAGAGCAAGGATGAATAAACTAATTACAGCGGACCAGGTAATGACGATCGCTTTTAACAGGGAGATCAGCTCGGAGAAGATCCTCGATAGCGTTATTTTAACGGCTCAATATAAGTTTATCAGGCCGGTCTTAACGGAGGACTTATACGATCTTTTTGAAGCAGATCCCGCAGCGAGCACTTATGCTACATTAAAGACATTCACCGACCAGGCGCTCGCATGGTACGTAAAATACCTGGCCTTGCCGGAGCTTTTCGTTGAATTAACCGACCGAGGAATAAAATACCTGGACGGACTCAACGCAACATCGATAGACGACCAGCGCTTTATTGACTACCGCGAACACATCCTGGTTATTGCCGAGGACAAAATAAAGCAATTAACAGAGCACTTATACGACAGCGATTACACCGGATACATCAGCAGCAAAAACCCGGATAACAATATAATTATAGCAGGAAATATAATCTTCCCACAGGAGAACAACCCATGGGGAGAAGATGACGACGACCAATGGAACGATCACTTATAAATAGCGTAATCTTTGAGAACCACCCGGTGACCATTATCGGAGGAGGACCCAGTCTAAAGGGTTTCGATTTTTCCGTTTTGCAAGGGAAAGTGCTGGCCATAAATAGCGCTATTTTTCATTGCCAGGCTGACGCGATGGTGACCTTGGATCATAGATGGATGAAGCAATACCACAACCAGGTACCTGCAGGGATCCCTATCTTATCAAATCGCCAAATCGACAACTACCCCATCGCTGTGATCGAGACAGATAAAGAAACCGACAAGGCAAACATGAGCGGACCCACTGCCATGGACATTGCGTTTAAATTAGGAGCTCGGCGTGTTTACCTTTTAGGATTCGACGGAGGGTACGACAAAACATCTAATTTCTATCACAATGAAAACGCATCGGAAAACAGAGTCTACGAACAGGCCAACATTTATTATAACCTTTTCAGAGGCGCTCCGGTTAAACTTTTCGGACCCACAAAGATCAACACATTCCCTGTTTTTGAGCAGGACGAATACCAGCGGGAATATGAGCACGACAAGTATACCGACATTTGGAGATCGATAGATTACAATAGCGCCAATAATCAAGGCTTTGCAGAAACCCTGGCAAATAAGTATAATATCGCCGGGCGCTGCCTGGAGATCGGCGCCGGATCCGGAACACTGATAAGGGAGCTGCAGCAACGCGGAATTTTAACCCACGGATTAGATATTAGCTTGGCCGGGTTTCGGGCCAGCACAATCGGCATAGAGGCTCCTGCCTGGAAAACGGGACTCATGGACAAATCGTACGATTACACATTTAGCAAGGATACGCTCGAGCACATACCGGAAAACAGGATAGCGCAAACAATCGCCGAGCTGGACCGGATTACAAAAAAGGCAACCATTCACTCGATCAGCACCCGAGAGAGCGTACGAAGATACCAAAACCATGAAGTGCATTTAACAGTTAAACCTTTGGAATGGTGGACGGAGCAATTCAGAAAAGCCAATATAAATTTTTATTTAAATAACGAGTCATGAGCAAATCATCAGCACTAATGGCCGGGATAAAAGGATGCGACT
>Ga0306898_1000879_pt1 | contig 10392 bp, 9 predicted proteins | sample AntRauMFilla1564_FD_190424 | JGI IMG/M metagenome (GOLD analysis project Ga0306898, IMG submission 190424) | Saline lake microbial communities from Rauer Islands, Antarctica - Metagenome Filla 1 #564 (v2) (version 2) | ecosystem: Environmental > Aquatic > Non-marine Saline and Alkaline > Saline ...
AAGCCACACTCCCAAGAGTGCCATCACTGCAGTCGGTACCAAAATGTCGTGTATCAACACCAAAATCGTCACTCCGCCATAGGTCCAGGAGCGCACCGGTGTCCCAATCCCGGCAAACGCGTAGGCCACGTATAAAATAATCACCAGTAGCACCGCACCAATGGCCCACACAGCTTTGTCGCGCAGCTCTTGCCCTATCACTGGACCGATGGAGGTAAATCGGCTGACTTCACCGGCGGCGCCCATTTTGGTCACCGCTTCACTCAGGTTGACTCGTTCACTCTCGCTCAGATCGCGGGTCCGGATCAAAAACGCGTCCCGCCCCGACTCGTCAACCGATGCACGGACAGAGGATCCATCGAGTCCTAGTTCGAGTACTATGGCTTCGAGCGCGGCTTTTTCTGGGGCAGCGGTGTATGACACTTCAGTTAGCGATCCGCCGGTGAAGTCAATCCCCAACCGCAGCCCAAACACTGCAATAATACCAATCGCCACCGTCACAATGACGGCTGCAATCCCGAGGTAGACTTTTCGCTTAGAAATAATGTTAGTTGTCATAAGTTATTTCTGTTTATTGAGGCCGTTACCGAGTAAGAATGACCAGAGGGTTTTGTCCTTGAGACGCACATCTGGCAACGTGACGAGCAATGTCCGCGTGATCACTAGCGCCGAGAACATCGATACGATGACCCCGAGCCCAAACACCAACGCGAACCCTTTGACCAGCGACGTTCCAAACCAGAACAAAATAATCGCTGAGAGTAGACTCGTGATGTTACCATCGCGGATAGCACTCCAGGCGCGCGCGAATCCGACCGTTGCCGCGGCGCGACTACCGGCTCCCCCACGGTACTCTTCTTTCATCCGCTCAAACACCAGGACATTGGCATCGACCGCCATCCCGAGCGAGAGGATAAACCCAGCCAGCCCAGCAGCGGTCAGCGTGACGGGGATGTATTGGAACAACGCCAGCATGATGGTGATGTACGAGATCAGCGCTACCCCAGCTACTAGTCCAGGTAACCGATACCACAGCAACATAAACGCGACCACCAGACTAAACCCAATCGCCCCAGCGGTGACGCCTTTTTGTAACACTTCTTCCCCCAGTGATGCGCCGATAGTCTGCGTGCTCTGCAGCTCGATTGGTACCGGCAGGGCGCCAAAGTTCAGGTTTTGGGCTAAAGCTTGAACCTCGTCAGGGGTAAATGACCCACTCACGACCGCTCGGCCGCCAGTGATGGCTTCGTTGATGGTTGGGGCTGACAACAGTTCCCCGTCAAGAAAGATACCCAGCTGTTGCCCCACGTTGGCTCGAGTAATGTCAGCAAACAGGTCACCGCCCTCTGCGGTAAAGGTAATATTTAAAAATGGTGAAGTGGCAAACCCAGACCCTTGCGCGTTTTGTGGCAATACCGCTTCAGCCCGTTCAAAGAACCTGCCCGTCAGGCCAGTGTCGACAAACGGCGGCTCTTTACTCACGGCTTCGCCGTTGATCCGTACGTCACCAATCACGGCCCCAGACGAGGTGGCAGACTCAGCCAGGGAACCAAGGCTTTGACTGACTGCCTGTTGCTGCGCATCAAGCTCGGCATCGTATAGTTTGAATTCGAGCAACGGCGTACTGCCGATTTCCGCGACCGCCTCACTCACATCCGACACACCAGGTAGCTCGACCACCAGCCGCTGAATCGGTGCGTCAGTGACAAAGCTGCTCTGCTCGACATACACCACGTTTTCTTCCACCCCAAGTCGGTTGACGCGACCCTCAATCACGTTGCGCAGAACGTTCATCAGCTCATTAACCTCAAGGGGGTCGATTTTGGATACATCAGCCTCGTACACCAGGTGCGACCCACCAGCCAGGTCCAATCCTAGCTTGAACGGATGACTAGAAGTCGTATCAACGATGGGTGAGTACACCACGTAGGCCAACCACCCCACAAATGCCAGTACCCCAAAAGCACGAAAAACGCGAATAAACGATTGGCTGCCAGTTTGAACTTCGGTTGATTCAGACATAAATTATCTGTATTTATATCATGCGAGGCCAGCCGACGCTATTGACTTGCCAGCGTGACTAGGTTTTTGAGTAGATAGGCAATGGTCAGGGGACCAATCCCACCCGGGACGGGAGTCAACAGCGCAACAACGGTTCCAGTGTCGGGATGAACGTCACCGACCATCACCCCACCGTCTTCTGAAGTTCCAGCGTCAAACAGGACAACGTCAGGCTGGACCATATCTGGAGTAATAAAATGCGCCTGCCCGATACCACTGATGATAATATCAGCAGTTTTAAGTGAGGTGACGTCAAGCGTGTCTTGTTCATACACTCGTACTCGGGCGCCACGCTTGCGGGCGTAGCGGGCGGCTGGTTTCCCGACTAGCGTCCCTTGTCCGAGCACGACGACGCGTTTGTTTTTCCATTCGACCTCATGCTGGTGTGAAATGGTGTCAATCGCACCAACTACTGGTGGCAGGAACCGATCGCGTTTTTCGCCGTAGGCAAACGCGTCGGGGTCTTTGCGCACCGGCACAGCCGCCAGCACTTGGTTTTTGTCGATGTGCTCAGGGAGCGGCAACTGCACTACCAGGCCGTCGGTCTCTTGCGCCAACGCAGTCACCTGACTAACCATGGTTTCGGTAGTGGTGTCGATTGGCAACTCGACCACCGTCAAGGTGACCCCAACTGACGCCGCGCGTTTGGTTTTCATGGCTAGGTACTGTTTGGTGGCGGCGTTTGGCGCACATGTCACCGCCGTCATCAAAACCGGCCGACCAAGTAATAAGACCGAGGCAGCCACCTCTGCAAGCATTTCGGCCGCTAGGACTTTTCCATCAACTAACATGGGTGGGAGTATAGCAGAAGTAGCTCTAATTTGCTTGGGTTTTGGAGCGCTGCGCTGTGGCGGGGACAAACGCCTCGTAGCGGCCGTCGGTGTAGGCGAAGGCTTCTTTGGATGAGTAGCTGCATTCGTAGATTTGTCGTAGTTTCACACCACTCATCACTACTGGATAACTGTAAAATCGCCACGATCCAGGACAAGTCGGGATTCGCCCACGAGTCGTGTGCCAGAAAAACCAAAACGCTAGGCGCGCCATCCAAGGTTGAATCGGCAGGATTCGTTTGTCGACGGCCGCGGCCATATCTGGAGCCAACACTGACTCTCCAACCGGAGTGATGTTGAACACACTATAATCCCAAGCGTAGGCATCGAACGCAAACGTCGCTACGATGTCGGTCACATCATCCTCGTGGATGAACTGTCGCACCCAACCAGACGTCGCGGGTACAAACGACGTCAGCGTAGTGATGATGCGGTTGATCAGTCCACCCTTGAGGTTACCTTGCAGCGCCGACTGCAATCCAAACCGGATCCGCATGTAGCGCCCGCGCGGACCGGTGATTGCCGCTGGCCTGACGACTGACACTTGTGGTACCGGGAGGCCAGCTGCCTTTGCAGCGTCAAATTTAGATTTGAGCAGCTCCTCGGTGACTTTTTTTTCTTTGGCGTAGATGTAGTCGTCGTCCCGGAACCCTTCCGCTTCGGTAAATAGATGTTCTGGCTGGTTGTCGACCCGGGCGGCGTACGAAGACGCAGTGGAAAAATAAATCAGCCGCTCAACCGACGGCGTTCCCAGCGCAAAATCAAACACCTTGCCTGATCCATCGACGTTCCACCGCCACTGCTCATCTGACTGGCCATACATCGCTCTAATCTGCCACGCGGTGTGGATAATGACCTCTGGGTTGTGCGCCGCAACTACATCCTGCCAACCATCGTCAGCCATGTTGTGCTGCAAGTAGGTGACCTTGGGGATGGTGGCGCACCACTCCCCTTGCGGTTCTTTGTCCACGGCGATAATTGACGCGACGTCAGCTCGCTTAGCTAGCTGGTCGCACAGCATCTCACCCACGTACCCCACGCCAATAATACAGATAGTTTTCCCTGTTCCAGTTGTCGGTTCCATAATTGCTGGCAAGTATACCAAACATTTAAACTAAGCGGGTAGACAATTAGTTACCCCACCTAGGGAGCCTGATAGTCATCCCAAACCGACTGAGGACTGTTTTGAGTGTCCGCAGGGCAATTGCCACGTCTAGTAGCAGTGAGCGGTTTTTGACGTAGTACAGGTCGTACGACAAGCGGTCTTTGGATTCTTGTAGTGACTGCGGGCTGATGTTGTCAGCCATGTAGTGCTGATGGGTTTGCGCCCAGCCAGTGACACCTGGCTTGACGAAATTGCGCACGTTGTAGTACGGGATCTCCGCCGCGAGGCGCTCCCCCAGACCCTTGATGTCGTTGCGCGGCCCGATCAGTGACATGTCACCCTTGAGGATCGTCCACACCTGCGGGATTTCGTCGATACTCAGTTTGCGCAGGACGTTGCCGACCTTGGTCACTTGGTTACCTTGCGCAGCGTCTTCGTCGGTCCAAGTGGCGCTCGCGGTGCGGTTTTCTGTCATGGTGCGGATTTTGTAGACGGTGACTGGCTGGTTGCGCTGGCCGATACGCTCCTGGGCGATAAACAACGGACCACGGTCGCCCTCAAGCCGCGTCGCTAGGTAGATAAACGGCAGCAGCAGCATAAACACCGCTCCGAGCAGCACACACCCCACGACATCAATCAGTCGTTTGGCGACGTCATAGGTGAGACTTTTGGTCTGTGACACGTGGGTGATAAACCACTCGTAGCGTAGCGCTGAGAGCGGCACCCGGTCAAACGTATCCTCGTAGACTTGGTTAAAATCAAGGAACGTCAGCTCAAAGGTAATAAACGACAAGTCGAATATTTTAGGGAGCACTCGCTCGATGTATGCGCCGTTGGGGTTGGCGACGATGATGCTGATGCGCTCGGTTTTGATCAGGGCGAGCAGTTTTTGTTCAAAATCTGGGCTGTTTTGCGCGGTTTTTTCATCAATAATCCGGACAAACGAGTAGTTGTAGCGGTCGTTGTGGTTGATCTCATCGACCAGCTCAATCGCCTCCGGGCCGTCGGCGATGAGGATGGCTTTGTGCTGGGTACGCGGTGAGATGCGGTTAAACAACACCATCCGCCACCAGGTAAACAGCCCGACTGAGACAAACAGATAGATCACCAGGTTGGTTTTGGGGGCAATACTAAACGGAATGATGACAAACAGGAGCGCCGCAACCAGCATGTTGACCACCTGGGTGTTGAGGATCCGACTGAACAAGAGGGATTTGAGAAACACGGTGTGTTTGTCGTACAGACCGGCCATGTAGAATATCAGCAGCCAAATCGAGGAGAGCAGGAGAAACGGACCTAGATGGTCAGCCAGCAAGTCAAACGAAGGGATCGACACATAGCGCACCAGCAGCGTCAGCCACAAAGACACCATAAATACGGCGATGTCCCCCGCCACCAATGTCAGCAATTCTCTCGTGCGTTCTCCCATAGTGCTGTACCCAGAACAGTACGCAAATTCGTAGCAAAAAGCAACGGTCGCCCCACTACAAAGCGGTCGGCCATAAGCGAGAAGTATGAACAATAGTGATGATTTCCTCTATATCTAACAACGCAGTTGCTGACCAGATGACGTTCATAGACTTCCAGATTGACCAGCAACTTTGTCAATAGACCGCTGTAGACGCTCTATTACTTGTTGCGTACTGTATGTACGGCCAGCTGTAATATCAGCTTGACCACTGGCAACACTGGCAACAAATGCCTCTTCATCTTGTAAGTAGCGCTCAATAGCGTCGTTTGCCAGAAAAGACTTAGATCGACGAGTTACTTGTGCCAATGTGTCTAGACGAGCAACCGTTTCTGGCTTTGTGTGGACGGACACAACTGACCGACTGCTTGTTTCTGCTATCTGATTCATATGTATACATTGTAAGTGATTGTAGTCAAAATAACAAGTGTATACCAAGTAAGTTGTTTATTTTCAGAATATCACTGCTGATTATCCAGTGATTATGAAAACACAGCCACCTTGTTAGGTCTGTGCTTTCACTTCCAGTGCAGCAACTCGCCTGCGTAGTTCGTCAACTTCTAGTTCCAACCTACATACCCTCTTGCGGCACGACCTCAGCTCGACCTGCATGACAGTGTCGCTGATGATATGAGTAATGTCTGCGTCGGTAGTCATATATATATTATCCTACTACAGGTTCAGCTGACTCGTCTTCCTCGGTTTCTTCTGTGTCTACTTCATCGTCGCCCTCAGGTTCACTTGCAGTATCGTCTGCTGTTTCAGCATCAGTTTCGTCTACCGGCGGTTCTACCACTTCTGTTTCAGTAGTGTCGTCGCTTGAGTCTGAAGTGTCGTCTGATGATGAGGTTGTATCTGTATCAGTGTCAGTGGTTGAGTCAGTCGTCGTAGCTGAGGGAGTAGTACCAGTAGTTGACTCATCATCGATCACGTCAGGAGTTGACGTCGCTGAGTCGTCGTTGCTGGTATCTGACCCAGAGGTAGAGTCGCTCTCTGACGAGGTGTCAGACGAACTGCCTCCTGTTGAAACAGTGGTAGTAACGGTAGATGATGACTGCTGGTCAACCGTTCCTGCGCCTACAGTATCAACTTCCGGGTCTTGGTCATCCTGAGTGTCTGTATCGGTGCTGTCTACGGCACTCATGTCTTGTACAGGTGTTTTGGTTAGTGTGCGCGACGACACGGTGCGCTCCCGCAGCTGGGCCAAAGACAGTCCCTCTAACTCTGGAGTACGGGTGCGGGCTTCGTACTGTGCCAGAGCTTGGGTTTGTACGCGAACGAGGTAGCGATGCTCCTGGGCTACCACTTCTTGCAGCTGTCGATACACGTACACCTCTAGAGTCTCACTACCCAGTTCGGTTTTGGGTACAGCTAGTTCCGAGGTGCGCACAACCCGTTGCCAGGCAGCGTCAACCAGCCCGTACGTATCGTAGCGGTATACCACCTGCCACCCAGTCTCACTCTCGGTGACTGACACCAACACCGCTTCTGGTGTAAACGTGTCTAGCTGTAACGTCCTCAGGGCGCTGGTGTCTATTACCACAGCTGGCGCACTGTCAGATGAAGCAGTGCCGCTGGTCTGCGACAGGTCTGTCATGGCCAATGCCGACGTACCAGCCAACGCAACAAACCCTAGTAACACCACAAAGTTGTGGTACTGCAAAAAATGGAAAAATGACGCGATTGGTTTCATACGAAATAATTATACCATGGATAACCGCGGTAGGTACCCTCGTTGTACCAACCAACGCTGCAACCCGCGCGATCGGGCATGGCGAGCATATTGTAACCATGCCATGACGCCTTGTCGGCATACATTACTAGTAGCATCAGCCGTTCGACTGCGTTGCACGAATCGTCGCACTGTACTTTTTCGCAGAGTCATATGAGTCGGAAATATCCGATATCCTAAATAATCAATTCCAACTCTGACTGGCTGTATTTGTACTTTTTTTGGGTGAAATTGTAATTGTAAATGCTGCTCCACAAACGTAGCTGTCGCTGTCTGAAAACTATGTAGCTCAGTAAGGTCATTACTGCAGACTGCGACATCGTCCATGTACCTAATGTACCGTTTGGTGCCTAAGGTATGTTTTACATACTGGTCCAGGGCATTTAGATACACATTGGCAAACAACTGACTGGTGAGATTGCCAATTGGTATACCAACACCAGGGTATGTATGACTACTGTCAATAATCAGGTTGCATAGTCGCAACATCCGCTGATCAGCCAAGCGGCGACGCAGCAACATGAGTAATGTCGCGTGGTTAATGCTAGCAAAATATCTAGAAATATCTGCCGTCAAAACATACTGATTTGTACGTACATAACGTTGAAACGTAGTGATTGCGGCGATTGTACCCTTACCCCGGCGGCAAGCATACGAGTGGTGCACGAAACTCGGCTCATATATTGGCTCTAGCGCAGCATGTATCGCTTGATGCACAACACGATCTCGAAACGGTGCGGCCTGGATGTGTCTTTTTTTAGCGTCTTTCACAACAAAATGCTGATACTCTCCGTGCTTATAGGCCTCGGTCAAAACTTCTGTTTGTAGTTGTATCAAATTACTTTCTAGGTTTTCTGTAAATGAAACCACCTGACTGCGATACCGCTTACCACGTCGTGCTCGTTTATAGGCTCGCAATAACGCAGCAAAAGAAAAAGCTTCTTCAAATATATCATTGTGGGTTTTCATGCTAAAAAATACATTCACTTACTACAAATAATACATGCAACTGTATGCAGAGCACAGACTGACACTAGCAATACTGTGCTCTGTAATAACTGGAAGCCACTAACCACACCGTGAGTATTCCAATACTGTACTAACACACGACATAGATACAGCTCCGATATTTTCCTAATGTGTTCAACACAACAGGAAGGATGACGTCCGTATGTACCAAAAGTACTGACTTAGCACCATAATGCTATTGTTCGGACACACACTAGTGTGAGCATGGGTACATACCGGGCACACCGAAACCCAATGTTCGAGTTCACGTTCGAAGGCGCGTTGTTCAGGTTCAACGTGAACACCCCAGAGTTCGAACCGTTGTTGCGGTTGCCACCGCGGATGAACGCCCGCTGGTGCCAGACATCACCCTCACACCACTCTTAACCTTTTAAGGAAAACAGTGGTGTGATGCTTGATACCTGATTAATACCGCACTCATACAATACACTATTTAGGACTACTACTCTTAATCCAACCGCCAAGTAGGCGACCAATTTCGGTGACTTTCTTACTGACAAATTCGTACTGCTTGGTGCTCATAAAACGCAATTCGTGAGCTAATCGGGTCAACACTCGCAACATATCAAGTTCAACACTTACTTGTTTTAAGTAAGGTAGTTTTTGTGTTTCGACATTGGCCCGCATAATACCCATTGTGATACGTAGAGCCAACGTCTGGATTTGTTGCCCTAAGACAAACCGCTGCGCTTTAGGGAAGGTGTTCACCATGGGAAATAACCATAGGTTCAGTTCATACATTTTCTCAAAAATAATCAGATCTTTATACATAAAGTGGTATAACAAATTTGGTTGCGTTAGATATCCAGAAACCCCAGATACCAGATACCTACCGGGCACACCGAAACCCAATGTCCGAGAACACGATCGAAGGCGCGCCGCTCAGGAGCAACGTGAACACCCCAGAGTCCGAACCGTGGGAGCGGACGCCACCGCGGAGGAACGCCCGCTGGGCGGTCGCTGTGTCACCAACATCGGTATACAGTTGACCGACACCGTTGGCACTACTCCAGTCGGTCACTGGTGGGCGCAGGTACGCCAGGCCTTTGTAGTTGATCCCGGCGGTGTACTCTAGCCATTCGCTGGCAACACTAGCGATCTCTTCTGGGTGTTCGGCTGCAACCGACACGGCGTCAGTCCATTCCCACACGTTGCCAGCCACGTCCCACACCACCTCACCATTATTAAGGGCGTGGGTACGCAACTGGGACTGGTTGGCTGCACCAGCACTATAGCCGGTGGCGCTCCACTGCTGTGTAGTACCATAGTACCCTTTGTCAGCCGCTGTAGACCCGCCGGCACCAGTTCCCCGCAACTCACAGTTACCCGCGCTATAGGCGTTGTCAGCATGCTCGAGCGGCTGCATCAGGTTGCAGCCGGTAGTAACCGGATCAGCCGACCCTACAGCCGCCAAGTTACTGGCCGGGCCATTGTCGCTATGGCCGGTGGCCAGCTGTAGGCCGGCGTCACTGTCCAGGTCGTTGATCGGCAAAGTGGCGATTTGTTCGGCTACAGTCATCCACTCGGGTTCAGAGATCAGGCGGTACTCCGGGCCGATTGCTTCACAGGTCAGGCGGGCGTTGACTTGACTGATACTGACCCATGGTGTACCAGCTGCCGTCGAAACAGCGTTGTTGGAGCCGTCGTTTTTGGCTTCGTACTTCATCATACAAAATCCGGGTAGGGTGCCGTACTTGGCACTGCCGGGCACCCACACGTAGCCCGCTGGGCAGTGCTCACGCAGGTCGCCAGCGATGACAGTGTTCTCAACCGCCAGGTTTCCCGTACCGCCAATGTCAGCCGGCAGACCAGGACAAGCGCCACCAGCACAGATGTTAACGTTCTCATCTAGCCACCACCCGTTACCACCACTGGCAGAGAAAATCAGGTCACCAATGGCATCCACTTGGAATTCGGCAAACGTAGTCGCGTCGTAGGCGATGCGCTGCTGGGCGGTAGCGGAGGTGTCAAACACGGTGAGTCGAGTGGAGGGGTTGGTGGTGCCGATGCCGACGTTGCCCTGAATTATTAACCCATCCGTTGGAGCCGCTGTACCTGCGTATGAACTTCCAATTGCACCACCGCCTGAGACACTAAGTTTTGAGCCTGGCGCAGTCGTCCCGATGCCGACGTTGCCGTTAGCATCCACATTTATCCGTTGATTCCC
>Ga0306898_1000885_pt1 | contig 10320 bp, 7 predicted proteins | sample AntRauMFilla1564_FD_190424 | JGI IMG/M metagenome (GOLD analysis project Ga0306898, IMG submission 190424) | Saline lake microbial communities from Rauer Islands, Antarctica - Metagenome Filla 1 #564 (v2) (version 2) | ecosystem: Environmental > Aquatic > Non-marine Saline and Alkaline > Saline ...
CAATATATTAGAGGCATAGCTGATATATTAGGTAAAAGTCAATCAGAATATGCATATTTCAAACAAACAAATGGTACATTTCTTCCTGGCATTGTGAATTTGCGACAGAGGCAGATTGTCAATGATTTGCGATAAATACTGAAAATACGGGACTGACCAATGAGAGCATACCTTTTTGAGTACATCAAGTACGACACCACTAAATTCCTTGACAAATGGCAGTCAGAAGGCTCACCCTATGCCGATCAGATAGGCAGTGATGGCACTGGATTCACCAGTTGGCTGGAGCAATCAGATCCCTCTCCTGCCAAAAAATATGTCAATTGGATGATTGTGAGATATCTCAAGGGAGATATCAGGAGACTGGAAGATATTCCATCCAGGATTGCTCCTGCTCTGGCAAAATTTCAATCACTCCAAAACAAAAAGAAACTGAAGCCAGAACATTCAGACATAAATCGGATCAAGAGCATCGAAGATGCCATGGATGAATACGCCGAAGGAAAAACTCAAGGTAACAAATCACAAGCCAAGTCAGTTGAAACTGATATGTATCAGTCAGGTTCAGCAGAATTAATATTCAACTCAACTGAATATAAAATAGTCGTACCCAAGACAGAAAAGGCCAGTTGCTTTTTTGGGAAAAATACTCGCTGGTGTACGGCTGCTGCCAATGATAATCAATTCAATAGATATTCCAAAAAAGGCCCACTCTACATCATACTTCATAAGTCCACAAATTCCCGATGGCAGTTTTCATTTGCATCAGGTGAATACATGGATGAACGCGACAACCCAATCAATTTAATTGAATTCTTGAAATCACATGAACCAGTCTATCAGGTGTTTAAGAAACTGGGACATGTGGATCATATATCTCAAGATCAATGGCGGATTGGCAATAGATATCGCAATGACCAATTCCAACTTCATAGACTGGATGGTCCTGCTATTGAAACGGCAAATGGCAGCAAGCAATGGTATCAAAATGGCAAATCACATAGGCTGGATGGTCCTGCTATTGAAGATGCAGATGGCACCAAGGCATGGTGGCAAAATGACAAATTACATAGGCTGGATGGACCTGCTATTGAATGGGCAGATGGCGCCAAGTCATGGTGGCAAAATGACAAATTACATAGACTGGATGGCCCTGCTATTGAAAAGACAGATGGCAGCAAGTCATGGTATATCAATGACCAAGACTATACACAAAGTCAATTCAAAGACAAGATCAAGGACATGAAATGAGAGCATACCTTTTTGAGTACATCAAGTACGATACCAAAAAATTCCTTGACAAATGGAAGTCAGAAGGCTCATCATATGCCGATCAGATAGGCAGTGATGGCACTGGATTCACCAGTTGGCTGGAGCAATCAGACCCATCCCCTGCCAAAAAATATGTCAATTGGATGATTGTGAGATATCTAAAAAATGACATCAGGAGACTGGAAGATATTCCCTCCAGAATTGCGCCTGCATTATCAAAATTTCAATCACTTCAAAACAAAAAGAAACTGAAACCAGAACATTCGGACATCAACAAAATCCGGAGCATCGAAGATGCCATGGATGAATACTCAGTTAATTCCAATCAGACCCAAGGTAACAAATCACAAGCCAAGTCAGTTGAAAAATCCATGTATGATTCCAAAGAGGCAGAATTGATATTCAACTCACCTGAATACAAAATAGTTGTCCCAAAAACAGAAAAGGCCAGCTGCTTTTTTGGGAAAAATACTCGCTGGTGTACGGCTGCTGCCAACGACAATCAATTCGATAATTATTCTGAACAAGGACCGCTCTATATAATTCTACACAAGCCAACAAATTCCCGATGGCAGTTTTCATTTGCATCAGATGAATACATGGATGAACGCGATGATGAAGTCAAGATAATTGAATTCTTACTATCACATGGCCCAGTCTATCAGGTGTTCAAGAAGATGGGATATGTAGATCGGATATCTCAAGATCAATGGCGGATTGGTAATAGATATTACAATGACCAATTCCAAACTCATAGACTGGATGGTCCTGCTGCTGAATATGCAAATGGCCGACAATATTGGTTTCAAAATGGCGAAAGACATAGACTGGATGGTCCTGCTATTGAAGAAGCAAATGGCGACAAAGAATGGTGGCAAAATGGCGAATTACATAGACTGGATGGACCTGCTATTGAATATGCAAATGGCGACACGGAATGGTATCAAAATGGCAAAAGACATAGACTGGATGGACCTGCTGTTGAAGATGCAGATGGCAGCAAGCAATGGTTTCAAAATGGCAAAAGACATAGACTGGATGGACCTGCTGTTGAATTTGCAAATGGCCGAAAATATTGGTTTATTAATGACAAAAGACATAGACTGGATGGACCTGCTGTTGAATTTGCAGATGGCCGAAAATATTGGTTTATCGATGACCAAGATTATACAGAACGTCAATTCAAAAACAAGATCAAGGACATGAAATGAGAGCATATCTGTTTGAGTACATCAAGTACGACACCAAAAAATTCCTTGATAAATGGAAGTCAGAAGGATCACCATATGCCGATATTATAGGCAGTGATGGATCTGGATTCACCAGTTGGCTGGAGCAATCAGACCCTTCACCTGCAAAAAAATATGTCAATTGGATGATTGTGAGATATCTAAAGGGAGATATCAGGCGTCTGGAAGACATTCCATCCAGGATTGCTCCTGCTCTGTCAAAATTTCAATCACTTCAAAACAAAAAGAAGCTGAAACCAGAACATTCGGACATCAATCGGATCCGGAGCATCGAAGATGTCATTGATCAATACGCCGAAGGGAAAACTCAAGGTAACAAATCACAAGCCAAATCAGTTGAAAGATCCATGTATGATTCCAAAAAGGCGGAACTGATATTCAACTCACCTGAATACAAAATAGTCGTGCCAAAAACAGAGGAGGCCAGCTGCTTTTTTGGCAAAAACACTCGTTGGTGTACGGCTGCTGCCAATGACAATCAATTCGATAATTATTCTGATCAAGGACCGCTCTATATTGTACTTCACAAGCCAACAAATTCAAGATGGCAGTTTTCATTTGCATCAGATGAATACATGGATGAACGCGATGATGAAGTCAAGATAATTGAATTCTTACTGTCACATGGCCCAGTCTATCAGGTGTTCAAGAAGCTGGGATATGTAGATCATATATCTAACAATCAATGGCGGATTGGTAATAGATATTACAATGACCAATTCCAAACTCATAGACTGGATGGACCTGCTATTGAAAGAGCAGATGGCAGCAAGCAATGGTTTCAAAATGGCGAAAGACATAGACTGGATGGCCCTGCTATTGAAAGAGCAGATGGCAGCAAGTCATGGCATCAAAATGGCGAATTACATAGACTGGATGGCCCTGCTGTTGAAAGAGCAAATGGCGACATGGAATGGCATCAAAATGGCAAATTACATAGACTGGATGGCCCTGCTGATGAATATGCAAATGGTACCAAGGCGTGGCAGCAAAATGGCAAATTACATAGACTGGATGGCCCTGCTATTGAAAGATCAAATGGCGACAAAGAATGGTGGCAAAATGGCAAATTACATAGACTGGATGGCCCCGCCAGTGAATTTGTAAATGGCGGACAATATTGGTATATCAATGGCCAAGAATATACACAAAGACAATTCAAAGACAAAATCAAGAGCATGAAATGAGAGCATATCTTTTTGAGTACATCAAGTACGACACCACTAAATTCCTTGACAAATGGAAGTCAGAGGGTTCACCATATGCCGATCAGATGGGTATCGATGGTCAAGGATTCACTGGTTGGCTGGAGCAATCAGACCCTTCACCTGCAAAAAAATATGTCAATTGGATGATTGTGAGATATCTCAAGGGAGATATCAGGCGATTGGAAGATATTCCCTCCAGAATTGCGCCTGCATTATTGAGATTTCAATCACTTCAAAACAAAAAGAAACTGAAACCAGAACATTCGGACATAAATCGGATCCGGAGCATCGAGGATGTCATTGATCAATACGCCGAAGGGAAAACTCAAGGTAACAAATCACAAGCCAAATCAGTTGAAAGATCCATGTACGATTCCAAAGAGGCAGAATTGATATTCAACTCACCTGAATATAAAATAGTCGTTCCAAAAACAGAAAAAGCCAGCTGCTTTTTTGGTAAAAATACTCGCTGGTGTACGGCTGCTGCCAACGACAATCAATTCGATTATTATTCCAAAAAAGGCCCACTCTATATAATTCTACACAAGCCAACAAATACCCGATGGCAGTTTTCATTTGCATCAGAGCAATACATGGATGAACGAGATGATGCAATCAAGATAATTGAATTCTTACTATCACATGGCCCAGTCTATCAGGTGTTCAAGAAGTTGGGATATGTGGATCATATATCTGACAATCAATGGCGGATTGGCAATGAATATCGCAATGACCGATCTCAATTACATAGACTGGATGGCCCTGCTATTGAAAGAGCAAATGGCAGCAAGTCATGGTATCAAAATGACAAATTACATAGACTGGATGGACCTGCTATTGAAGATGCAGATGGTAGCAAGGCATGGTATCAAAATGGCAAATTACATAGACTGGATGGCCCTGCTATTGAAGATGCAAATGGCGACAAGTCATGGTGGCAAAATGACAAATTACATAGACTGGATGGACCTGCTATTGACGATGCAGATGGTAGCAAGGCATGGTATCAAAATGGCAAATTACATAGACTGGATGGCCCTGCTATTGAAGATGCAAATGGCGGACAATATTGGTATATCGATGGCCAAGAATATACACAAAGACAATTCAAAGACAAGATCAAGGACATGGAAAATTGATCAAGATTTCAACTAGGTAAATACTCATATGAGTACATTTATCGGTTTTTCCACACAAGAAGCAAAATTTAAATTCTCTACGTTGGAAGATGTAGAACTGGCCAAGAGAGATCTTTCCAATTACTTCTACACTCGACGTGGAGAAAGAGTATGTCAACCAGAATTTGGTAGCATTATCCCAGAATTGTTATTTGAGCAATTGTCGGATGACCTGGCTGACATAATTGAAGATGATATCAGACTGGGTATCCAGATAGACCCAAGATGGCAGTTGATCGAACAGCAGACCATAATATCAGATAATACCATTGAATGTAGATTAAAGATACAATATGTCCCCAGTGCAACTCCGCAAGAGCTGTATCTGATGTTTAAACAGGAAGAATAACACATCATGTCACAAAGCACAAGACAAAGAAATCTATTTGCAGCAGAAGACTTCACAGTGGTGTATGACAGCTTCAAACAGGCAAACTTCAAAGCGTATGATTTTGATACGATACGCGATGCCATGGTTGAATATATCAGAGAACGTCATCCAGAAGCATTCAACGACTGGATCAAGTCCAGCGAGTTCACGGCGCTGATTGAACTGATAGCATTCTTAGGTCACAATTTGGCATTCAGGACTGATCTTGCAGTCAGAGAAAACTTCTTGAGCACTGCCGAACGCAGAGAGAGTGTGCTTAGGCTGGCTGATTTCTTGGGCTATACTCCATTGCGCTCATCATCTGCAACTGGGCTACTTAAAATTAAATCAATCAAGACCAATCAAAATGTATTTAATGCCTCCGGTGAAAACATCAGGAATAAAAAAGTCAATTTTATCCCCAGTAAGTCCAACGAGAGCAGTCAAGACTTCATTGCAGTAATGAATGAAATATTTCAAAGTAATAACCGATTCGGGTCTCCTGTTGATACTATCAATTTTTCAGGAATAAAGTATGACCTTTATAATTTGAATAACTCAGTGATGACGGCCCCTGTTATCCCATTCAGAGGATTTATCAATGGCAAAAGTTACAATTTTGAATTGTATAATATTGATCTTTCCTCTGATGTACTTGGTGAAAAATCACCCAGAGAACAGAATGCATTCAGTATCGTATACAGCAATGACAGACAGGGAATTTCATCGCCTGACACTGGCTTTTTTATGGGATTCAAACAAGGAACTTTACAGTACACTGACTTTACAGTCACAACTCCTTCTCCCAATATTCACTTGGATGTTACATCAGAGAATGTCAATAATGACGACATATGGGTTCAAAATTTAGATGCCATAACAGATTCTGAACTGGACTGGAGCCGAGTTGACAGGTATCTTGGCGCCGAGTCAGTATTGGAATCAAGGAATAACAGACTTTTCACGGTGAAGACTTTGGACAGAGATGGAGTATCAATTCAATTTGGAGATGGTATACTTTCTGAAATCCCAAAAGGAAATCTCAGAGTATGGTATAGAACAACAATAAATCAATCATATACACTAAATTCAGAAGACTTGGCCACTGTTGAGTTCTCAATTAATTATGTGGGTGCTGATGGCAACGGATATACTGTTCAATTCACATGTGAACTTGAAGAACCAGTGACCAATGCCACAGCAAGTGAGACTATCACATCCATAAAAGAAAAGGCAGGCCGTGCCTTTGCAACACATGACAGAATGGTAACTGCATCTGATTATTCCATATACCCTGTATCTAAAAATTCTGGCATCAAAAAGATAAAATCCATTAATAGAACATACAGTGGACACAGTAGGTTTATTTCATATGATGACCCAACGGCACAATATCAGAATGTCAATATCATCAGTGATGATGGTTATCTATATAAGAATAATGTGCTGGACAGAGCAGAAATTACTGATACTACACTGACTGACCAACTACTCTTGGATTCTTTCTTTAACCTAATTCCACAGTCAACTGAATTAATGAATTTTTTCTACCTGAACTATACGGCATATCAACCCACTTCTCAACCTTTTACTTGGCAGCAAATATCAACTGGCCCCAAATCCAGCACTGGGTATTTCACGACAATTCAGAATCAGGAATCCATAATTCCTGCACTGGGAACAAACTCACCAATTGAATATTTGACCAATGTCAAACAGGATGCCATGTTGGAATTTATTGACATTGACAATAAAGCAATATGGGCACGAGTTGTTTCAGTATATTCAGACGGACAAGGAGTCACTGGCATAGACGGATTCCCAACCGGAGTAGACAATAGAGGAAGAGGAGCAGTAATTCTTTCCAGAACCATACCAGATGATGCAGTATTGGGCAGAGTGTTCCCTGCATATTCCACTAGATTTTCAGATTCTGAAAAGCAAATGATACTTTACGAAATAGAACTAAAGAATACTTTTGGTATGAGATTTGATCCTGACTTGAACACATGGAAGGTGGTCAGTGCAAACAATCTTGCAAGTCTGTCTTCATCGAGCGAAGACAGCTTTAGTCTTACTAATGCGGGTAATACATCACAACAGAATTTGGATAACAGTTGGTTGATACGTGCAGAATTTGTGAATGGTAATTGGATTTTCATATATAGAAAAACTCAAATTGTTTTTGGTAGCGAAAAGTCTGTGAGATTCTACAATCAAAATGCAGAATTTAAATTTAACTCTGTGACAAATAAACCAGAGCGTGATCGTATCATATTGCTTTCAGTAAACAACAAACCAGGAGAAACTGTGGGATTTGATTCCAACTTGGAACTATATTCAATGTCTCATTTTGTTTATTCAAATGGATATACTGATGATACTAGAGTCATGATGTCGCTTGCTGATCTGGACAATGACCAAGTACCAGACAATCCCATGATGCTCATGGAATTTATTGGAAATGAAACCATTGGGTTAACTGAAACCACAGTTAATAAAATTCCCATGGTGGAATTAACCCAGCAGTATCAGCCCATGAGTTATTCTGGCAGAAGCTCGGTGAAGTTCCAATGGGTGAGAATTGCAGAATCCACTAGAAGAATAGATCCAGCAGTGGCGTCAATCATAGATACGTTTGTGTTAACTGAAGGATATGACAGAGAATATAGAATTTGGCTGGCCAATAAAAATAACACTGTGAAAACTGAACCAGCTGCTATGGACTCTGATGAATTGGGGCTACAATTCAAGAACTTGAATAACAAGAAGAGTGCAACTGACACTGTAATATACAGAAGTGGGAAGTATAAATTACTGTTCGGCCCCAGGGCGCAGGAATCATTGCGTTCAAAATTCAGAGTAATAAAGTCCCCTGGGTCCATGCTGAACGACGGTGAATTAAAAGATAGAATTGTCGTAGCAATTAGGGAGTTTTTTAATATCGACAACTGGGGGTTTGGCGAGAAGTTTTATTATACTGAACTTTCCACGTATATTCATAATTCACTCAAGGGAAATATCAGTGGTATTGTCATTGTGCCAACAGTGGAGTCTGGAAAGTTTGGTGGACTATTTGAAATAACCCCTGCAAGTGATGAACTATTCATCCCAGATATCAATTCAAACATGATAAACATAATCACTGAGTTTACTGAAACCAACTTGCGAATAATCAACTAAATACTGAAAATACAGGACTGACCAATGAGAGCATATCTTTTTGAGTACATCAAGTACGACACCAAAAAATTCCTTGACAAATGGCAGTCAGAAGGCTCACCATATGCCGATATTATAGGCAGCGATGGCACAGGCTTCACTGGTTGGTTGGAGCAATCAGACCCATCCCCTGCCAAAAAATATGTCAATTGGATGATTGTGAGATATCTCAAGGGAGATATCAGGAGATTGGAAGATATCCCATCCAGAATTGCTCCTGCTCTGTCAAAATTTCAATCACTGCAAAACAAAAAGAAACTGAAGCCAGAACATTCGGACATCAACAAAATCCGGAGCATCGAAGATGTCATGGATGAATACTCAATTGATTCCAATCAGACTCAAGGTAACAAATCACAGGCCAAGTCAGTTGAAACCGGGATGTATCAGTCAGGTTCAGCAGAACTAATATTCAACTCACCTGAATACAAAATAGTTGTCCCAAAAACAGAAGAGGCCAGTTGCTTTTTTGGGAAAAATACTCGTTGGTGCACGGCTGCGAGCAATGACAATCAATTTGATAATTATTCTGAAGATGGACCGCTCTATATAATTCTACACAAGCCAACAAATTCCCGATGGCAGTTTTCATTTGCATCAGATGAATACATGGATGAACGCGATGCCCCAATCAAGATAATTGAATTCCTACTATCACATGATCCAGTCCATCAGGTGTTCAAGAAGTTGGGGTATGTGGATCATATATCTAACAATCAATGGCGGATTGGTAGGGAATATCGCAATGACCGATTTCAATTACATAGACTGGATGGACCTGCTGCTGAATTTGTAAATGGCGACAAAGAATGGTGGAAAAATGGCAAAAGACATAGACTGGATGGGCCTGCTATTGAAAGATCAAATGGCGACAAGTTTTGGTTTCAAAATCACAAATTACATAGACTGGATGGCCCTTCTATTGAAAGAGCAGATGGCAGCAAGTCATGGCATCAAAATGGCAAATTACATAGACTGGATGGTCCTGCTATTGAAAGAGCAGATGGCGGCAAGTCATGGTTTCAAAATCACATAAGACATAGACTGGATGGCCCAGCTGTTGAATGGGCAGATGGCGACATAGAATGGTGGCAAAATGACGAAAGACATAGACTGGATGGTCCTGCTATTGAAAGATCAAATGGCCGAAAATATTGGTATATCAATGACCAAGACTATACACAAAGACAATTCAAAGACAAGATCAAGAGTATGGAGACATCATAACATCAAAGTACCATAAATTCAACTAAATAATGAAAATACGGGACATAACATGAGAGCATACCTTTTTGAGTACATCAAGTACGACACCACTAAATTCCTTGACAAATGGAAGTCAGAAGGATCACCATATGCCGATATTATAGGCAGTGATGGATCTGGATTCACCAGTTGGCTGGAGCAATCAGACCCATCCCCTGCAAAAAAATATGTCAATTGGATGATTGTGAGATATCTAAAGGGAGATATCAGGCGTCTGGAAGACATTCCATCCAGGATTGCTCCTGCCTTGATGAAATTTCAATCACTTCAAAACAAAAAGAAACTGAAACCAGAACATTCTGATATAAACAAAATCCGGAGCATCGAAGATGTCATGGATGAATACTCAATTGATTCCAACCAGACTCAAGGTAACAAATCACAGGCCAAGTCAGTTGAAAAATCCATGTATGATTCCAAAGAGGCGGAACTGATACTCAACTCGCCTGAATACAAAATAGTCGTACCCAAAACAGAGGAGGCCAGTTGCTTTTTTGGGAAAAATACTCGGTGGTGCACGGCTGCAAGCAATGACAATCAATTCAATAGATATT
>Ga0306898_1000888_pt1 | contig 10302 bp, 15 predicted proteins | sample AntRauMFilla1564_FD_190424 | JGI IMG/M metagenome (GOLD analysis project Ga0306898, IMG submission 190424) | Saline lake microbial communities from Rauer Islands, Antarctica - Metagenome Filla 1 #564 (v2) (version 2) | ecosystem: Environmental > Aquatic > Non-marine Saline and Alkaline > Saline ...
CGTCACTTCAGGGGAAACAACGGGTTTTTGTTTGTCTGATGAAGGTTTTGTCATGATCGCTATTATACAGAAAAAGCGCCCGCAGGCTAGGGTTTACAAGCGTTTGCGCGTGGCGTCTACTACCAATCTGCGGTACTATTGCCCTACACAAATATCGCCATGGCCGACTTCATCAAAAACCGCAAATCAAAATTCGACTTCGAATGGATCGACACCTTCGAGGCTGGTGCGGTGCTATTTGGCTACGAGGTCAAGTCGATCCGCGCCGGCAAAGGCAAGCTCGAGGGCGCATATATCATGCTCACCCACGGCGAAGCGTGGCTCACTGGCGCCAGTATCAGCCCTTTTCAGGTCGCCAACACTCCCAAGAACTACAACCCCGAGCGAGCCCGCAAGCTACTATTGTCCAAAAAGCAGCTCGCGCGGTTAGAAGTTGAGACTCGTGCCAATAGATTGACAATAGTGCCTATATCGTGGTATAGTAGTGGTGGAAAAATAAAATTGAAAATTGCCCTCGCCCGTGGTAAAAAGAAGACAGACAAGCGAGAAGCGATTAAGTCGAGAGACAACAAACGCGAGATTGAACGTACCTTGAAAAGTCAGTAATATTTAGATGTAGTGAAGTGGTTGTTCACAGAACGCAACCACTCGTTATGACCACATTGGTCACAACGCAATTTCAACGGGAGAGCAATACAGTGTATAAACCAAAAACAAGCGTCGTGGGAAAAACCCAGGCAAGTTATGATCACCTTTTGCAGGCAATGGGCATGCCAACCGAACCCGTCAGGGAAGCGGGTTGCGACGGTTCATGCGGCGTTCCTTACAGTGAGGTCACACAAAGGATCGACGTAATGTTGCAAGATGTGAGCTTAGAGGCAGAAGATTTCCTTGTCGCAATCAGTCAGGATCCAGAGGGTTTCCTTGGTTGGGTTGCCAGCACCTCTGGCAGAGCACATTAAGCACATCAGGCTGGCGGAATTCAAAATCCGCCACCACTTCACTGCATCTAAATAAATTTCAACCAATCAAAGAGGCACGAAATGCGAACATGCTATGGACTACCCCTAGGATTCCATATGGGATCAGAGCTTCACTTGCCAATCGGCGCAGCTATCAAACAGCATGGCGCAGGCACTTACGAAGATCTGATGCAGCGCATGGATTTAACGATAGCACATCTATGGCCGACAAATACTGCTACCTGTCCAAATTGCGCATGCACCTTTCCATTTGAGTCGTAGACTTCCCTGCAAACTGCCTGAGCCATTTTTAACCACTTGGCTCGGGCATTCTCAGGGGATGCTAGGCATCGACGGTTAGTCGTGTTGGTTGTGTGCAGTGTCGAAACGGTGATCAATTCGTTAAAAGGTCACACCTTGTATTTGCAAACAAAGCAGTACCAAGTCCTTACGCTAACGCGTTTGGATTCTCTCCCTTCGCTGTAGCGTAACCGCTCGCTCGGAGAGATGCTCCCTCAGTAAACGTCTCATACGCTCTGCGGGGTAAAATAAACACGAGACTCGGTACAACTATACCGTTCGTATAGTTGACCTAAATTGTAAGAACTCGAGTAACTAATGTTTTGTTCATTCTTTAGTTAGTTACTTTAAACCAAAGAATGTCCTACACACTGTAGAATCACAATCACACCCTAACTCGGACGCGGGTTCGACTCCCGCCATCTCCACAATTACAAAAAACAGCTCACGCTTTGCGTGGGCGTTTTTTGTTTGTGGAGATGGAGAAAGCAAATAGTTTTGCTTTCGTCGGGAGTTGAACGGCGGAGTCATGTTTTCTTTCTACCCAAGAAAGAAAACGGACGAGCCGTGTCCCGCGGCGCTTATGAGCAAAGCGAATTTGCGACCGTCAGGACGACTCCCAGCATATGTTGCACGGAGGCCTGTTGCACGGAGGCCTTGCCTCCGTAGTTATGTGCACGGAGGCCTTGCACGGAGGCCTTGCCTCCGTAGTTATGCCTCCGTAGTTATGCTCCGTAGCTAGGCAGTGATTCGTGACCGACTCCTTACGCACGGAGGTCTTGCCTCCGTAGTTATGTATAATAAAAGACAATGAATACTAAGCAAGAAACAGTTGAAACATACAATCGCACAGCATCTCAAATGGCAGAAAAATTTAGAGGTATTGGGGCTAGAATTAGTGACATTAAGAAAGCATTTTCAATAATAAATAAATCAAAACCGTCTGTGCTTGAGATCGGCTGTGGCGACGGTCGTGATGCTAATGAGATAATTAAATACACAGATAAATACCTGGGTATCGACATTTCTGCGTCAATGATTGAACTAGCACAGGCACATGTAGCAGAAGCTGCATTTGAGATTGCGGACGTTGAAACCTACACCTTCCCTGTTGGACTCGATATAATATTCTCGTTTGCCTCCTTACTTCATTCGGATAAAGATGCTGTGACAGACATTCTTCATCGAGCATATAGTAATTTGAACCAAAACGGTATTTTCTTTATTTCACTCAAACGTGAGAATTACCAAAGCAAGGTTAAGGAAGATGAGTTCGGTACTCGCACTTTCTACTTCTACCAACCAACTGACATCAAAGGGATTTTGGACAATAAGTACAAAGTAATTTTTGAGGAGGAGCAGTCATTCCTAAATCAAGATTGGTTTACAATCATCTTGCAAAAGCAATAGGTTTTGGGTATATTGAAAAGGAACAACAACAGGAGTGACAAATGAACTTGTTTAAGTACCTTGCAACCCCTTTCGTTCGCTTGTATCACGAGCGTCGAAAGCGACATTTCAGGCTTACCAGCGACTTCGGTGCCTTTGGCAAAGAAGTCACTGAGTTTCAGGCAACGGCTGGCATTGCTCGTGGCAAAACCGTCAAAGCGTTTGCGTGGCACGAAGCTGATCGTGCAGACCTCGAAGAGTTGATTGACGGCGAATGGCAACATGTGGCGACGTCCCCAAACCCAAGCATTACAATGGATAATTGTGCGCAAGCCTAGCGAAACACATCACTTCCAGCACCAGCGGAAACAGCACCATGGTGCTGTTTTCTTTTACTAAGCATCAACTACCTTGAGAAAATTAATAGTTCCGGAGGAAAGACCTCACGGACTAGTAAATTGTTATACTTACCCCATGCAAATTGACCTACTTAATTCTGTCGAGGCCTTTATAGAAAGTCTGACTGAAAAAGAGATAGCTAAAGTCATTAGAACAATTGAGTTACTAGAAGAGTTTGAGAACATGTTAGGAATGCCGCACAGCAAACACATTGATGCTGGTTTGTTTGAGCTCCGCATCAGAGGCAAGCGAGAAGTAAGAATATTTTATTGTTTCAGTAAAAATAAAGCTGTTTTGCTACACGCCTTTATTAAGAAGACACAGAAGACTCCGGTAAAAGAATTACATAAAGCAATAACCGCTAAAAATGACTTGTCATAATATAACTTATAAGTTATATTACACACATGACAACTACATTCAAACAATTTAAAACCAAGGCTCTCAAAAACCCGGTAGTGCGAGCGGAGTACGAGGCTCTTGCACCTGAATATGAAGTAGTTACAACTATAATCAAAGAGCGCATCAAACGCGGCTGGTCACAAACTGAATTAGCAAAAGCAGTCGGTAGTCGACAACCAGTCATCTCTAGGCTCGAACGAGGCGAAGGAAACCCTTCACTCTCCACCCTTCGCAAAATTGCTCAGGCATTCAACTTGTCTTTAGAAGTCTCAATGAAGTAGTTACTACAAAACCCTCTACCTCCGCTTAAACGCATCTGTGCAAATCTGCATGTACTCAGCGTACTTTTCCTGCTGTTCCTCGGGGGATAATCCTGACATGTCTTCGACGGCGTCTTGGTGGGCGCTGTCTCCTTGCTCTACTTCGGCCATGACGTGTTCCTGGCAGTTTTTTACCACATCGGCTGGAGTGTCGCCGCGCAGCTCTACTTCACACTCGGCAGGCCCACCCAAATCACTACAGATTATTTTTTGCATATGACTGATGGTAGCACGGTAGCTGCGATATACCTGTACACCCAACCAGAACTTGCTACACTACAAATATGAAAAAGAAACCGAGCAACGCTAGTGGTTGGGGTGATCGCCTGAAACTGGCGAGTGCCACTCAAGCAAAAAGTAAATCGATTTCGGGTGCCGATACCAAAAAACAAGTATCGAAAACCGCCCCGGGTGATACTAATCGCAAAAATCGTAAGGGGTATCGACCTGGGTAAACCTGCGAGTAGGTTTAGTTTAGTTTGGGTTACGTTACCACATCTGTGATCTCTGCCACCTTTTGCAGCACAATGTCTCTGGTTTGATCGCTCGATAAAATCTGGTGGTGGCCGTCGGTGTTGACTTGGATATTTTCGGCACCCGTTAGAATCGCACTGGCGACTGGCCAGACGTGGTTGTCGTACATGCCGTAGATCGAGATAATGTCTTGGTTGACGTCTGTGCTGGTGCGCTGGTCTTGCACAATTGTGCTCGCTGGAGACAGCTCGCTCATGGCTCGATCAGGCATTACTTTGGCCAAACTGGAACCTTCAAATGGGGAGGCTATCGCAATTACTTTTACAATTCTTTTGTCTTGGTTTTGCTTGAGCAGCAACTGCTTGCCGATCAAGCCGCCCTTGCTGTGGGCGAGAATAATGATGTTGTGTAGATCGTGCTCATCGATATACGCCCGCACTATGTCGGCCGATGGACTGATGGCTTGGCGATTGTGCCCCAAGTCTTTGATGATATGGACTGGGTGACCGATGTGGGAAATGTCGTCTGCGATACGCTTGAGGAAATGCCATTTGGTATTCACTCCTGGGATCAGTAGTACAGGGACCTTGGTGTTGTCGATATACCCTAAATAATGCTCGGGTGCGTCGCTATGTGTGATGGTCTGCGCGTAGTATTTGGCGGCGTGAGCGTAGTCTCGTAGCCAAGCGAAGATAGTTGAAAACATAACTTATGTTTAATTAGTACGGTAACAATTAGCTAACCTGAATCCCTCGACAATACTAGGCGTATCTCCACCAGTGATTGCTGCCAAGCGATCGGCTCCGACAGCTGCCTGCGCACACTCAATCATCGTTGGTGTGATCCCGATGGTTGACTCGTCGATCCCGAGTGTACTGATTATTCTTTGCTGGGTTGGGGGCAGGCTGCTGGTGTCGATGAGGATTGGTGATGTATCAGCTGCAGTGTCGGCGACTTGATCTGATGCAGCTGCACCACACGCGCTCCATAGCCCGAGCCCCGCCGACCTTGCCGCCGACTGCGCTTGGTTGAACACTTCGGCCTGACTGGTGTTGGGCTCGATTCGCATGGTGGTCGCGAAGCCTTCGGCTACCAATAGCTCATTTACGAACTGATCGTTTATATAAACATAGCGCAGTAAGCGGTCGAAGCGGTCGCGGTCTTCGGCGCCTGGTACCAGCTGCACTACTTGCCCACCTACCAGCTCGCGGTTGCGCTCGGTCGCCTCGCCACTAAAGCACGCCGGCTCACCACCGCGGTACGGCTCTGGCGTGTCGATTCCGATGTAGCGGACGGTTTCTGTGACACCATCGATCAGCACCTCGATGGTGTCACCATCAATAACGCGCACTACTTCGGCCGGCGCTGAGACTGCATCTGTGGGTACTTTTGGATTGATATCAACCCCACCAAACCAACTACCAAATAAAGTCAAAATAAACGCGATAAAGGTTTCCATAGATAGGTAGTATACCAATATACAGATAATGCTACACTAGAAGATATGCAAACACCGACTATACTTGTCATCGAAGATTCGACTTATCTAGCCGATTCGCTGATAGACATGCTCGACATGCACCACTACAAGTCTCTGCACGCCAGTACTGGCCGCGAAGGGGTCGCACTCGCACTAGACAAGCAGCCAGATTTGATCCTGCTTGATATTCGTTTGCCAGACATTAACGGCTACGAGGTATACCGACAGATTCGCGCTACTGATTGGGGTCAGACCGCTCGAGTAATGGTATTAACAGCGTCAGAATCAATCGATAATATTGCTAAAAACATTGACCTACCCCGCAAGTATGTATTGTTTAAACCAGACTGGAGTATTTCAGCCCTGATGGAACAAATCAAACTGCGCTTACAATATTAATCCAACTTGGGCACCTCAAACGGGATCTGAACATCAAAAGTTGTTCCAATCCCCTCGACAGATTTGAAGGTTGCTTTGCCACGCAACACAGCTACAGCTTCACGTACGATATAGAGACCAAGCCCAGTGCCATCTGGTACATCTCGTACTGCGTTTGAAGCGCGGAATAATTTAGAGAAAATTCCTTCTTGATCTGCTGTCGGGATTCCCATACCCGAATCAGTCACCCGAATACGGAGCATATTTTTGTCATGTGTAAATCCAAGTGTAACGGTACCACCACTGGGTGTGTACTTGACTGCGTTTGAATATAAATTGGTTACCACCATTCGCAATAAATTTGGATCAGTCACAAAGTTTTTTACACTCGCATCGTAATCAGAGTTCACTACTAAGTTTTTGTGCTGAGCAGTTTCGGCTAATTCTGTCAAAACGTCATTAAATAGATCAGCCAGCACGATCGTCTGATAGTCAGCCTGAAACGTACCCAGCTCAAATCGCGACACTCGCAAGAAGTCATCAACTAGCACAGACATACGTGTAATACTCATGTGTAGACGATCCAGATATTTTACCTGTCGCGGCGTAAGTGTGTCGGGACTATCAAGTTGCAGCAGCTCGGCACTCCACTTCATACCCGCGATTGGCGTACGCAATTGGTGTGAGGCCAGTGAGACGAATTCTGATTTGGCATCCTCGGCTTTTTTTTGTTTGGTGATATCGACCAAGGTGAGTAATCCTTGTTTTTCATCAAATTCATTGATGAACTGAAACAATGACAACATTGCCCAAGCCTCTCGCTTGTCTGCTCGTTTGATACGCACTATTTCGTCACTGATCCCTACCCCACTATTAAATTTATCAATTAGGAAATCATGATGCTCAGCTTGCTCTGAATCTAAAAGTGAAAATAAATTTAAGCCAATCACTCGCTGTTGTTGTACACCCAGCAATCGAGCAGCCGATGTATTGGCCGAGATTACTATGCCTTGAGTATCTATTACAAAATATGGAACTGGACTTTTTTGATATAGCTGAGTGTACAGTGATTGACTGTCCGCTGGTGTAGCCAATACAGATACCGCTGTAGCTGGTACCTGTGACATGGTTACGTCATACATATTTTTGGCAATGAACACGCAGCAAAGAAAAGAGACTATGAATAACAACGCACCAAGATTCATGGCTGAAAAATCATAAAATAACACCAAACAAACTACTCCACCAAAGAGTACAAAGAAAACTCCAAAAGCCAGCAATAAGGCTGACTGATGGATTGATGTCTCTTCGGTCTCGTGTTTCATACTGGCTATAAGTGTACCATTTACCACCGCAAAGAATTCCTATTACGGCTGGCGGTTACGGATTATTCTGCTTGATCTCTGTTTACAGCGTCGACTGTTGTAGTTGCTGTATCAGATGCAAAGTTATTGACTGGATCAGCTGTTGATTCACTGACTTGAGTTTGACCTTGAGCGGAATCAGTTGCAGTAGCCGCTTCGTTCTCAGTGTCAGTGTCAGTATCAGTATTAGACACATCAGTTGAGGTGGCTGTAGTGCTGGCTGATTCTGACGGCACGACTGGTGCTGGATCAGCTGGTCGCAGTCCGATAAATCCCCCATCGGGCAGAGCACTTGGTGTCGGAGCAATGACCACTGGCCCATCAACATCAACTAGATTTTGCATACGTTCGTTACGCTCTTTGATAGTCTGTGCGACATTAATCTGCCCAGCAGTTGGATCACTCATCGCGACAGCGGCTGAGGCGCCGACACCAATTGACATCAACAAGCCAATCACAATGATCTGCGTGCGCCGTGCTCGCTTAGCCGCATCGATCGAGGCAAATTTGGTCGGAGCTTTTCGCGGCGCGGCTGTATCTTCGGTTTCTGTCACATCAGCTTCTTCAGTCAAATCTACTTCATCAAGCTCTTGATCGTCAGCTAACACCTCTTCCGCTAAATCAACCTTTTTGGCCCGTGGTTTGCGAGCAGGTTTCTTTTCAGTTGCGGTTTTTTTGGCTGGAGATGTACGCACGGCGGCTTTGCGCGGCTTGGCCACCTTGGGTGTGGCCGCCTTTGTAGCCGTCGCGCGTTTGCGAGGAGTCTTCTTGACCACCTTTTCTTCGGTTGATGTAGTAGCGACCCGAGACATATACTAAATATAGTATAGCATCTGCTACAATAGATAATACCTATGGAAAACCTGTTAACAACTAGTGGATTAGTTTTTGGAATCTTACTTATATATTCGGTCATCGTATTTTTTATTGCCAGAATTCGCCGTGACAATAGCGTGATGGACATTGCCTATGGCCCGGCATTCTTGATCGGTAGTGGCGGTGCGCTATACCTGTCTGGTACTTATGCCCTGCTACCCGCGATCGTCGTGGGGTGTATTGCCGCGTGGGCGATTCGCCTGGGCAGTCGGATCTTCCGCAAGAACCTCGGCAAGCCAGAGGATGCTCGCTACGCCAAGTGGCGCCAGCAGTGGATGGAGCGCGGGCGGGCGTACTTCCTCGTGCGCAGTTACCTGCAGGTAAACTTGCTGCAGATCATCATCATCTTTGCCGTGGCCGCACCAGCGATCTGGGCGCTCGCCTATCCCGCTATGTATAACCCGTGGTTTGTAGCGATTGGGTTCCTGGTCTTTTGTATCGGTCTGGCGTACGAGACTATCGCCGACATGCAGCTTGATCGCTTTATCGCAGGCAAGAAAGCCGGCACGCAGTCTGCCGATCTGATGGTCACTGGGCTATTTAGCCTGTCGCGCCGCCCCAATTACTTTGGTGAGACCTTGATCTGGTGGGGACTGGCGATCATGGTGCTGCCACTGCCCTTTGGCTGGGTCGCTATCATCAGTCCGCTGTTGATCACCTACATCGTCACCAAGATCACGGGTCCAATGCTCGAAAACGCCTTTTTAGAGCGCTACCCCGAGCAGTACCAACACTACATCGACACCACCAGTTATTTCATCCCGTGGAAGAAAAAGTCGCCAGACCTTGCCAAATAACCTTATTCCTAGTATATTTTGAAACAGCAATACGCCGCTGTGACCATGACTGCCCTACCCCACAGACGCGTACTATTAGCCAATAAACCAAACTTTCTTGCCAGCACCACAACGACGATACAGCGGACCAGACACCCGAACCAAAATTAACAAGGCGATTCGCGCGTCTGAACTGCGCGTGGTTGGGCCCGACAACGAAAACCTCGGTACCCTATCGCTCACCGCTGCTCTCAAGCTGGCAGACGAGATGAAGCTCGACCTGATCGAGATCTCACCCAAAGCCAAACCACCAGTGGCCAAGATCACTGACTTTGGCCAATACCGCTACGACACCAAGCGCAAAGCCAGTGTGGCCAAGGCCAAAGCCCACGTGACCGAAACCAAAAGCGTGCAGGTAAAGATCGGTACCGGCGAGCACGACCAGCTACTCAAGGCCAAGCGAGCAGCCGAGTGGCTCGAGGAAGGTCACCGCGTAAAAGTCGATCTATTTCTATGGGGTCGCTACAAATACATGGAGGCAGACTTCCTCAAAGAGCGCCTTGATAGGTTTATGAAGATCATCCCCGCCGAGTACAAGATCGCTGACCCGATGAAAAAGAGCCCTAAGGGTTGGACTGCCACCATCGAGCGGCTAGGCAAAGCCCCCAAGGCCGGCGACAGACCCAAAATCCTCGAAGTAGTCGACGAGAAAAAAGCCGCCAAGCAAGCCGAAAAGGCAACCAAAGGCGCCAGCGCCACCAGCAAATCAAAGAAAAAGTCACTGGATGATTTGCTCGATATTGAAGGAGGGTTGATCTAAAGAAATAAGGCCGCGCATAGATTGCGCGGCCTTTGCTTTCTTTGATAGCAATTAATAAGTCTCGCTGATCAGCCACCTTGCTTTCTACAGCCAAATGCGGTATATTTTGCCCACTTTGACGTACATTCCCTCACGTTTGAAGCCCGATCAAAAAACACACTATTATGAAAACAAACAAATCATTCACCAAGCGAATCCGCGTTACTAAGAACGGTAAACTAGTCGCCCGCCGACCAGGACAAAACCACTTTAACGCTCGCCAGACTGGTCAGCAACGACTTGCTCGCAAGCGAAGTAAGACTATGGACATGACAGAACGTCTGGTTCGTCGATTTTTACCAGGAAACGCTGGCCGAGCCAAA
>Ga0306898_1000891_pt1 | contig 10262 bp, 11 predicted proteins | sample AntRauMFilla1564_FD_190424 | JGI IMG/M metagenome (GOLD analysis project Ga0306898, IMG submission 190424) | Saline lake microbial communities from Rauer Islands, Antarctica - Metagenome Filla 1 #564 (v2) (version 2) | ecosystem: Environmental > Aquatic > Non-marine Saline and Alkaline > Saline ...
AAAATCGCCGATAAAATCGTCAATATTTTGTCACGAAAAATCGTAACGAAAATCGTCAAAAAACACCGTCAAAAAATCGCAACTTTTAACGTCAATATAATGACATATTAAAACAGTTAAAAAACCATAATAAATAAATTTTAAACCCGTCCAAAAAACAAACCAAAAAACAGACCAAAAATATTTTTTAAAATATTGAAAAAACTTCTTGCTTTCCACAACAACCTCCTGTATCATCTTTATCAACATAGGGAACAGCATAAAAACAAACCAACAAAACAGGAGATAAACATGACAGACAAAAACGAACTATCTGAAACAACTGATTTGCAAGATTTTGAAACTGACACCGAAACAACCTCACCACTGGATTACGATTTTAACCTTGATAGAACAACGGTTAAAGTCAAGTTTACAGACGTTAAATTTTTTGACGGTTATAAGGATGTTGTAGACAGTATGTCCATCATCGGCAAAATGCGAAAAAAACAAGCGGTAAAATACGTTAAGGATGAATATGGCAGGGATAGTCTGGTTATCAACATCTCTTACCGTACAGTGACATTTGACGTGCCAACGGCTGACTTGTACCGCCTACAAGGGGCTTAAAACCTGATTTAAACACTGTCCTATCAATAGTGATAGGACAGTATCAACAACAACGCAACACCTTATTAGGAGCTTTAAAAATGTCTAAAACTTCATCATTCGCATCAAAACACAATACCAGCGGAAAAATATTTGACTTTACTATTCCAGAGCATTTTGAGTATTCAAAACTGATTGATATGGTTGAACACTACGGAATGGACACCATACACCCTGTCAATGCCTTATATATCTCTAAGGGCGGTAATTACGGGCCACAACCCGTCCTTGCAACTAACAAGGAACTTGTAAACATCCCCTCACACCTCCTTGAAACTTTTAAAGAAATTATGGCAGACAAAGACTCTGTAGAAACGATCAATAAAGGCAAGGTCGGTTTCAAAATTTACAGATACGAAAATAACAAGGGTATTCAACATTCAATGCAATGGATCGATAAATAAACCCAACTAATACCTGGTAGATTAAAGGGGCTTTAATCAGCCCCTTTTTTCGTTTGATTATCTGATTATAACCCCACCTTGCAACAACCCCACTATTTTACTTTTTTCAACATAGGTAGCATCTGAAATTAAATCTATCTCTTCCACCTTGATAAATCCAGTTTCACCTTCAAGAACACTTTCATCTAAAACTGGGCCCGTGAAAAAACCATTAGGCAACATAGGGTCATTTTGTAGGATCTCAATAAACGGTCGCACAATGCCATTATCACCGCCGATAGAGATATCAGGATTGTTAACTGTACCGCCATTGTACTCACTGGAATAAGGAACCTTGACACCTATATCAGCCTGCAACGTATGAATATTAGAACCTGTTTTAGTTGAACTAATATTTATAGTGGTCAATCCTGTATAGCAATCAATCAAATATTCAACATCTACCCTTTCCCCAACTACATAATCAGCATCCAGAACAACACCCGCCACCCTGGGCAACCTTAAAACACAAGTGACATCGGTAAAATCCAATAAATTACCATGTGGGGCAGGTACGTTTATAGATCCTAAGTCAACCCGTATCAAATCAACCGACAAAACAGGCGATTCAACCCCTGTATCATATGAAGCAAGATAAATGTTTTCACTGTTTAAAATTAAATCTTCTGGAATAGAGAACGGCAACTCCATCAAATTTAAAATAAACTTCCCGTAATCATAGACAACCGTCGTCTCACCATCACCCTCTGTTTTAAAACGTGCTACATTTAAAGAGTCCCACGCATCCTCTGAAATAACAAAAACTTTATTGCTCCCTACAACCTCTGTTGTCTGGTTTGCAAGAACTATAATTTCTTGCCATTTATAAGCAACTGGATCTCCATTAAAATCTGTAGGATCTGCGAACGTGAAACTTGCGGTTTTTTTATCTTCACTTAGAGTAAAAATTCCGTAAAATTCCACGTACATGTCTTCAATCCCACCTCGATAATGAAAATAAACGCTTGTTTGCTCTGAAACTCCTGGCTGCAAATAAAATTCATAACCAACCCCGGCAGACAAAACCAAAGAATCACCTATAAAAATATTAGAACCAACCTCTGCAACAACGTCATTGATTTCTAATACAGATCCGCTTCCAAACAATTCCTGCATGTCGGTCGCTGTAATAACATAATCAGGAGTTGCAACCGCACCTTCTTGAGTAGCAACGGTTAAAGACTCATAACTTCTATCATCAAACGTCACAGAGGTTTTTGTCACATCCTCAGTATCAATAGTAAAATTCAGATAAAAAGAAACATAATCCATGGCGTCAGGGTCCCAGTCAGAACCCTCAAAAAATGTTAAAACCTCACCTGTAGCCCCGGTGTAAAATTCATAACCAGTATCAGCAGTTAAAACTACAACCTCACCATCCAAAATATTTGTTTTACCGTCACCTAAAGTCAAATCAATGGCAACATCGTCCACGGTCATGGTCACATGAGCAGTAGACAAAACATCTAAAAGATCCTGGTCTATCCACAAAGTCATTTTAAACTCCTATTGTTGTGAGAACCATTGTTGGCAGTCCGGTGAAACTTTTATCACTTTCATAAACCGAAACGGTCTTGTTTATGCTGGTTGAAATTTGAGCATTGAAATAATCGCCAGTCCTAATATTCCTCATAAACCTTGCGGTACTCCCTAAAATACCAACCTTAAAACTCTCAAGAACATCACAACTACACTCAAGCCTAAAAACAGAACCATTCATCATAGTTATTCCGTCTATAAAATAACAACGGTCCAACTCTTCCAGGGTACAGTAATTAAATTTCCTGACATCGAACCCCGCAAAATTTGAAATTAATAAAGTTGGGTTTACAATGTTAAAATCATTTTTTAAAACAATTTCAAAAATGGCAGGGTCTATCAAACTTTTATTGATAACATTATCCCCATCATTAACCTTATACATTTTTAAAATCATAGGCACCTCCATAAAAAATACCCTGGATCTAATTTAATAAATCCAGGGAAGTTTGTTTTTACTATCCAACAAAGAACACAATAAAGTTTTCGTCAAGGTCGTTATAATAACCAGCATCGAACTTATAAAAGTTGGTGTAAAATTCAGCCTTTGGATTGTAGTTGGTAGTAACCCGATTATCAAGGTTTGTAACCCCCAGGGCATCCCGATCAAAAATAACTCCAAGAACCCCAGGAACATCAATCACATTGCCAACTGAAGTTTTGATATTGACGGTAGAAACGCTGTCAAAATCATACGTTGTACCACATCCTTGCCAGTAGGGAACTGTTTCATGCTTTGGCAGTGTTACCTTATCAGAATTAAAGGCATCGCTCAGCAGGAACGTGTCGCTTGCTTTGGCAAAATCACTAAGCAGAACAACGTGCTGTAAATCCTTTGGCGTGAATCTTTCCTTGCCCCCTACATTAAACAACGTGCTTATTCTTGCCATCCGGTCAACATACAGCCCCATGGTGTAAGTGGCGAACCTGATAAATCCGGCATCGGTCAAGGCGGCATCGGCTGCTAAAGTTTCTGCATATTTGTCATTATAAAGGGTAAGTAAATTGATAGCCTTAACACTCGTTTCAGTCAGATCCGTTGTGCAGACATCGGGGTCTCCCTCCTCGGCCCCAGGTACACAAGTGGTCAAACCATTATAAACCGTTTCCCCGATCATATTGGCAATGGTTCGCATAATCAAGGCATCCATCTTAACTGTCATGGAGTTGTTGACACTGGTAGTCAACATAGACAGGAACCCGTTTAACTGGTTTGCATTGCTGAAGCTTTCTTTCACCTGCATTTCAGTAAAACTTAAAGGGATCTCAAAAGTGGTTTTTAAGTTAAAAAATTTAGCTGAAACGGTCGGCTGATAAAAAACATCGGGGGAATAGTTAACCCCGTTGGTTAACTTCCAAGAATCACTTTCCGTCGCATCTGGTAGTTCCGCTGTAACCTTCTCAAGGATGCTTCCATACTCCCAAGCATCCATTAAAACAGACGGAACCCCGCCTGCATATAATCTTTCCTGAAAAATAACCTTTCCAATGTGATTAACCAACTTTTTGACATAATTGTCAAGATTATCACTATTGATAATCGCCTTGCCGACATCCACAACATTTGAAAGATCCTCCTGAATTACTTCGGTTTCTCCCAGGATGCCCTTAGTCGCATCGTTAACCAGCTCATAAATTTGCGTAATTTTCATCTTTTTTTATCCTCTAATAAATGTTTAAAGTCAGTGAACGGCCTACATCTTGCATGATATTGTCCAGAATAACATCTTTTGAAAGTAAAGACAAGTATTCATATTGTTTTTTAACATCCACAACAACATCTTTGACCGAACTATTCCGATCAACTGTTAGGCTGTCATTACTCGTGTTATTACTTCCATCATTATTGACGAAAATATCAGAATTGTAACTTGTAACTTTATTAACACTTTCCCCCTCTCCTGTCCTTGTTTCGACACCATCATCACTTTTTATAACCTCCCTGGTAACACCTTCTTTGGTAGAATTAAGTTCCATTTGTATATAAACATACCAAACAGTCTTAAACTTCTTAACTAAAATTTGTGCGATTTGCTTTATAGTAAGATCCTCAAAACCACTAAAAAGCAACCTCTTACCATAATCAATGTTTAAAATGATATTAAGGATCTCGTTATCTTCTGACAGTAGAACAGCATCACCAGGCACATAAAGGAAAGGGAAAGGTTCTACCTCTGCAATGGCCGAAAAAAGATCCTTACCATCTAAAAACTCGTGCAACATTACCATTACTCAACCCCCTTATCCCTTTCAACACTGTTTAAAATGTTATCAATTACATCACCAATCACATAATCCACAAGTTCTGCTGTCTCTCGGTCTTTATCCATCTGTTCCTGGATCTCATCCTCCTGGTCCTCCTGTTCCTGGATCTCATCCTCCTGGTCCTCCTGTTCCTGGATCTCATCCTCCTGGTCCTCCTGTTCCTGGATCTCATCCTCCTGTTCCTGGTTCTCATCCTCCTCCTGCTCCTGGATCTCATCCTCCTGTTCCTGGATCTCATCCTCCTGTTCCTGGGTCGCCCCGTCCACGCCCCTACCATCCTCATCCACGCCCCTACCATCCTCAAACCCTGATAGGTCGCCCTCCTCTGCACCAGAATCAGGTAGGTTATTTAAGTTTTGTTTCTTTGTCTGAAGTTCTTGTTTGTCTGTAATATTGCCGGAATTTTCTGTAGAGGAATTCAATGATTTTTCCTCCAAGTTCAATGGCAACCTGTTTGATAAACTCACGTTGTGTTGTGTTAATTTTTCACCTCCTGGAATTTCTGATTTAAGGTCATGGTTCTTTTTATCCCATATGGAATCATAATCAATGGTGATTTTTAAGTTGTATTTTTCGTTTATTAAGTTGATTGCCTCTTTGCGGTTTTTCATCATGTTATTTATGAAGGGATGGAGTTCATCATCCACGGCATCTATCTCACCCGTTGTTAGTCGCTCACTTTTCATATTAAAGTTAGATTTTAAACCAATCTCATTATGCAAACCTCCTTTCAAGTATTGCTGTAGCTCAATTAAGTTGGTTAAGGTGTTGTTTGATCCGGTCGCCGAGTTGTGAACTTTAATACCTTCAAATAAAGCGGAGTCTGCTATAATCCCCATATCGCCTGAAACTATTTTATTTAGAAATGTTTCGGCTGATTGTTTTGTTTTGTCGTCTCCTGCGGATATTAAAGTGTTCATCCTGGAGTTGTAACCAACCATTAGGATGTTGATATCGTTTTCAATCATCATTGTATGATATTTGCTGTATAATGGAATCAACCCGAGTTTAAGGTCATCGTTTCTGATTAAAACCCCATCATCTTTTAAAGATAAAGTTTTGTTGAAATTAAGGGCAGGGCTGGAAATGGTTATAGTTGTTGGATTGTTGTAAGGATCTGGAACCCCTCCCATACCTCCATGAAAGGCGTACAGGTTCCCGTCTACTTCGGTTATAAAGGCGTAACCGTGTTTTTGGAGTAATTTTTCAAGTTCAACCGCCGGAATTGTTGGCGGTAGATTTATGTATTCAAACATGGTTAAAGTTTTTGCCAGCATATAGTTATTGTACTGGATCAAGTTTTGATCTTTCAATTTATAATCATACATTTTTTAAGCTCCTATTGTTTTTCGCATATTTTTAAAAAGTTGCTGATTGCATCGCCTACGTTGTTATCCTGGTAAAATACTCGGTCAGTTTTAAAGAACCATAATACTCGTTCCTGGAGTTTGTTTATTGGTTTGTATATACTGCGATTATAGTTCATGCCAGCATTATAGTAAAGGGAAAAAATTAGGTCTTTATCAGGTTCTTTTAAGTCACTGGTTTTAAGATGTATGTATGTAAAGTAGGTGTCGTTCTTTCCTATAATCTCACATTGGAATAGTGCATCGTTAAAGTCAATAAAATAAGTGAACATAATATCTTTTGGTTTGTATTTATAAGGCAGGTGAGGATAAACATCAAGTTCCCAGGCCCCACCAGTTATCATTGATAATTTAGGATTGTCAAAAGCAAAATACTTGTTGGTGTGTGTGTTGCTTTGCAATGATGAACAGTATTCAACGGCAACGGTTAGTTTCGAATTGCCATATCTATAAACGTCAATATTGCCTTGTTCCATTTTAAGGATATGCTTTAACCCCATCTCAGTAAAATAAGGACAGTATTTATTAACTGTATTGCCAAGCATATAAATCTTTACATCATCACGTTTCCTGACTATTGTTGATACCGTGTTCATGAATAAAACAAACTCATCAACAAGGTAAGTTTTAGCAGTTAAAAACTCATCAAATATTATTGTTGTTATATTCGGGAACGATGTTGATTTATCGTGTTCTGTATCTGATAGGGCAAATGTAAACCCAATTATATTTGAATCGTGATAAATTACTTTCCCTTTTTCATCATAGTTGCATAGATAAAATTTTCCGGCCCAATAATGAACCCCTGTAAATTCCCCTTTTGTGGCTTTATTTACAACGTCATTATCGTTTATTCCTGCAAAGAGTCTGCTACCCCTCCTACCCCTTATATCTTCTTGCCATCGGCGAACGTATGCCATTTGAGAACCTGTTTTAATAAATTCCAGTAGTGCTTTTTTCAATAAGGCATATGTTTTTCCGTTGGATCTTTCACCGAAAATCAAGTTGTATGTTGCTCGCTTTTTATCAATCTTTTTTGTGTTGTAATAGGCAGGTATCATAAGTTTTGATCTCCTTTTAAGATATAACCGTTGTTTAGTTGTGTTAGGAAGTTTTTATACTGATCTGAAATTGATAAAGTAAATTCACATTTTTCAAGATGGATGGACGTTAAAGAATTTACCTGGCATGTGTTGCCCTGGTAGTCTGTTACAAAGTGTTTAAGTTCCTGGTCTATATAGGTGTGAGTCATTTTACCCGTACGGTCGGCAGGTATGTTTAAGGTGTCGTCAAACGATTTAAATACTGTATTTATATCATTGTTGGAAGTTTCAAGTAGGTAGTTCATTCCATTCTGTTTTGACAATCCTGCAATGGTTATTGTTGGTTTTTTACCGTCATAATCCATGTATCTTTTAGCCCCTAAAGTTTTGAAGTTTAAATAAGTGCCTTCAAAATCCCATATTCCTATGGTTTTAATAGTTCCGTCTTGTGTTTTTGGAGATAGCAGCTTTCTATCGAATTTAAAGTAATCACACATTAGTTCCAGTTTTTTAATGATGTTTGCGTTGTATGTTTCAATGTATGGGATATGTTTGTTATAGTTGAATAATTTTAGGCTGTCTGTATCGCTGTAGATATAATCATTCCCCACTGATATAATACCTGTCCACAAGTTCCTCCTGGCGTATGCTGTAACCCATAAACCCCAGGCGTAAAACAAGAACCTTGTTTTTGAATTGTTGTAATTGTCAATTTCATCATCTATGTTGACTTTTTCAACCTTCCATTCCGTGTCATATACAGCATTATCTTTTACGATGTCAGTAACACACATCCCATAAATGGAGTTAAGCATACATTTCGAAAGCATATACTCCGTTTCAGATCCTTTTACATCTTTTAGAGTTGTTTTATCCTGGTATAGATCCAGAATTGATTTGACTATTGATTTTGGCAGGTAGTTTTTATGAGCTATTCGGACGTTAGAAAGCTCTAACTGTTCCCAGGTATACACGTTGTTTACAATCTCAAAATCTACATCGGTTAAAGTGATTATAAATTCTTCGGCTGATACTACTCGTCCGTTGTTAATAATTGTTTTAGTTGCTGATATAGCTTTGGACTCACTAAAATATGTTTCTTGCGTGATTTTAGTTTTTAGGTTTGTAAATTTAACGTCAAAAACCATAGAATACTTTACCAGGTATTCGTCAAAAGTTTTTCTGTCTGTGATATTATCTACCTGTTTGAACCTGGACATGGGGAACATTTCAGATACCATTACAGCCGGGTAGGAAGATGTGAAGTCGATAGATGATACGTTGCTCAAGGTTTGATTGACGTGTAAGGCGTTCGCATGGGTAAAGCCTCCCATAAAAGCCCGTCTAAGTTGGATATAAGAATCTCGATCTAAGGTAAGATCCTTCATAACCCGTCTATATTTAAAATATTTAGATTTGCTACTTTTACGATGGTTTTTAGATGTGTAATAACACTCATTACGGACATGGTTTCTCACTCGTCCCGTGTTGGTTAAAGGGATCTTTGTTATGTTACCATAAATTTCTATTTGTTCAGATATGTAAGCTAAAATTACTGCTATATCATTTTTGCAGTAGGATAGTTCAATAGGAGTTAAAGGTGTTTTTTGGTGTCTTATAAGGCTATAATCAAGATCCCCTACCAGTTTATTAACTTTATGCGAAACAAGGTTTTTGGCTGTGTTAGCAAGGCTGAACCCTGATAATATGTAAGAGTCTCTAAACTCAATCCCTAAGTCGCAAAATGCTTTTATGGGTTTGCGTTCGGCAACTGCAAACACCTCCAACCATGTAAAATATTTTCGCATAAACTGGAACTCATACCCTAAGTTGTGTACGTATATAATAAGACGTTTCTTTTCGTGTAAGTCTAAGTTCTGTTTCAGGAGTTGACATACGTTTAAAAATTCCTCCCAGGTTCGTCCGTAAATGATGTTGTTTTGATCTACCATTCCAAACATCCAGATATAGGCGAACGCTGTTTTTTCATTGTTGTGTGTTGTGGACGTTGTTTCTATATCAAAACCACAAGGTATATTGTAATAATCGTTTTTATTTGTTTTGATTATTTCTAAATTTTCAGGCAATTCAAAAGTAGAATATTCTTTCAATAGGTTAACCTCCTATCACACGCCACTCAAAACCAGCATTTAAAGCATTAATTTTGCCTTTCAAAGGATCTTCATATTCTGCTATGGCCTTGCCTACACTCTCGATCATATCGTCTATATTAGCTTTGCCGGATGATAGGTCGATGTTTGCTTCCTTTGTATATACGTTTATAACCTCCCATATTTTTTGATAACCTATAGCAGACGCCATATCATGAACAGTTCTTAGATATTGTTCAACCTTGCTTGCAAGCTCAAAAAATTTAGCTGATTTTGCTTTTAAATCTTTTAAATTTCTATATTTCATTCCGGTGTTTTTTGCCATTTCTTTTAACATGGTATGTGTACCCCGAACGGTTGACGTTGTGGATGCAAGGAATTTATCTAATCTTGACACCTCTGCTTGAAGTTCGTTAAAATCCTTACCCTTAACACTAAATTTACCACCACCTTTTAAATATGTTTGATATGCAGGCGTTTCCTTGAGTTGATTGCCTTCAAGACGTTGTATCCTTTTATTTGCCATACTGACTTTTTTAGAGGCCTCCTGCCTATAAGCTCGCATCCTTTGGCCTTTGGCAGATTTTTTGCTGAACCCGTCAAGCTCTTGTTGTTTGTACTTTATTAGTATTGCCATGTAGTCACTCCTAAGATTAAAAGATTTTTTAAATATAGATTGTTTCTATGTTAAAAGCAAGATGTTTTTTTTGGTAGTGTTTTTTAAAATGTTTTTAGGCAGTTTTAATATGTCATTATATTGACGTTAAAAGTTGCGATTTTTTGACGGTATTTTTTGACGATTTTCTTTGCGATTTTTCGTGACAAAATATTGACGATTTTTTGACG
>Ga0306898_1000892_pt1 | contig 10241 bp, 9 predicted proteins | sample AntRauMFilla1564_FD_190424 | JGI IMG/M metagenome (GOLD analysis project Ga0306898, IMG submission 190424) | Saline lake microbial communities from Rauer Islands, Antarctica - Metagenome Filla 1 #564 (v2) (version 2) | ecosystem: Environmental > Aquatic > Non-marine Saline and Alkaline > Saline ...
TCATACAATATCCATTCTCCATCAAACGCTATTTCAACACCTGTTCCATTTCCTAATTCAAATTGGTCTACCCAACCTAATTCATCAACATCAGGAAATTCTCTAATAGATGTTTTAACTATTCCATTATCTACATAAATTTGATATAGACTATCAGGTCTACCTTGTGGCGGATTGTTATATCTTCTAGGTGCGATTGCTATATCACCTAATCCAACTTTCGTTCTGATATCTACAACAGCTGTTTCTAATCTATCAAACAAAACCCATTCTTCTAAATCTGGGTCCCAGTAGGATGCGACCCTCTCTGCCCACCCACCATTGTCTTTTAAAGTTTTAGTCCAATGTTTTTTAGGATCCCAATCTCCATTCTCATCTTTTGTGTTAATATTATATACAGTCATGAGGACACCTACAGTATTTCTTTAGAAGTATCCAAATAAACATCAATACCTGTTGGATCTTCGGGTGGTTCATCACCTAAATGAAACACTACATTGGGTTGTGCACCAGTTTTAACGTCTATATATTGTCTGATGGAAGTAAAGATCTCTTTCAAAGTTCCTTCTCCAAAAACCATGTCTTCAATATTTATGTGTGGAGATGCATCATTCTCACTAAGAATTGTGGCGTATAATAAATCTAAAGTATCTCTAAGTGTGTCTGCAGTATTGTCTCCTTGTATAATTAATAAATTGAATAATTCGTTCCAACGTTCTGCAGGGACAATATCTCCAGGCATTTCGGATACTGTCTGCCAAACATGTCTGGCTATCCATAATTTTAAGTCATCTCTAAGAGCCATCTACATCACCTCGCATTCATCATTCTATATACCCAACCAAAATCCATCATTTGAAACATAGATTCATCTTGTGCTAATAATTTAATTCTGCCTGAGTAGCCTTTACCGCTAATCTTTAATCTAATTCTAACAACTTTCAAGTTAGGAAAAGCACCATATGCTAATTTCCAACTGCCTAATATAGTTTTACCTGGTATTGGAGTCGTTGCTTCATTAAAGCCTGGTGGGAGAAGATCTGGATCTTGATATTCCTTAATCACTACTAACTGTCCATAAGCAGGATCATTAGGATCTTCTATTAATTCAGTATGATAATTAAAGAAACTAGTTCTTTGAATACCATCTAAATGAAATTCATTATGAAAGGACAGTTCGACACCCATCATATTATTAACAGTGAATACAAATTCACGATATCTTTTCTTATATAAGTTATTTTGTTTTCTAAGCCCAGTATCTAGATAAGGATAATTGTGTAGCACTCTAACTTGATCTCCCTCTAAATTTATCTGATCTTTAGGACTTAAATCATCTCTAACAATAAACTGTATCCCAAGATTTCCATCTGTTCTAGGATATAAATTATAATAATCATTATCTGAAGTAACTACTTTTCTAAAAGGTAGCATTTTATTTTTATTAGTTTCTACTAAATAAGTATTCCAAACTCTAAGCATAGTGTCGTAAGCTAATACAAATTCAAAGTATCTGATGTTTCCTCCATAAGTAAACTTATATTTATAGATATTCTTAACTGCACTACCGTCTAAGTAAGTGTAGTTATCCATGAGGTTTAAAGCCCATTCTTCATCAAAGTTAACATCTGGGGCATATATTTCCTCAAAGATCTCTTTAACATTACTCGAGAAGTTATATAACAAACTAGATACCTGAGTAGATATTGGAGCTAATTGTAATTGACCCGCAAAGTTACCACTTGGTACAACCATAAAATATTGATCGTCACTTCTGAAATAAACCATATTCTTTATGACTAATATAGTTTCTGCGTCACTCATGCTTATGTTCAGATCCTCCTGTATAACTTTAGTATTAAATCCACCTGTCATATAATCAGGTTCAAGTTGATATATTCTAGTTTCAGTAAATACTAAAAGAGTATCTAATAATGGAATCGCTTTAACAATATATTCACTCATAGGTTCTATGCCATGTGGGTATGGAAAATAACTTGGGTCATTTATATCACTAAAGAATAGTGTGTTGCCCGCACCATTAACACCCCATAAAACTGACTTATGCATAAAGTCTGTCATGCCTGTTGCTGTTCCTAAATCATAATTCTTCACATCAATATTTTTATTACTGGTCCCACTATTATCTGCTAAATAATAATTAGCTAGAACAATACTTCTAAGTGGAGCTGAAGTATCCTCACTATCATATACTTTAACAATTACAGAAAACTGTTTGTACGGAGCAGCGAAAGTATGTTCTATGGGGTCTCCTGCTGTGATTGTGTCTGAGTCTGCTACATCTTGTATTACTTGCACGCCACTAAGTGCCTCTACATCTTGAGCTTCCCATTGAACTTTGTAACTTCCTGCACCTGATGGGTACTTATATATTAATTTAAAGGTGATATCTTCGCCTACATTAGCATTAAATTTTAATTGTCCGCCAAAACTATAGGGTAAAACACCTAATAACTGTAGTCTTCCTGTAGCACTCACGCTATTTTCAAAGACATAAGGTTCATCTTCTAGCATATTGTACCCATAATTCACTGCCTCATGAGGACTGAGTGCCCTGGGTGTTACTCTTTCTAGATAATACTCATATGACCCACCTGACAAGGATACTCTAATTCTACCTATGCCATTTTCTGTCCCATCTTTATATACTACATAAGCATTATCTTCTACATTAGAGAATATTCCTTCAGGACTTGGATTTAATATTTGTGCGTCATGTACAGCTTGCATACTATATCTACTATCATAATTAACTGTAGCCCCTGCTTCATTAGCTGAGTCTAAAGTAGCTTCATGTATTACACCTGATTGTAAATCTCTAAGTAGTAGTTTAGACGTATCAAAAGTAATCCCATCATTATTAACAGTTGGGATTCCTATTAATAAGTATTCCATTAATATTGCATCATCATTATCTATATCGTCTATTAAACATTTATTATTGTGATGTATAATATAATCTTGATCTGCTGTAGCTAAATCTAAAGCTACTGAAGTAACAAAACCTTTTCTAGGTCTGAGAGATGAGCCAACTCCTAAAATATCGTAGTTGGTTAATACTCTACAATTTCCTTCTTCTATAGGAGTATTTCTAAATAACATCCCACCGAAGAAAGATTCTTCAACATCAACAACTCTCCGTTGTCTTTGATATGATTTATAACTTCCAAGTACTGCCATTAACAATCGCCCCCGTATCAGAGTCCTTACCCAAAGTTCCAAAAGTAGGGTCAGGTGCAGTTTCATCATCTACTAAAGTATCAGGATCCACATAACCTTTCACATATTCTTCAGGCACTTGACTTAAGAAATCTCTCTGCATTTCAAATAAATTTCTTTCATAAAGTAATTGGTACGCTTCTGCAGTAAGCATTCCTTCTTCATCTGAAATAAAGAAATACCATGCCGCTCCAACCACTACACATTTTCTAATCCATGCGTCTGGAAAGAGGTCATACGCTGATACTGAAGAATCTAAATCTGAAAATGCTGGATAGGCTGATCCTAATCTTTGGTTTATATCGTCAATGGTATCATCAAGATAATCTTTTAATTCATAGTAAGATAACAGTTCTCCTGCTAGTTTCCTATTCACTCTATTTACAAGATCATTTAAATTCATAATACCTCCTAATAAAAAGACGAGGGAATATCCCCTCGCCATTATTACTATACTTTCTGAATTAAATCCAAACTGCCCAATTGTCCACCGTCGAAGTTTTTACTAACGTTAGACATCCTACTCTGTCTGTTGATCTGTGCATCAACTCTAGTTATCCTTGCCGCAACTTCCATTGCGTAGGATTTAGGAATCATATAACGCTGGTTATCACACGGAATATAGATTGGTATACCGTTCAAACTGACTGACATTGCTTTTCCAAAATAAGGTTTGTACATTGGCGATATATTAACCTCAATTTTTTCTTGAGTTTTATAATATTGAGCCAATTCACGCTTACGTTTCTGTGCGTGCATAACCTGTTCTCTCAATGATTTATCAGATACATTACCGTAACCTAATCTAACATCGTCTTTAACTTCTTTTTTCTTTGGTGTCTCAATTATTTCTGCATTCTCTGGATTGTCACTGCAAGCGGCTTCGTGACTTCCTAAACCTTGTGGAGAATACATTTTTCCACAGTATTGACATTCAACTTTCTCTTTTGATTTTGCCATTAGTTACCTCCTACTATTAAATATTTGATTGTGTAGGAATACATAAGTAATCAACAATTGCTTCAGATCTAACAGTACCAAATCCTACAGATTTGATTCTGAAACCGATTGATTGTCTTTGATCCACTGGATCTAATACACCTGCAGAACCTACACCTTTAACATATGTCTTTGCTTGTCCTTCGCCTGTTAATCCTGTTCTGATTAATGCATCTTTACCTAAAATAATAGTGTGATCGATAATTAACTCAGACCAACCTACTGGTAATGTCCATACATCCTGTTCTGGAATATAAGACCCTTCCAAGCCTGTTTTTTTATCCATAAGATATCCATCAACACTGTCATACTCATCATCATCTTCATCAAATGTTCTATAAACATAATCATCAGCATCTCTAGTATCTATCCAAGCTGTACCGTCATCTGCGGCTTCATAAAGTTTATACGCAATGATAGACTTCTTAGAAGTCGCACTGATATATTCCCCTGATTTAATAGAAGCTAATGTTTCATAAAATTCTAATCCAAACATTGGTGGCAATGATCCACCTTTGTACATTCCCATAGTGTCTTGATTGATTACCATATATTCTTTAACAAGAGGATCACTAATCATGTCGAATGTAAATTCAGGAGATGTAATTACATGGTAATTCCCATTACTTCTAGGTTTAACTAAAGCTTTCTTTAAAGATAAGACTGTTAATCTTAAATCTAACATAGATGGTGTGCCTATTGGAATACGCATAGCCTCAATATCTGCCGCTCCGCCCGCAAAACGTGGGTTAGCATTTAATCTCAAAGCTTCTCTTGCAAGTAAGTCTAAAGTTTCAACTGCAACGATTGAATATTGTTGTACATAATGTGCAATGATTGGGTCAACTGCTTTAAAGTCAACTGCATCAGTGAACTCCATATATCTACCATATTCATACGCTTGTAATTCAAACTTCTCTACTGAACCCTTGTCGCTCTTAGGTGGAACACCTTCAGCTAAAGGAACTGTATGAGCATACAATGGTGCCCATCTACGAACTGATAACTTATCAGCTTTGTTTTGAATTGGTTGTTCTTTCGCATATCTAAAATATTTGTACTGATCTTCATCCAGTCTGATTGTATCTAACAATTGCTTGTCATAAAAAATCTCTGGATTTGTTAAGTTAATTTCTGATTGGTTTAAGTGCCCAACAATACTATTAATATCTACTAATGCATTTAAATTCATTAATATATCCCCTTTCGTGTGTCATAATTTATCCTATTTCATCCAAAAGCTTATTTAACTCTGACATACTACTTACCTCTGTCTTAGAGTTACTCAGCTTACCACGTTTCTTTTTAGATTTACCACTATTGTTATCAGCCGCTTTGTCTCTCTTTAGTGCTTCTTCTACTGCAGAGTCAACTCGTTTCTGCACAATCTCATCAAAATACATGTTCTTGTACATGCCTTCCCAGTCTGCTTTCTGAGATAATAAGTCATACCCTTGAGATGTAAGTTTCCCTACAAAACTTGCTAATCGTTTCTGATCGACGCCGAAGTCTTCTTTTATTTTTTCTAAAGAACTTTTAGCATGGGTTTGTATATCTCGTTGTCGGTATGCACTCAGTTCACGCTGTGCCTTGGAGTCGGCAATTACTTCCTCTTTTGTTTTGCCCTCACGTTTTGCAATACCTTTAACAGCTAAGTCGGATAGCTGGTCTAGTGAAGTGTCATCTTTAGGATCTATCCCTAAGCCTCTTGCGAGATTATCAATAGCTTCTTTTAATTTACTATTCTCTTTACGCATTGCGGCAAAGGCGTGATTATCCTTTGGCTGATTTTTAACAACTTTAGATTCTTCATCTTCTTCTTCTTCTTTTTTCTTTTTTGGCTTGTCAGTTTCGTCATCATCTAAATCTTCATCATCTGTATCTAAATCTTCATCATCTTCATCATCTTCATCTGATAATTTAGGTTTAGGCTCTGGAGTTTTAGACTCGTCATCCTCAACGTCTACAGTATCTGGGGTTACTTTTGTTTCTTCGTCATTATCTAACCCGTCTAATAGAGTGTCAAGTTCTGAGACATTACTAACAGCTACATCTTTTTTATTTCCATTCATCTTTGCCTCTCCTTTACGCTATATTACTATGCGGCTAACATGTAGTATAGGAATTTTACATACTATATACACACACTTAAGGGGTGCGGACCCTCTACATGTAGTATATCACTATATTATATTTATTGTCAATAAAAAACCAGGGGGTTAACCCTGGTTATTAAACATGCCCTCCATTGCTTGGGCTTCTTGCATTTGTGGTGCTTGTGTTTGTGCGTCTTGCTCAACTTTCCCTTTATTCTGTAATAGGTCAGCTGTTGCAACCATTGCTTCTGCAGGATCCATACCCTTCTCGGTAAGACCTGCGTAGGCGAATACAGTCTGAGACACTTGGTCGATGTAATCTTGTGATCGTTGTATTCCCATTCTTTCTAACATATATTCTTTGTTCGGTAAGTCTTGGAACATCAACCATTCTTCAGGTGTGATTAAATCTACACCCTGCTGTCCTGATTGTGCATATTGCATTTGTTTCTCCATAAGAACATTAGCCATCTGTGCAATACGTTCTTTAGACTTAGGTAGTACAGCAGACACATTGAGTTCATAGCTGAATAACGTGTCAGAGTCTATGTCGGGGAAGTCAACCTCGATAGTTTCATATTCAGTGCTATTCTCTTTCTTAGTAAAATACTTCCGTTTCTGACCGAATTCTAAAAGATTCATCAGAATTAGTTGGGTTAATCTCTTGGAGTATTTTTCATAGTTGGCTATTTTAGGTTGGTCTATAAGTGATACCTGATTAAGCATATCATTCATGCCACCTGTAGTGGAAATCGAACCTGTATCTCTGCCTGTGTATCTTCCATCCACCCCAGTAATTGTTTGTATGTCCATGGATAAACCTTGGACAATTGACAAAGCTTGTGGTGATAATTCTGGAAACTCGTGGTAGTGAACTGCTTTAGTAGAATCACCGTTTACAATAAAAGTATGGTCTGCATCATTACCATGCTTCTTAAACGCTCTTACATCTAAGCCTGAATTTCCATTTACATACTTTGGTGGACGTTGGTTTTTATACGCTGCAGTCAATCCAAAAGAATTTGTCAGATTAATTGCAACTGAGTTTGAATAGATTCTAGCAGGTTCACTAGTTCCAAAGATGTCATTACTTGTTACGTTACAGTATAGTTCTACAAAAGGTAGCACTGCAGGTTTTCTCTCTTTAACATACAACACCTCTAAAAAATCTACGGAGTGTATTTCCCACAATTTTCCTTCTACATCAAACACATAAGATTCTATAACCTTATAATATTTCTTAGATTTTGGTTTTGCGTTTTCTAAATCTGTTGTTGGGTCAACTGAATCTTCTGTAGTACTACCACCTGTTGTTTTAGATTTACCATCTAAATATGTCTGAAAGATATCTTTATAATCTTTATCTCTGAGAATAACATTCTTATGCATCTTATCCCAAGTGAATGCACTTTCAGCAGAATCTAAATCATCTGCCCACGGGTCTCTAACAAATTTAAGTGGGTCTATATTTTTAACAACGGGTTCACCTTTATAAAAGTTATCCCCCTCGCCTCCAGTAGCTGTATTATCCCAGTCTACTTTTGTGACGCCTTTGTTTAATAAAGCGGCTCTTTCTCCCGCTAACATTTGTGCGTATCCTATCATACCTCTGGTCCACGCTCTCTCAATTGCTATGTTGAGATGCATAGTCAGGTCTTTATCGCCTGCGGCAGTTGGTGTAAGACTTGCGGCTCTGCCTACAGTATATATGTTTGCTAAAAGATTATTCTTAACATAGGCGACGTGATTCGTATTTGGTAAGATCTGGTAGTCAGGAAACGTAGCACCTATCACATCCCACATATATCCTTTATCAGTTCCATCAAGTATCCGAGCTTTGTCGTGAGCTCCCTTATGTTCAGTGACTGCTTCATCAAATAGCTCTTTCAAATCTTTCAGTTCTATTCCTTCGGGTAATTCAACGCTCATCTTCTCCTCCTAACTGTCCATTAACTATATTAATAGATTCTTGTACTTTCTTAAGTGCATCATCAAACATTTCTGTCTCATTATTGTCATCACCCTCTGAATGTACCTTAATCATTGGAGATTTCTCCGCATGATTGTGATAATGGTGGATGATATTAAATGTTGGCTCTAATTTTGCAATGATATACAACAATGTTGCACATATCGCTAAGATACTAAAAAATCCGTACATTATAACCTTCCTTTCGTAAAATCAAACATAGTACTCTTAGTATCGGGTGCATTTAACGGAGATGCTAAAGGATTAGCGTAATATGATTCCCGATCTGCTTTATTTTCTGCAAGTGAGTAGCTAGGTCCGTAGTGTCCCCCAATTAATTTGCTAGGATCTGCAGGTAATTCCATACATATCCATTCAACAGGGTTAATCGCATGGTTATCTTTGTCGATTGGTTTATTGTCTGCTTTTGAACTGGTACCTAACTGCTTCTTAGGAAACTTATAATTCTCCATTTGCTTTATTAGATAGGTACAGTTGGACATAATCTTTAATCGTCCTGATTCAATGTAAGTATTAGTTCTAATAATCCTGGCGTCTAAGGAAACGTGCCCTGGTTTAAAGAATATCCCAAAGTCCTCGAAGTGTGAGTACAATGTTTTCTTCTCATAGTCACGTTTAGCCCCAGATTTTGGATCCATGATTGGTGGTGACACCCACATCCCTGTAGGAACATGGTCTGTAAATTCATCAAAGGCTTTAGCCAGATGTTCTACATTACGATTATTAGTAACATATTCATCATAGATGTAGACAACACCTTCTTTTTCATCAACTGCTCCTAAGATATAAACGAAATCATCATTCAATCCGTAATCTGCCGCTAATATTCTACGGAAATTCTTAGGTATATCTACTTTTGGAATAATCGCATTGGCTGTAGATGGGTACACCAGTCCTTCAGAATAGCTAAAAGATGATAGTACAAATCTTGCGGTCCACCAATTCGGTTTATTCTTGGTTATTTCTTCTATAAAGCTTGGTGGTAGATATGCGTTAACATCTGTAGAAGATACATGTGTAGACGTGTATGGATCTTTTGCGTCTGGTATCACGTTGTAATCATCTAAGATATTACCGTGTTTATTGATTTTATCACTAACTAAGAGGACATCATTTCTGATATATCCCGAGTCAGGATTCGATTCTATGATTCCTTTTCGCCAGTCATAGGCAATCTTCGGTATTGGTACACCATTACGATCTTCATATATTATTTTACCAAACTCATCTTTTTCAGGAATAGCTGAGTTAAGATTCCTAAGTCTGGTCTTTAGTTGGTGGTACGCCTCAGCTGGTGTTTCAGACGCTTCCACGATAATGAACATTCCTAAGTTATAGGATCTAAGTTTATCAGGATCACGGAGCGGTCTAAACATAATCCTAGCACCATTGACTAAATCAATGTAGGACTTTTGAGCACTGCTTCCAGCAACAAAATCTTCAGGAATGTCTTTCTCAATATCACGTTTTATTGTTTGTTCGTACTGTGAAACTACTTTTGCTCCTATCAGTACGTTTGTATTTGGTGAGATTAAGACATGCTTGTACAATTCTTGCCGACTCGTGAGTGTTTTACCAGTTCCATAGCCCCCAAAGTTTCCTTTGTATCTGTGGGAATCCTTATGAAACGCTCTTTGGTGATCCTGTGGAATGTAGGAATTAATATATGTTGAACACTTCGTGCACCTGTACCAAAACTCAGACTCATTTCCGTTAAACGCCTTGGCTCTCTTTGTGTGTGACTGACATCTAGGGCAACGGGTAAAGTCATGCGTAATCATTTCTTCTTATTTTCCTTCTTTTCCTTCTTCTTCTTACTCTTAGCAATGACGCCACGCATAATTTCATCTTCCATATCCTTGATAGCTTCTTCTGTCAGGTCAGGACGTAGTTCCTTGTCTGGCATAAACTGTGTG